>WNGH01025378.1_pt1 | contig 14101 bp, 6 predicted proteins | sample 5400631 | NCBI WGS metagenome assembly WNGH01 (sample SAMN13153373, study PRJNA577476) | soil metagenome | isolation source: 115 cm soil or saprolite under Garry oak tree replicate 1 | place: USA:California | collected 2016-06-15
TGACATCAGCCGCCGCGAAACCGCTAAGACCGCCCTTCAATTGACCCAGGGCAACTACCGCGCCTTGCTCGATTCCCTCCACGCCATCGTCTGGGAAGCCGATCCCCAAACCCTCGATGTCCTCTTCGTCAGCCAGTCCGCCGAACGCTTGCTCGGCTACTCCGCCGATATCTGGTACCAGCCCGGCTTTTGGGCCCAGCACATCCACGTCGCCGACCGTGACCGCGTCCTGGCCGAAGTCTCCAGAGCCGTCGCCGCCGGCGATGGCCATCGCGCCCTTGATTACCGCATGCTCGACTCCCAACGCCGTGTCGTTTGGGTCCGCGACACCCTCACCGTCTTCAAACACCAGGGCAAAAATCGCCTTCTCGGCGTCGCCGTGGACATCACCGACCGCAAAGAACTCGAAGCCCGTTTGAACGACATCCAGTCTCAGCTCGAACAGCGTGTTAACGAGCGCACCGCCGAATTGAGCGCCACCGTCTCCGACCTCGAAGCCTTCTCCTACAGCATTTCCCACGACCTGCGTGCTCCGCTCCGCGCCATGGAAGGCTACGCCCAGATCCTGCAGGAGCGCCTCAACAAAAAACTCGCCCCCGTCGAAAACGATTTCCTCACTCGCATCACCGCCAGCGCCCAACGTCTCGATTCACTCATCCAGGACGTCCTCAAATATAGCCGCGTCGCTCGCGAACCCGTCAAACTCGAACCGCTCGACGTCGAAAAACTCGTCAAAGGCATCATCCGCGACTATCCCAACCTCCAGCCGCCCAAGGCCAAAATCGAGATTCAGAAGCCCCTGCTTCCGGTCCAGGGAAACGAAGCTTTCCTTACACAGTGCATTTCGAACCTGCTCTCCAACGCCGTCAAATTCGTCAAGCCCGGCGATCATCCCCATGTCCGCGTTTGGGCCGAGGAACTCAAACAAGCCATTCGCCTTTGGTTCGAAGACAACGGCATCGGCATCGCCCCGGAGAACCAGCGTCGCATCTTTGGCATCTTCCAGCGCATGCATTCCCACAAAGAATACGAAGGCACCGGCATTGGCCTGGCCATCGTCAAAAAAGCTGCCGAACGCATGGGCGGCAGAGTCGGCCTCGAATCCTCATTGGGTCATGGAAGCAGGTTTTGGCTCGAACTCCCTCGCGCCTGAACCATGGCATCGCCTTCCGCCACCATCCTCCTGGTCGAAGACGATCCCAACGACGTCTTCTTCCTCCAATACGCCTTCGAGCAGGCCGGCATCAAAAATCCCCTCCGCGTCGTCGAAGACGGCCAGGGCGCCATTGATTACCTCTCCGGCAACGGCAAATACGCCGACCGTTCCCAATTCCCCATGCCTTGCCTCATCCTCCTCGATCTCAAGCTCCCCATCATGATGGGACTCGACGTCCTGCGCTGGATCAAAGAACAACCCGATCTTCACACCCTCGTCGTCATCGTCATGACCTCCTCCAAAGACCCCACCGACATCCATCAAGCCTACAGACTCGGCGCCCGTTCCTACCTGGTAAAGCCCCTCTCCGTCCACGAGCGCCTGGAAGTCGCCAAAGCCATCAAATCCTACTGGCTCGAACTCAATCTGCTCCCACACCCAATCTGCCCCACCGCTCCCCGCCCGGCATAGTCCACTTCGTCCTCCTAATTTTCCCACTTTGCCTGCCCGCCATAGTGCTTTCTTGACCGCCATAGCGCTTTTGACGAAGGCGGGTCGTTCTCTTAACCACTCCTCCTAAATCATTTTGTCATTACATCATTTTGTCTTTCCCAGCAGTTCGATCCTCACGCAAAGGCCGCAAAGGCTTGAGCCGCCCCCGCCTCGACAAGTCTTTCCTTTGCGGCCTTCGCGGCCTTTGCGTGAAGTTAACAGGGCTGTATCATCTCAGCTTACCCTTCGTCATTCGTCGTACGCCACTCCGGCCGCTTATTTTTCTGCCCTTACATCTTTCTGCCTTAGCTTCGTCGCTGACTGATTACTGAACACTGAATACCGAACACTGAATACTGAATACTGAATACTTTGATTAAACTTTGTCCTCCCCTTTGTCGCTCACTTTGTCGAAACTGCCCGCTGTGACACCTCTTTCTCTATCACTGTTTCTAACGCTGCTCGCCGTCGCAACCACCGCCTCCTTCTCCGCCTGCGCCGCCCCCCCACCCCCCCCCTCCCCCGCCGACCCCTATCTCTGGCTAGAGGACATCACCGGCGACAAAGCTCTTAACTGGGTCAGGGCCCAAAACGCCACCAGCCAAAAAGAGCTCGAATCCTTGCCCGACTTTGAACCCACCCGCAAACGCATCCTCGCTATCCTCGATTCCCGCGAAAAGATTCCCTACGTCACCAAACATGGCCGCTGGTATTACGACTTTTGGCGCGACGACAAAAACGTCCGCGGCCTTTGGCGTCGGCGTCGAACCACCCTTGCCGAGTTTAAAAAGCCAAAGCCCGCCTGGGAAACCGTCCTGGACCTCGACCAGCTTTCCACCGCCGAGAAGGAGAATTGGGTCTGGAAAAGCTATCACGTTCTATATCCCAAATACGATCGCTGCCTCATTTCCCTTTCGCGCGGCGGCTCCGACGCCACTGTCACTCGCGAGTTCGATCTCAAGACAAAGACCTTCATCACCAACGGCTTCTATTTGCCGGAAGCCAAGAGTCACGTCAGTTGGCGCAACAAAAACTCGCTTTACGTCGGCACCGATTTCGGCCCCGGCTCCCTTACCAGTTCCGGTTATCCCCGCATCGTCAAGGAATGGAAACGCGGCCAACCCTTGAGGGACGCCATCACCGTCTTCGAAGGCAAACCCGAGGACGTCAGCGTGGACGCCGGCGTGGACCACGATCACGGCCACACCTACGAGTTCATCTCCCGCGCTGTCACCTTCTTCACCGATGAAACCCACATCCGTCAGGGCAGCCAATGGGTCCGCATCGAAAAGCCGGACGATGCCCAGGTGAGCACCTTCGACGATCAACTGCTTTTGCGCCTGCGTTCCGATTGGAAAGTCGAAGGCAAAACCTTTCCCGCGGGTTCCCTCCTCGCGGCGAACCTCAAGGCCTACCTGAAAGGCGACCGTCACCTGGCCGTCCTCTTCACTCCCACCGACCGTAAGAGCCTGCAAAGCACAAGCGCCACGCGGAAATATATTATTCTCAACGAGCTGGATAACGTCCGAGGCCATGTGACTGTCCTCCGGCGCGACCGAGACAACTGGGTTTCGAGCACCTTGCCCGTCCCCGAGTTTGGCTCCGTTCACCTCTCGGGAATTGATGCCGATGAATCAGACGATTATTTCCTCTCCTTCTCAGACTTCCTGACTCCCTCCACCTTGTCCTATGGAACCATCGGCGGGAAAAATTCCGAGAAACTCAAAAGTTTGCCCGCCTTCTTCAATGCCGACGGCCTCGAGATCACGCAGCACGCGGCTGTGTCCAAAGATGGAACCAAAGTTCCTTACTTCCAGGTCGGCCGCAAAGTCCTCGAATACAACGGCAACAACCCGACCCTTCTCTACGGCTACGGCGGCTTCCAAATCTCTATGCTGCCGGATTATCGTGGCGGCATCGGCGCGGCCTGGCTCGAACGCGGCGGTGTCTATGTCCTCGCCAATATCCGAGGCGGCGGAGAATTCGGTCCTCGGTGGCATGAGGCCGCCCGCAAAGAAAATCGTCAGCGCGCGTACGATGATTTCGCGGCCGTTGCCGAAGATCTCCATGCCCGCAAGGTGACCTCGCCCCGCCATCTGGGAATCCAGGGCGGCTCCAACGGCGGCCTGCTGATGGGCGCCATGTTCACCGAACGCCCCGACCTCTTCAAAGCCGTCGTCTGCCAGGTGCCATTGCTCGACATGCGCCGCTTCAACCGTCTCCTCGCCGGCGCCAGTTGGATGGCCGAGTACGGCGACCCTGACAAACCGGACGAGTGGGCGTACATCAGCAAGTATTCCCCCTACCAAAATGTTTCGAAAGGCAAGCAATACCCTCGTGTGCTCTTCATGACCTCGACCAAGGACGACCGTGTGCATCCCGGTCACGCCCGAAAAATGTTCGCCCGTATGCAGGAGCAAGGCCACGACTCCCTTTATTACGAGAATATTGAAGGCGGCCACGGCGCCGCCGCCAACAATCAGCAAGCCGCCTACATGTCCGCCCTCGCCTTCACCTTTCTGCACAAAGAATTGAGCCTACCCTGATTCTCCCGCTTTGTCCTACGCGGCGACCCATTGTAGGAGCCGATCGGGTTTTTCGTCCTCGTCCTCGTAATCGACCCTCTCACTTTGTCGTTCCCTTAACAACTCCGTGCTACATCATTTTGTCTTTTCGGGCAGTTCAATCCTCACGCAAAGGCCGCATCGTTGCGGCTTGGCCTTTCGTCATTCGTCACTCCCGCTGTACTCTGTCTCATTTTTCTGCCAATACATTTTTCTGCCTTGGTCTCCAGTTTTGAAGCGCAGCCCACCTCCGACTCAATCATTTTGTCATTACATCATTTTGTCTTTTCCCCCATCAGCGAGCTATTGTCAGAGGCGGAATGGCAAAATCATGCGTGGCAAAATGATAAAGGCCCCGGCAGCCCCATTCTTCTGCCAATACATCTTTTTGCCTTAGTCTTCCAGTATTGAATCTCCCTCCTGGAGGCTTGTCCCCCCGACTGAATACTGAATACTGCTTTTCGAGAGCTTTGGATCTTGAAGCTTGGAATTTCTCCCTGTCTCGCCGTAGTGCTTTTGACGAAGGCGGATGGATGTTGGATGTTGGAGCTTGGTGCTTACTTCTGACTGAACACTGAACACTAAAAACTGAATACTGAACACTTTGATTTTACCCTTCATCCTTGCCCCTTCGCCTCCCATATGGGGCATCTACCCCATTAGCAAAGGGGTATCTACCCAGCTATCAATAAAGGGCTGAAAGCCAGTTATCGGCCTCGGCCGCATAGCTTTGAGAACCTCAACAACCGACATCTTGTTGGCAAACCACCACTACCAAAGAATTATCAGTAAGCGGTCAGTGATGGCGGCGCGTCGGGCTCAGTACTCCACTTTTTTCGGGTTTGTGTTGGCGAAAAAAGTGAGGACTGACCCCCGCGCCCGCCGTCACTGACCCATTACAATTATCCCATGAAAAAAGAGACTTCCTCTCCCGTTTCCGCCCGCCCCGCCACTGCCACCATGGGCGGGTCGCACAGTACCAGAGGGCCCCGCCATAAGGTGCCGGTAGCTGTGCGGCCAAAGCCATCCAAAATTTCCAATGGCGGCAAACCCGAAAACGGCGCTAAACCTCAAAATGGCCCCGTTCAACCCGCCCACCCTGGCGAAGCGATGACCGCCTTCGATGCCGAACAAATCCTCTCCGCCTTAATCGGCCTCAAAAAAGGCAACTTCACCACTCGCCTCCCTCTCGGCTGGACCGGCATTGCCGGAAAAGTCGCCGATACCTTCAACGAAGTCGCCGAGTTGATCTCCCATTCAACGGAAGAATTGACCCGCGTCAGCCGTGTCGTCGGAAAAGAAGGCAAGCTCCAGGAGCGCCTTTCCGCCGGCCACGTCAGCGGCGACTGGTCCGAACGCGTCAATTCCGTCAACACGCTCATTGATTGTCTGGCCCACCCCATTCGCGAAACCGCCCGCGTCATTGGCGCCGTCGCCAAAGGCGATTTGTCCCAAACCATCGCCATGGAAATCGAAGGCCGTAAGCTCGAAGGCGATTTCCTGCGCACCGCCAAAACCGTCAATACCATGGTCAACCAACTGGGCGCTTTCGCTTCCGAAGTGAACCGCGTGGCGCGCGAAGTCGGCACCGAAGGCAAACTCGGCGGTCAGGCCAAAGTCAAAGGGGTCGCCGGCACCTGGAAAGATCTCACCGATAACGTCAACCTGATGGCCTCAAACCTCACGTCCCAGGTTCGTAACATCGCCACCGTCACCACTGCCGTCGCCAATGGCGACTTAACCAAAAAAATCACCGTGGACGTCCGCGGCGAATTTCTCGAACTCAAAGACACCATCAATACGATGGTGGATCAGCTCCGCTCCTTCGCGTCCGAAGTGACCCGTGTCGCCCGCGAAGTCGGCACCGAAGGCAAACTCGGCGGCCAGGCCAAAGTCGAAGGTGTCTCCGGCACCTGGAAAGACCTCACCGATAACGTCAATTTCATGGCCGGCAATCTTACCTCCCAGGTCCGCAATATCGCCGCCGTCACTACCGCCGTCGCCAACGGCGACCTGACCAAAAAAATCACCGTGGACGTCCGCGGCGAAATCCTCGAACTCAAGAACACCATCAACACCATGGTGGACCAGCTTTCTTCCTTCGCCGCTGAAGTCACCCGCGTCGCCCGCGAAGTCGGCACCGAAGGCAAACTCGGCGGCCAGGCTGAAGTCAAAGGTGTCGCCGGCACCTGGAAAGACCTCACCGATAACGTCAATTCGATGGCCTCAAACCTCACCGCTCAGGTCCGCAATATCGCCGAAGTCACCACCGCCGTTGCCAATGGCGACCTCTCCAAAAAAATCACCGTGGACGTCAAAGGCGAAATCCTCCAGCTCAAAGACACCATCAACACCATGGTGGACCAGCTCCGCTCTTTCGCCGCCGAAGTCACTCGTGTCGCCCGTGAAGTCGGTAACGAAGGCAAGCTCGGCGGCCAGGCCCAGGTCCGCGGCGTCGCCGGCACCTGGAAAGACCTCACTGATTCGGTCAATTCGATGGCCTCTAACCTTACCGCTCAGGTCCGCAATATCGCCGAAGTCACCACCGCTGTCGCCAACGGCGATCTCTCCAAGAAAATCACCGTGGATGTGCGTGGTGAAATCCTCGAACTCAAAAACACCATCAATACCATGGTGGACCAGTTGTCTTCTTTTGCAGCCGAAGTCACCCGTGTCGCCCGCGAAGTCGGTACCGAAGGAAAACTCGGCGGCCAGGCCGAAGTCAAAGGCGTGGCCGGCACCTGGAAAGATCTTACCGACAATGTGAATTTCATGGCCGGTAACCTCACCTCCCAGGTCCGCAATATCGCCGAGGTCACCACCGCGGTCGCCAATGGCGATCTCTCCAAGAAAATCACCGTGGACGTTAAAGGCGAAATCCTCGAGCTCAAAGACACCATCAATACCATGGTAGATCAACTCCGCTCCTTCGCCGCCGAAGTCACTCGCGTGGCTCGCGAAGTCGGCACCGAAGGCAAACTCGGCGGTCAGGCTCAGGTCCGTGGCGTCGCCGGCACCTGGAAAGACCTTACCGATTCAGTGAACTCCATGGCAGGCAATCTTACTGCCCAGGTCCGTAACATCGCCGAAGTCACCACCGCCGTCGCCAATGGCAATCTCTCCAAAAAAATCACCGTGGATGTCAAAGGCGAAATCCTCCAACTCAAAGACACCATTAACACCATGGTGGACCAACTCTCCTCCTTCGCTGATGAAGTCACCCGTGTCGCCCGCGAAGTCGGCACCGAAGGCAAACTCGGCGGCCAGGCCGAAGTCAAAGGTGTCGCCGGCACCTGGAAAGACCTCACCGATTCCGTCAATTCCATGGCCTCCAACCTCACTGGCCAGGTCCGCAATATCGCTGCCGTCACCACCGCCGTCGCCAATGGCGATCTCTCCAAGAAAATCACCGTGGACGTTAAAGGCGAAATCCTCGAGCTCAAGGACACCATCAATACGATGGTGGATCAACTCCGCTCGTTCGCCTCGGAAGTCACGCGCGTCGCCCGCGAAGTCGGTAGCGAAGGCAAACTCGGCGGCCAGGCCGACGTCCGCGGTCTCGCTGGCGTCTGGAAGGACCTCACCGACAACGTCAACTTCATCGCCGCCAACCTCACCACCCACGCCCGCAACATCGCTCCCGTGACCACCGCCGTCGCCAATGGCGACCTCTCCAAAAAGATCACCGTGGACGTCAAAGGCGAAATCCTCCAACTGAAGTCACCCGTGTCGCCCGCGAAGTCGGTACCGAAGGTAAACTCGGCGGCCAGGCCCAGGTAAAAGGCGTTTCCGGCACGTGGAAGGACCTCACCGACAACGTCAATTTCATGGCCTCGAACCTGACCAATCAGGTGCGCGGCATCGCCAAAGTCGTCACCGCCGTCGCCAACGGCGACCTCAAACGCAAACTGCTCGTCGAGGCCAAAGGCGAAATTGCCGAATTGGCCGACACTATCAATAGCATGATTGATACTCTGGCCACCTTTGCCGATCAGGTCACCACCGTGGCCCGCGAAGTCGGTGTCGAAGGCAAACTCGGCGGCCAGGCCAGCGTCCCCGGCGCGGCCGGCACCTGGAAAGACCTCACCGATAACGTCAATCAGCTCGCCGCCAATCTCACCACCCAGGTCCGCGCCATTGCCGACGTCGCCACCGCTGTCACCAAAGGCGATCTCACCCGGTCCATTCAAGTGGATGCCAGCGGCGAAGTTGCGGCTCTCAAAGACAACATCAATGAGATGATCCGTAACCTGAAAGACACCACCATCAAGAACAACGAGCAGGATTGGCTCAAAACCAATCTCGCCAAGTTCACCCGCATGCTTCAGGGCCAAAAAGACATGCTCACCGTCGGCAAACTCATCCTTTCCGAGCTCGCTCCCGTGGTTTCTGCCCAGCATGGCGTCTTCTACGTCATGGAAACGTCCAAAGAGGAAACCGTCGAAGACCTCGATCACAACGAGCCATACCTCAAACTACTCGCCAGCTACGCCTTCCGCAGCCGCAAGAATGTCGGCAATAAATTCTCCCTCGGCGAAGGTCTCGTCGGCCAGGCCGCTCTCGAAAAAGAGCGCATCCTCATCAGCAATGCGCCCGAAGATTACGTCCAGATCACTTCCGGCCTCGGCCAGGCGCCTCCAACCAACATCATCGTCCTGCCGGTTCTGTTCGAAGGCCAGGTCAAGGCCGTCATGGAACTCTCCTCCTTCGAAAAGTTCAGCACCATTCACCAGGCCTTCCTCGACCAGCTCGTCGAATCCATCGGCATCGTCCTCAATACCATCGAGGCCAATACCCGAACCGAGGATTTGCTCAAGCAATCCCAGTCCCTGGCCAAAGAATTGCAAAGCCGCCAGGAGGAATTGCAGAACACCAACCTCGAACTGCAGGAAAAAGCCAAACTGCTCGCCGAGCAGAATGCCGAAGTCGAACGCAAGAACACCGAAGTCGAACAGGCCCGCCAGGCCCTCGAGGAAAAAGCCGAGCAGCTTGCCCTCACCTCAAAGTACAAATCCGAGTTCACCGCCAACATGTCTCACGAGCTGCGCACGCCTCTCAACAGCTTGCTCATCCTGGCCGACCAGCTTGCCCTCAACGAGGAAGGCAATCTCTCTCCCAAACAGGTCGAGTTCGCCCGCACCATTCATGCTTCGGGCAACGACCTCCTCACGCTCATCAACGACATCCTCGATCTCTCCAAGATCGAATCCGGTACCGTCACCGTGGATATCGCCGCCCTGCGCTTCCATGACCTCCACACTTCGGTGGACCGCACTTTCCGGCACGTCGCCGAGGCCAAATACCTCGACTTCAACATCGAGATGGACCGCGAACTGCCGTACAACATGTTCACCGATGCTCAACGCCTCGAGCAGGTCCTCCGCAATCTCCTCTCCAATGCCTTCAAATTCACCGAGAAAGGCAGCGTTACTCTCAATGTCGCCCCGGTCACCGAAGGTTGGAGTCCCGACCACGAAGGCCTCAATCACGCCCGCTCTGTCATCGCCTTCTCCGTCACCGATACCGGCATCGGCATCGCTCCCGAAAAACAGCAGATCATCTTCGAAGCCTTCCAACAGGCCGACGGCAGCACCAGTCGCAAATACGGCGGCACCGGCCTCGGATTGGCCATCAGCCGCGAAATCGCCCGCCTCCTCGGCGGCGAAATCCGCCTCGCCAGCGCTCTCGGTCAGGGCAGCACTTTCACCCTGTTCCTGCCCCAGACGCATGTCCCCATGCGCACGGTGCGAAAGGAAACCCCTTCCATTCGTTTCGAAGAGCCGCCCATCAATACCTCTCTGCTTCAACCTGAAGCAGCCGAGGCCGCTGCGCTCGAAAGCGCCATTGAAGATGATCGCAGCAATCTCGACGCCGCCGACAAAGTCCTCTTGATCGTCGAAGACGATCCCAACTATGGCCGTATCCTTCTCGACATGGCCCACGAGAAAGGCTTCAAAGCCGTCGTCGCCCAACGCGGCGCCGAAGCTCTCGCTTTGGCCCGCGAATTAAAACCGGCCGCCGTCACCCTCGACGTCCATCTGCCCGATATTGACGGCTGGCGCGTCCTCGAAGGTCTCAAGATTGATTTGGCCACCCGCCACATCCCGGTCCATATCATCACCGTGGATGAAGATTCCGAACCCACCCGCACCTCGGGCGCTTTGGGTTTTCTCACCAAATACTAAAGACTCCCTGAATTCCGCTTTCGACCAACTCAAATCCTTCGTCGAACGGCCTGTCAAGAATCTCTTGCTCGTCGAGGACGACGAAATCCAAACCATGAGCATCAGGGAATTGATCGGCAATGGCGATGTCAAGACCACCGTCGTCGGCACCGGCCGAGACGCTCTCCAGGCCATCGAATCCGAAAAATACGATTGCATGGTCCTTGACCTCGGCTTGCCGGATATGTCCGGCGCCGAATTGCTCGAAAAAATCAAGCAGGCCCCGGTATCCCGCAGTTTGCCCATCGTCATTTATACCGCGCGCGAACTGCTCGAAGAAGAGGCCGCGCGCCTCAAGCGCCTCGCCGAATCTATCCTCATCAAAGACGTCCGCTCTCCCGAACGTCTGCTGGATGAAACCGCCATGCTGCTGCATCGCAATGTCAACAAGCTCCCCGATAAGCAGCGGAAAATGCTCGAAGCCCTTCATCGCGAAGCTCTCGAAGGCAAAAAAGTCCTCATTGTGGACGATGACATCCGCAACATCTTCGCCATGACCAGCGTCCTTGAACGTTTCAAAATGCGCGTCGTCTCCGCCGAAAACGGCAAAGACGGCATCCAAATGCTCCTCGACCAGAAAGACGTGGACATCGTCCTCATGGATATCATGTTGCCCACCATGGACGGCTACACCACGATCCGCGCCATTCGCGAAATCACTCAATTCCGCGATCTTCCTATCATCGCCGTCACCGCCAAAGCCATGAAAGGTGACCGCGAGAAATGTTTGGCCGCCGGCGCTTCCGATTACCTCTGCAAACCCGTCGAAGCCGAGCAACTCCGCTCCATCCTCCGCCTCTGGGTTAACCACTAAGAGCATGACCCAACACCCGAAGTTTCTCCCTCTCCCCTGGGGAGAGGGCCGGGGAGAGGGGGAACGGCCTCTTACACGTCAATCACTAGGCCACTATCTATGAACCAACCCGAGCGATCCGATAGCGGCGCAACCCATTCACGGGACCGTGCGCTCCAGGCTCGGCCATTGGATGGCCCGCAACCCGCCGTTACAGGTTTTCCCAGAGCAGGCGACGGTTCTCCCTCTCCTGGGGGAGAGGGCCGGGGTGCGGGCGAGCGTTCTTCTTCAAAATCCGAGATGGTCGCAGCATCCCCACCCAAAAACTCCGCCTTGCACGAAAACGGCAAACGGACAACATTTGCCTCGATGAAGAACGGGGATGCTAAGACCCGCGAATTGCCGAAGGCCAACATCTTGCTGGTGGACGACCGTGCCGACAAGTTGCTCGCCATCGAAGCCATTCTCTCTTCTCTCGGCCAAAACATCATCAAAGCCCGCTCCGGCAAAGAAGCCTTGCGCTGCCTGCTCCAGAATGATTTCGCCGCCATTCTCCTCGATGTCTCCATGCCCTGCATGGATGGCTTCGAAACCGCCTCTCTCATTCGCAAACGCCCGAACTCCGAGCATACCCCCATCATCTTCATCACCTCCATCAGCAACTCCGAACGCAATATCTCCGAGGGCTACTCGCTCGGCGCGGTGGATTACATGCTCACTCCCATCGTGCCTGAAATCCTCCGCACGAAAGTCTCGGTCTTTGTTGAGTTGTACCGGAAGTCCGAGCTCATCAAGCAACAGACTGAGGAGTTGCGCCTGGTCGAGCAATATCGCCACGAACGCGAGCTGGCCGACGTCGCCGATCGTCTCGAGGCCGAAACCAAACGCAACCGCTTCTTCACCCTTTCCATTGATCTCCTCGCCATCGCCAGCTTTGAAGATTATTTCATCCAATTAAACCCGGTCTGGGCCACCACTCTCGGCTTCTCTGTCGAAGAGCTGAAATCAAAATGCCTCATCGAGTTCGTCCATCCCGAGGACCGCGCTGCCACTTCCGAACGCCTCACCCATCTTAAAATGGGCTCGGCTCCCGTCTATTTCGAAAACCGGTATCGTTGCCGCGATGGCTCTTTCCGCTGGTTCGGTTGGACCGCTGCCCCCTTCCCGGCCGAACAACTGATTTACATTTTTGCCCACGACATCACCGAGCGCAAAACCGCGGAGACCGAAATCAAGGCCCTGAACGTCGAGCTCCAGCGTCGCATCAAGAGCCTCACCGAATTGAATGCCGAGCTCGAAGCTTTCGGCTATTCCATCTCCCACGATCTCCGCGCGCCTCTGCGCTCCATTCGCAGCTTTGCCCAGTTCCTGCGCGAACACCCGGGCTCCAGTTTCGATCAGGAAGGCAGCGACTACCTCCGTCGCGTCGAAAGCGCCGCCAAGTACATGGATATGCTCCTGTTGGACCTACTCCAATACAGCCGCCTCAATGCCTCCGACCTGGAACTCGTCCCCGTGGATTTGGATGCCGCTTTGCGAGACGTCCTCGGCTCCATCGAGAAGGAGATCGAAGAGCGAAAAGCCCACATCGCCATCTCCCGCCCGCTCGGCTGCGTGAAGGCCCATCCCGCCACCATTCGGCAGGTCTTCTACAACCTGATCTCCAACTCCCTCAAATTTGTTCCTCCTGACAAATTGCCCCAGATCGAAATCCGTTCCCAAACGCTTCCCAGCGGTCTGCTCAAAACCTGGATTGTGGACCGCGGCATCGGCATCGCTCCCCAATTTCATGCCAAGATTTTCGGCCTCTTCCAGCGCCTTCACTCTCACGAAGCCTACCCCGGCACCGGTATCGGCTTGGCTCTCGTTCGCAAGGGCATCGAGCGCATGGGCGGCCACATCGGCCTTGAATCCGACGTTGGCATCGGCACCCGCTTCTGGTTCGAGCTCCCCGAGAGCCACTTACGCCCTCAGCCCGAACTCCAGCCCCACGAACTCGAATCCTCACTGAAATAGACGCCCTTTGTCTTCCACTTCCCGTAGCCGCCGACGTAAGGAGGCGGACCATCCTCGTCCTCTTTGATCTGCCATCTGCCATTTCCCCATCCCTCCCCTCATTCCCATCCCTCCCATCCTTCCCATAGGCCCTATAAGTCTCATGTCCGTAGTCCCGTAGTCCGTGGTCTCGTGGTCCGTTCTCCCGTTTTGACAAGCCGCCATTCCATGCAAGGTTGTTTAAGAGAGTAAACTTGAGGCTTGGCAAATCTAACCGGTCAGTGACGGCGGGCGCGTCGGGGTCAGTCCTCACTTTTTTCGGGTTTGTGTTGGCGAAAAAAGTGAGGACTGACCCCGACGCGCCCGCCGTCACTGACCCATTACTGGTAAATTGTAATTTTGGTTGCCTCCCGGAAGCTAAACTCTATATCTGAAAGCGTGTTCAAGGATTGGCCTGGTGTAATATGAAAATAACTTTCTTCTTGGTCGTACGGACGCTTCTTGTCCTTCTCGCACTCCCCTCCATCACCGTCACCTCCTCCGCCGCTACCAATCCGCCCGCCCGCCTCAAAGTGGATGACAGCCCCCTCAATCGCGACCTCAGAGCCCGCACCAGTTTCTCTCCCGTCGTCAAAAAAGTCGGCCCCAGTGTCGTAAACATCTACTCCACCATGACCGTGAAGCAGAAGTCCATGCGAGACCTCTTCGGTGATGATCCTACCTTTCGCCGATTCTTTGGCGAGGACCCGAGCGACCAACGCCAACCGCGCTCCTTCAAAGCCCAAAGCCTCGGCTCCGGCGCCATCGTCTCACCCGACGGCTATATCCTCACCGCCAACCATGTCGTCGAAGGCGCCGATAAAGTCAAAGTCTCTCT
>WNGH01024044.1_pt1 | contig 14099 bp, 9 predicted proteins | sample 5400631 | NCBI WGS metagenome assembly WNGH01 (sample SAMN13153373, study PRJNA577476) | soil metagenome | isolation source: 115 cm soil or saprolite under Garry oak tree replicate 1 | place: USA:California | collected 2016-06-15
GTACGCGACGAGCGCATCAGCTCAGCGCCCTCCCGAAGCTCGGGCAGGACTTTGGAAGGCGCAATGGATCACTTCACCGAGCGCGCCCCAACGGGACATCGTCGTTTTGCATTTCAGGAAAGTGATCGAGATTCCGCGGGCTCCGGAGCATTTTGTCGTCCACGTCAGCGCCGACAGCCAATTCATTCTCTGCGTGAACCAGCGCGAGGTAGGGCGCGGTCCTGCACGAAGTGATCTTGCGCACTGGAAGTATGAAACATACGACCTGTCGGCATTTCTGCGCCCGGGTCGTAATGAGATCGCTGCGACAGTATGGAGCTTAGGCGTTTCAACCGGGGCTCAGATCAGCGATCGAACTGCATTTGTGCTCCGAGGTGATTCATCTGAGCAAAGTGTCGTTGATACTGATACTACTTGGGAAGTCGAACAAGATAAGGGCGTGCAAACTCTGCCAACCCCGCCGGACATTCGGCGGTTCTACTACGTAGCGGAGCCGGTGGAGCGCATAGATGGCGCATTATTCGATTGGTTCTGGAACGACGCAGCTTCGCGCGGCAAATGGGAGAAGGCTGCTCCGATTGGAAATGCCTCCGAGCGCGGAGCGGTGCTGCAGAACAACAACTGGCAATTGATGCCGAATTCGCTTCCCGCCATGCAAATGGAACTTACACCGGTCGGACGCGTGGTGCGTGCCTCTGGAGTTGAGCCTCCGGCGAACTTCCCGGGCGCCGGATTCGAAATTCCGGCCCACGCCACCGTCAGTCTACTGCTGGATCGGTCCCATTTGACTACCGCGTACCCGGAGCTGACGGTGAGCGGCGGCGCCAAAAGCACGATTCGTCTCACCTACGCAGAGGCGCTCGTTGATAGCCAGGGAATGAAGGGCAATCGCAATGAAATCGTGGGCATCTTCGATGAGTTTCTGCCGGACGGCTCCGAAAAGCGTCCCTTTGTGCCCCTGGCTTGGCGTACATGGCGCTATCTGCAGCTCGATGTCAACACCGCTGACCAGCCGCTTCGCATTGAAGACATCCGCTCCTGGTTCACGGCCTATCCATTCGAAGAACGTGCTCGTTTCCAATCAGATGACCCGGCTCTAAGTGAGATTTGGCAGATCGGCTGGCGGACTGCTCGGCTCGACGCACATGACACCTATATGGATACGCCCTATTGGGAGCGAATGCAGTATATCGGCGACACGCGTATCCAGGCTTTGCTCTCGTATACTGTCGCCGGAGACGATCGCCTTGCTCGCCAAGCAATTCAAGCCTTTAATGATTCCCGAATTCCTGACGGGATCACCCGCAGTCGCTATCCGTCATCGGTTACACAGATCATTCCAACGTTCTCGTTGTTGTGGATCGGAATGGTGCATGACTTCTGGCAGTATCGCGGAGGCGAAGGATTCGTTAAAGCCCAAATACCCGGTACAAGAACCGTGCTGGACTGGTTTCTTGATAAGCAGAGACCAGACGGACTCATAGGACACTTGAACTGGTGGCCATTCGTCGATTGGGGAAAAGACTTCGCCTTCGGCATGCCGCCCGAAGATGCGGAGGGCGGATCATCTCCCATCACGCTTCAATACATTGAAGCGCTTCGTTACGGTGCAGAGCTGGAATCAACCTTGGGAGACTCGGCTCGTGCACAACGCTATCGGGAAGCCGAAAGTCGTGCGGTAAATGCGATCCGTAAATTGTGCTGGAATAATACGAATAATCTGGTCGCCGATACCCCCGCCCAGAAACGCTACAGCCAGCATGCGAACATTCTCGGCGTTTGGCTCGACGTTATCCCTCGAGAACAACAAAAGGATGTTCTGACCAAAATCCTCTCCGTAAGCGACCCAGGATTCACATCGGCCGGCCGTGTTCCCGAGATGACCACGGCGACCTACTACTTCCGATTCTATTTGGCGCGAGCGGTGGAGCACGCAGGCATGGGAGACCAATATCTGCTCCTGCTGAAGCCGTGGCGAGATATGGTCGGTTTAGGACTTACAACGTGGGCAGAACAACCCGAGCCAACCAGGTCAGACTCCCACGCGTGGAGTGCTCATCCGAATTTCGATTTACTAACCATCGTTGCTGGAATCCGACCCAAAGGGCCTGGGTTCTCAACCGTTACTATCGAACCCCATCTTGGCTCGCTACGTAGCGTCGCCTCGGCTGTACCAACTCCCAAGGGAATGGTCGAAGTGAATTACGCTGCTCGAAGCTCTGAAGTGAGTGCTGAGATTAGTCTCCCCGGAAGTATGTCGGGGGAGTTGATATGGAAGGGAAAAACTTTCGGCTTGCATTCTGGTCATCAGCAATTCCTTTTGCCCTGAGACCAGCGGTTCTTGTGGCGTTCACCAACTCAAGGAGCCCAAACAAACTGACTTTTCCCTGCCAGAAGGGGAATTCCAGGCCTATATTTTCGACTGCGACGGCACCAGTGCGGATTCTATGCCCTTACACTATATCGCCTGGCGAAACGCCCTAGCCCCATGGAATTGTGATTTTAGGGAAAGCCTCTTTTACGAGTAGGTCATGGCTCTCGGAGAGCCACAACAAGTCATGAAAAGTAGCCCGCGTCTCGGTCTTGCCGAATCAACGACGTACGGGCTTCTTTCGTAGGAGCGTGATGAGACATACTTCAAGATCGCCACTTGGAGCAGTTACTTGCTTTACTGTCTCGGATGGGGGCTCGGACTCATGGCGAAATTATTCGGCCTCGATGGTCTGGGCGGAGACGCTTAGGTCTCCGCGTCCCTGCCGCTTCATAGCGTGCCATCCCTCTCGCTCCCGTACTGTCAACTCTTCCCCGCCTGACGAATAGCCGTCTGTAAGATGGCTTTTGCCCATGACGGTACAGCATGGAGGTCATACAAACTCACGATTTTGCCCTCGCCCATGTGCAGCAACAGCTTTGGTACCGGCGTTTGCCCTTTTTGCGGATCGCCTTCTTCGCTATTGTCAAAAACGCGGAGTTCCGTGAGCCCCGGCAGGAGTTCGATCAACCTCAGCTGGCTGCGCGCGTATCTTTCGCGCACCTTCGCCTCCGGGATGTCGTGGCCTCCGAGTGCGACGCGCGACCGCACGCGAGCCAGGTGCAATTCCGCGCTTTCGAGTCCCACATACCAAATGCGGACTTCGATTCCCCGAGAGATAGCTTTACGAACCAGGGCAGGTATCGTGTTTCCCCCGAGCGTGGTCTCGAAGGCAAAATCCTTCCACCCCTCGATGGCTCTATCAAGGAGGCGACGGCCTTGCTCCCAGGCCGCTCCATTTGCTTCGTCTTGGGTAATTCCCGGTACGCTAGCAAGGAACTTCCGGGCCATCACGTCCGGGTTGAAGAATTCCACGCCAGCTTGCGCAAACATCGCTCCGCCGATACTGCTCTTCCCCGCTCCATTTACGCCGGCCAGAACGTAAATGCGAGGTGCTTCCGATTGGTCACGCACGCTTGCGCGCAAACGCCACTGCAGCGTTCGCGAGTTGTTTCGGAGACGCCTCGAACGCCGCTCGCATTCCCACGCGCGCGCGCGGTGTCTGCATACTCTCAAGTAGCGCGTCGAATTCATCGCTCAATACGTTGAGCTTCGCTTCCGCCGCGTGTGAGAACCGCTCGTATTCGGTGATCGGAATCACTGCCGCCCTTGCAGCGTCGTTTTTCGTGATGAGCACGACGTGGCCCTGCATCACTGTGTCGAGCAACTGTCCCATCTTGTTCTTGGCATCCGTTGCGTTCATTGTGATCGGCTCAGCCAAGTCTTTCCCCAAATTCAAGGGATCCGGCGCGCCCACCCGGCGCTGGTGCCGGAAGCGCAGCGCGTTCCGAACCGAGCGTCCAAGAAGGGCCCCGTTAATGGGCTTGACCAAAGACTGCATTGCTCCCCGTTCCGCCGCCGCTACGGCGAGTTCGTTGTCCATTTCAGAAAGCATTACGATTAAGGGAAGTTGCGGGGCCAATGTGTGTACCTTCTGAATGAGTTCGAGCCCATTCATTGCGGGCATCAACAGGTCGGTCACCACGACATCGAAAGAAGCGTTTTCCAAGCGGCGCAACACTTCACTACGGTTCTTGGCCTTGGTCACGTCAAATCCAAGGCCGGAAAGCGCACGCCCATAATCCCTTAGGATGGACAGCTCATCATCGACCAAGAGTACGCGGGCTTCAGCCATAGGAGTCCACCTCTGAAAGCTATTTTAGCTATTTCAGCTAAAGTAGTCAAAACGTTTCACGGACAGACTTGCCGTATTCTGCGTGGATGACGTTTGAGCTGAACGCGGTTCGGGTTTCGGTCGTGGAGGTCCGTGTCGAACGCACGGTCAGCTGATGGACTTCACCAAGTGGCTAGAAAAGGACGAGCAGTTCTCCATGCGAGGTCAGCGATTGTCACCGAATTCGATCGATTCTCGGCATGCACCTTCCGCGATAATGCGGTCGGTCAACGAGACCGCGGGTCAAAGGTGTTTGCGCTCGATGCTCTGGAGGACAAGAGCGTTTGCCTTCGCGAGGTATTCCTGAAAACTTTTGGTGCGCGCGTCGTAGCGATCCTTCCATTCCGTCTGTCCGGCGAGAGCTCTCCTCGGTTCATGGGGAATCCTTTTGGAAGCATGCCCCGAGCTAGGGACTCCGGCGACCCCGGGACCTCGCAATAGCGGTCGTCCGGATGCTGCCTTCCAACGTGTTAACAGCGTCGGCATCGCAACAAGCCGAGTTTTCGGAGCTGAATCTTCACGGCCTACTTCCTTGCTGTGGCCGAGTAGAGGAGGCTCGAGCATCGTGGCGACACCGAGTCCTCCCCCCTCACAGACCCCACCGTGCGGATTTCCCGCAGCGGGTTCGTCGAGTGGACTCACCATCCCTGACTCAGCAAATCCCACCTGAGTTCGGGACCGATAGTCGGTCGAGTTTCGAAGGACATAGCTTCCGAGTTCTGAGCCTCGACTATGTTTCCCTCACCCGATACGTCCACTCGGGCCACCCCTTCCCTCCAGTGGGTTCCGTGGCCGCTCCTTGCGGAAGCCCTGCGGTTCCCCACCTTCTCCGGTACTATGGGTGTCTACGACTGCTCATCCGTCCATAGTCAGACATCTATGGTCGACCCTCGATGTCCGCCTTACCGCTCTCGCGAGCGGAGACGGCGAGCTCTCTTGGGTTCCTGGGCAATCCCTTTGGAAACATGCCCCGGGCTAGCGACTCCGGCGACCCCAGCACGACCTCGCATTAACGGTCGCTGCCAGATATTGCCTTCCGCCAGCGTAAAAGCGTCGGCATCACAACGACGTACGATTTCGGAGCTGAACCCTCGTGGCCTGATTTCCTTGCTGTGCACGCTTCGCACCCACCAGTCGCCCGGTGAATGGCAACACTCGCTACTGACCTGTCTGCTCGACTTTGGTCAGACGGGACTTGCACGCGCTGGATTGCAATAAGAAGTTTCGCTAATTCATCATCAGTTCCTCCTCTTCCAAGCTTTCCCCAACGCGATACGCTTCGCACCCACCAGTCACCCGGTGAATGGCAACACTTGCTATCGGCCGGCGTGCTCGCTTTGGCCGTGCGGGACTTACACCCGCTGGATTCCAATAAGGGGTTTCACCGTCTCATCTTCGGTTCCGCCTCTTCCACGCTTTTCCCAGCGCGATAACAGTGTCGGCCTTGTCAAATCCTTTTTGAGCGCACTTCTCCGTTCACTCCCAAGAGTGGTCTTCCCTGTTCTTCTTTGACCTCCGCTTCGACGACCACGGCTCGTTCGTAATCTTTTGGTCGGTTTCAGTCCGACCCAAACATCTGCCAAGTTTGTCAGAGGTCATTGGCCCTGGCAGACGATCCTGAGCAGCTCACCGTCGAGGATGCAGATAACCCCCACGGCGATGAGTTGGTCATTCTTTGCCCAAAGTCGCAGGCACAACTAGGCGCGGTAAGCTTGTCGGTCGTCGACTAGGTGTTCGTAGCCCGGTGGAGTTTCACACTCTGACCCTTTTGCGACATTTGGCGAATTTGTTTACATTGGGCTGTTTGGCCTAGACAATCGAAATAAAAAGATATAAATACAAGCAGTTCGAAAGTCGCTTGCTTTGACCGAGAAAGCCGACAAAATTCCCGAGTACAACAACTAGCAAATCCTCGAAACCCCAGTGGCGGGTTCACTGCGAGAGGGTATGGAACGATGGAAGACACGATTCGATGCAGCGTAGAGACTTTTTAAAAAGTGGTGCGGCGTTAGCTGCGACGGCTGAACTCGCAGCTGGCAAGGCACGTGGGCTTGTACATGCTCACAACTGGGGCAACTATGATTTTGGTTCTGGCCCAACCGTAACAGATCGTCTGAATCAAGGCCCCTTCCCTCAGTATCCACCCGACGCCGTCATTCCCACGGACGACGTGGTGATGACTACCACTCCATCAGAAGAGGTCGTGCCCAATTATGGCCAGGGACTGGCTACGTACATCACGGCCGACAGTGGCACAGAGGAAATTAAATCGGACAACATGCCCCAAGCCATCGAGGACCTCATTCGATTTCCCTTGGGTCAGCAACTCTACATACGCCCGACATGGCGGGAGGTGCAGCCGCGACCCGGGCGTCTCGAGTTACCTGATTACGTGAAGCTCGTCTTCGCCAACGATGGCATCGCGGGTGTTCCGGGCGCGCTGCGAGTGACGGTGGAGAGCGAAGACGGCAAGGTGCTGAAGAGTGGTTGCTTGGATCCCGGCTATCCCCTACCGGGGAAGCTCCGACAGGCGCAATTTGTTGTGCCACAGGGGACAAAATTTGCTGGATTGAAACTCAGGGCAGAGATCGAGGTGAAAGGTATGCGTTACCCGGTGCAATGGGCTTGTCGACAGAAGCTAAACGAGGATGGTTCACTCACGCTGCGTTCTAACCTTCATCACGGCGTCTAACGGTAGACCATGACGAAAACGTTCTTTTCGATAGCCATCTTCACAGTGCTGCTGGTAGTGGGCCAGTCGACAGCGCGCCCTCATCAAGTCGCGTCGCCTCCTCCCCCCTTGCCGCAAATCCAGAGCTCCAGCCTTCGTATCGAGTTTGATGAGAACATGCGCAGCCGCGTTGTTGCGCGAATGAAGAGCAGGGAAGTTCTATTGGGCGGGTTCTCCGCTTCCGAGACGGTTAAAGGAAACGAGCGTTCCTGGTACTACTTTGCTTTGACTTCGCAATCGCACGAGCGCGTCACTGGCAATTTTGGCGGTGGAGAGAGACTCACACTAACCGGTACATCCGGCGTACTGCGAAAGAATCTTTCCGTCATCATTTACGACGAATTCCCTAATCTTGCGGTCTTCGATGTTAGCTACACGAATATTGGGAAGTCACAACTGAAGATTCTCGAGTGGAGCAACAACGCCTACACGATCGACGCACAGCGTGGGCCCACGCAGGTTCCTTTCTGGTCGTTCCAGACCGGCTCCTACGAGCGTCGTCCGAACTGGCTGGTCCCACTGCGCACAGGATTCTCTCAGCAAAATTATCTCGGCATGAACGCCAGCGACTACGGCGGCGGCACGCCGATTGTTGACGTGTGGCGCAGAGACGTGGGCCTTGGTGCTGGCCTCGTCGAACCGCGGCCGCGTCTGATTTCGCTGCCCGTTTCCATGCCCAACGCGCGCCAGGCCAGGGTCAGCGTGCAGTATCGTAGTGACCAGTCCTTGCAACCTGGCGAAAGCTTCCACACGTTTCGCACGTTCGTTGCAGTCCACGAGGGAGACTACTTCCAGACGCTGCTTACCTACCGTCAGTTCATGATGAAACAGGGCTTTCAGATGGCCAAAGCGCCGGAGAGCGCTTTTGGAGCGATCTGGTGCGCTTGGGGATACGGGCGCAACTTCAAGCCTCAACAAGTTTACGACACACTGCCAACAGTTAAGAGAATGGGATTTACCTGGGTCACGCTGGATGACGGCTGGCAGAACAATTATGGTGACTGGCAACTCGATCCTAAGAAGTTTCCCCACGGCGATGCCGACATCAGGGCGATGGTGGGCCGGATTCACCAGGAGGGATTCAAAGCGCAGCTCTGGTGGTCGCCACTCAGCGCGGTTCCTGATTCCAAGTTGCTTATGAATGAACCTGACCTGGCATTGGAAAATCGGGATGGTTCGCGGCGCAAGATTTCATGGTGGAATTCCTATTATCTCTGCCCTGCCAACTCGCGGGTTGTGGAGTATCACAAAGAACTGGTGCGCAAAATCCTCGTCGATTGGGGATTTGACGGCCTCAAACTCGACGGCCAGCACATGAACGGCGTTCCTGCCTGTTACAACCCCGCCCATCACCATAAACGTCCCGAGGACTCAGTTGAGGCTTTGCCGGATTTTTTCCGTGAAATTTACGATGCCGCACAGAGCGCCAAGCCCGGGTCGCTGGTGGAGTTCTGCCCCTGCGGCACTTCTTATTCTTTCTTCACCATGCCACATTTCAACATGTCCGTTGCTTCCGATCCGAAAAGTTCTTTCCAAGTGCGCTCCAAAGGCAAAACAATCAAAGGCCTCATGGGCGACGATGTTCCTTACTTCGGCGATCACGTCGAGCTGAGCGACAATCACGACGATTTCGCTTCCACGCTTGGTATCGGAGGGGTAGTGGGCACGCAGTTTGTGCTGCCTTCTCTGGTCGAGAAACATGGCCGGTTCGACCTCACTCCCGACCACGAAAAGAGCTTCCAAAAGTGGCTGGAGCTTTATCAGGAGAAGGGTCTTTCCCGCGGTCAATACCTGGGCACGCTCTACGATATCGGTTTTGATCTGCCCGAAGGTCACGTCATCCGCAAGGACAAGAAGCTGTACTACGCGTTCTTTGCTGGAAACTGGAAAGGCACCCTGGAGTTGCGCGGCTTGGACGATCGCGCGTATCACGTCGTCGACTATGTGGACGGGAAAGACTTCGGAATCGTTCGCGGTCCGGTCGCGCACCTGCCTGCAGGCTTTTCGAAATACCTTCTGCTGGAGGCGACTCCGCAGTAAGGCTCACCGAAACTTGGACAGTAAGCAGTCAGTGACAAAGTTGCGTGTTGACGAGATCCATAGAGGAGACTGATGAAACGTCGTTACTTTTTAAAAAAGATTGGCGCGGGCGGCTTGGCGGTCGGTGTTACGCCCGAGTGGAGCCGGCGCTATGCGGCAATCCTACAGGATCCACATTCCGGTACACCAGAGGTCAAGAGAGAGCCCGAGCAAGCATCGCCCGAAACGATACTGCTGAAGGACTACCGGCCTAGATCCCTTTATAAGACTCCTACTACGGAAGTTCCCAGGGCGAGATTTCCAATCATCGATATGCACTCCCACGCATACGCCAAGACACCGGCAGAAATTGCCGAGTGGGTCAGAAATATGGACGAGGTCGGAATTGAGAAGACCATTGTTCTCACGGACGCTACGGGTCACGAGTTTGACGATATCCGTCAGAAGTATGCTGCCTATCGAGACCGTTTCGAACTCTGGTGCGGTTTTGATTACAAGGGGTATGACCAACCTGGATTCGGTCCTCAAGCAATACGGGCGCTAGAAGAGTGCCATCAGGCAGGCGCACGGGGTGTTGGTGAACTTCATGATAAGGGAAAAGGGCTTGTTTCAAGCACTGTGCATGCATTTGGCATGCACCCAGACGATGCGCGCATGGACTCCCTATTTGGCCGATGCGGCCAATTGGGCATGCCGGTGAACATTCACGTTGCGGATCCCATCTGGATGTACGAAGCGATGGACAATAAGAACGACGGCCTGATGAATGCTTTCCATTGGCGGCTAGACAATCAGCCGGAAATTGTGGGGCATTCCGGAATGATTGACATTCTCGAGCGCACGGTCAAGAGGCATTCCAGTACAACTTTTATTGCCTGCCACCTCGCCAATCTCGATTATGACCTGAAGCGCTTAGGCCAAATACTGGAACGGCAGGTCAATCTGTACGTCGACATTTCCGCGCGATATGCGGAAACAGCACCCATCCCACGCTTTGTATCGCAGTTTTATGCGAAGTACGCGGACCGTTTGCTCTACGGCACTGACATGGGATTCGATAAACCGATGTACCGAGTTACCTTCAGAATTCTTGAGACATTGGATGAGCACTTCTATGAAACCGACCGGTTCAGTTACCACTGGAGCCTGAATGGTTTCGGACTTCCGGACGAAATACTGCAGCAGCTATATCACACAAATGCGGAGAAGATCTTGAGTTCCCGGGGAACGCGGGCACACACATAAGCGTGATGGTCGGCAACTCTTACCTTAGGATTACTTCAGATTTCCCCGTAATAGGACCGGGATCGTCAACCGAGATTGCCGGCCAGCTCCGCGGTAGGCGATAATATGCGCATTCAGTTAAAGGAGTAATACGGTTAGGATCTGATCGTCTCGTAACCCTTATGGGCATTGCCCAGAAAGAAAAGGCAGTTCGCTTCCGCACACTTCAACGTTGGCTCCGCCCTCATTCTCGCCGGACTTGGCTTTCAGGCGTTGGCCACATCTAGCGCTGCTTCCGCATGTGTTCTTGGTCGAAAAGATCACGGTTTGGCACGGGACGAGGCGCTGGCGCACGCGCGTTCCATTATCGGCGCGACGGATTTGCCCGTCTCCGCGGATCTGGGAAACGGGTTCGGTGATGCTCCAGAAATCGTCGGCGAAACGATCAGGCTGGCAGCCGAGGTCGGACTCGTAGGATGCACAATCGAGGATGCGACTGGAAAGCAAGCCAATCCGCTGTATGATTTTAGCCTGGCTGTCGAACGGATTGCAGCAGCCGCAGAAACGGCACGCGCACTCCAATATCCCTTCATGTTGACTGCACGAGCGCACAACCTGGTCTATGCCAACCCGAACTTGGACGAAACTATCAGCCGCCTGCAGGCCTTCGAAAAGGCCGGAGCCGATGTGCTTTTCGCCCCCGGCCTGCCTGACCTTGCTGCGGTGGGCGCAGTCTGTGCAGCCGTGTCGAAGCCGGTCAATTTCATGGTGGGAATCAAAGGAAAGTCATTTTCTGTCGCTGGACTTGCCGCGGCTGGCGTCAGACGTATCAGCCTGGCGACCTCACTCTATCGCGCCGCAATGACCGGCTTTCTTGACGCTGCCCGCGAGGTGAAAGACGCCGGCCAGTTCGATTTTCTCAACCGTTGCGTGACAACGCCGGAGCTAAACGAACTCATGCGGATTTGACCGCACGGTGGGCCAGCAATGCGTTAGGGTTGCCCGTCATTCGGGAGCAATCGAGAACGATTGGGCGAGTCCTGGCAACTCACTTAAGCAAAGCTGAACTTCACAGGACTAATCCCGCCGTCGAAGCCGGATAGCTGTCCGCTTCGAGTACATCGCGAGTCACTTTCCCGGACTCCGTTTTCTGGGCGGCGATGGCAGCATCGGGGCAAGCGTCCGAAAATCCTGCCGGCCTCCCTGCCTGCCACGCTGCGATCGTGTGGGCGGAGACACATCTGTATGTTCTCCAAAACTCCTGTTGACGGCCAAAAGGAATTTGATACGCTCTCTTTTTATCCTGTTGACCGTCTAAAGGAGCGTATGCCAACTTCCAAGAGCGAAGTCTTGCAAGGAACTCTCGACTTGCTGACGCTGAAGACGCTTGACTCCGTGGGACCGATGCACGGCTTCGGGATTGCCCTAAGGATCCAGCAGGTCTCCAAAGACCTGCTGCAACTGAACCAAGGAACGCTTTATCCCGCGCTGTTGCGGCTGGAGCAGCGTGGCTGGCTCGCCTCCAAGTGGGGCGTTTCGGAAAATAACCGCAAGGCTAAGTTTTACTCTCTGACTCGCGCCGGACGCAAACAGCTCGAGGAGGAAGCGGAAAGTTGGGACCGTATGTCCGCAATGATCAACCGCGTGTTAAGGACTACGTAGCTTATGAGCGCGACCTTCCGCAGCATTGTCCAGCGTCTCACTGCCCTCTTCCGCCGCCGCCGTCTGGAGGACGACCTGGACGATGAGCTGCGTTCGCACCTGGAGATGTCGGCTGAACTGAACCTGCGCCAAGGCTGCATGTCTCCCGCCGACGCTCGCCGTGAAGCGCTTCGCAGTTTCGGCGGCGTCGAGCAAACTAAGGAAATCTACCGCGAACAAAGGGGGCTGCCCATGATTGAGACCACTTGGCAGGATTTGCGCTTTGCATTGCGGATGCTGCGTCGCAGCCCGGGATTTTCGCTGCTGGCGATTTTGTGCCTTACCCTCGGCATCGGCGCCAACGCCGCCGTCTTCAGTTGGATCGAAGGCATCCTCTTCCGACCCTATCCCGCCGTCGCGCATCAGGAGCGCCTCGTCGCCATCGGCGGCACCTCACGCGACGAACCCCGGGGCACTCCCCTCTCCTGGCCCGATTTCCAGGACCTGCAGCGAAGCTGCACACTCTGCGAGACGCTCTTCGTCAGCAAAATCACCGGCACCACGCTCAGCATCGGCGATCGTGCCGAGCGCACCACCGGCAGCATCGTCTCCGCCAACTACTTCGACGCCATCGGCGTTCCCCCCATGCTCGGCCGCGGATTCCTCCCCAGCGAAGACCAGGGACAAAGCGCGCATCCCGTGGCGGTGATCAGCCATCAGCTTTGGCAAGGTCGCTTCAAAGGCGATCCCGCCATAGTCGGAAAAACGCAGCGGCTGAATGGTGTGATTCACACGATCGTCGGCGTCGCGCCGGAGGGATTTTTCGGTACCTTCGTCGGCTGGGGCATGCAATTCTGGGTGTCCGCCTCCATGGAAGACATCTTCGAATCCGGCGGCTACAAGCTCGAAGACCGCGGCGCGCGCTGGATCGAAGCCTACGCGCGCCTGAAGCCGGGCGTCACGTTGCAGCAAGCGCAGCAAGAATTCGCCGCGATCTCCGGCCGCCTCGAGGCCGAATATCCCGCCACCAATCGTGGCCGCGCCATTCGATTCTGGCCTTTGTGGCAAACGCCCTTCAACAACGCGGGCACCCTGCTGCCCACTCTGGAAATCATGCTCGCCGTCGTCGCCTTCGTTCTGCTCATCGCCTGCGCCAACGTCGGCAATTTGCTTCTGGTGCGCTCCTTCGCGCGCCGTCACGAAATGAGCGTGCGCCTAGCCGTCGGCGCCGGTCGCGCGCGCCTCTGGAAGCAGCTCCTCACCGAAGGCCTCGTGCTCTCCCTGTTCGGAGCCGCCGGCGGCCTCTTGGTCGCGTACTGGTGCCGCCACGCGCTCGTCCTGCTCTTCCCGGCGCGCGGCGGCGTGCAGATGCATCTCCCCGGCGAAATCGATTGGCGCGTCCTCGCGCTGAGCGCCGGCGTGTGCCTCGCCACCACGCTGCTGATGGGCCTCGTCCCCGCCCTGCAAACCGGCAAGATCGACCTCGCGCAGTCTATGAAAATGGAATCGGCCGGCGTGGTCGGCGGCCGCGAGCGCGCTTGGGCACGCTCGGGACTGGTGCTGGTGCAAGTGTCGCTCAGCTTCGTGTTGCTGGTCGGCGCCGGCCTGCTGATGCAGAGCCTGCTCAAGGTCCGCACCGCCAGCCCGGGCTTTAACACCCGCGGCGTGCAGGATACGGCCATCGACCTGCTCTCGGCCGGCTACACTCCCGCGCGTGCGCAGACCTTTCAGGACGCGCTGCTCGAACGCGTCCGCGCCCTTCCTGGCGTGGAGTCCGCCGCCTTCGCAAAAATGACTCCGCTCAGCTACGTCAGTTCTGCCACTGCGCCCATCGTCGTCGATGGCTACCAGCCGCCGCCGGAGGAATCGCCCACCGCGGAGTACAACGAGGTCGGCGACGACTACTTCGTCACCATGGGCATTCCGCTTCTCGCCGGCCGTGAATTCACACGCGCCGATGACGAAAAAACCGCGCTCGCCGCCGTGGTCAACGAAACCATGGCCCAGCGCTACTGGCAGGGCCGCAACCCTCTCGGCGGACGTCTGCAACTGAAGGGGCGTTGGATGCAGGTCGTCGGCGTCGCCAAAGACTCGAAGTATTCCAGCGTCCGCGAGAAGCCGACGGCGTTTTTCTTCGTCCCGCTGCGGCAAAATTCGCTGCGCGGCAGCGTGCTGAACATCCGCACGCCGCTCGCTCCGCAAACGATGGCCACAGCCATCGCGCGCGAAGTGCATGCGCTCGACTCCAATCTGGCGCC
>WNGH01003981.1_pt1 | contig 14098 bp, 13 predicted proteins | sample 5400631 | NCBI WGS metagenome assembly WNGH01 (sample SAMN13153373, study PRJNA577476) | soil metagenome | isolation source: 115 cm soil or saprolite under Garry oak tree replicate 1 | place: USA:California | collected 2016-06-15
TGCCGCGGGGCATGGCACCAATTTGGGCGTAACGTTGCTGGTTGCGCCGAGCATGTATTTCGTCTACGTCCACTACCGGATGCACATCGTCCGCGCTGTGCTCGATAGCATTTCCAACGTGAGCCGGGAGAACGAAGCCTCACTTGCTGGTTCATCTCCAGTCCGTTAGCTTTTTTCCTGGCAACTTTGTTGACACCTATGAAAACGCCCAACACGCGTCGCTCACGCGCCACTTCTGCTTGTAGCGGGCCAGGCGTGGTCACCTTGGCTAAACAAGACCATGGCCTCGAGCACTCCATCCAGATCTGCTATCAACTTCTCGAAGAGTGTGCGGAAAAATTCAAAGAACGAGACCGGGCGGATAAACTAGCGTGCGATGCACGCAGGCGCTCTCTGCAAGAAATTGTGGATCAAGCAACGACCACGAGCCTAACTCGTGGCGATTTAAGTAATCTGGAACGGATCCAGTTACTGGACATAGTCCGATGGGCCGGAGACCTAATCGGACAGATACGGCGTGGCCCGCGCAAACTGGTCTCGATTCCAGTGCGACTATGTCTTGAATCGCCCAGTCAGACTCGTGCGGAAGAGACGTCGGTACTGGAAATCAGCCAACACGGAACTGCGCTCACATCCAGCCTCCCGATCAGCATCGGTGAGCTGGTGAAAATGGAGCGCATGGACACGGGCGAGCGAGTGGAGGGCATCGTGAGGTGGCGCGAACGCCGCGATGGCTCCATAGTGCACGTGGGCATCGAGTTTTATAGTTGCAACAATTTCTGGCGGTTGCTCTAGACGCGTACAAGATGGGCCGAGACTTTTGGCCAAACATCGAGTCGTTTGCTGGCGAGACCCCCTGGCCTTTCGGCTTCATTCGCCCCATAACTCGTCAATTCGTCAATCCACTTTTCGGAGAACTCACTGGTCCTTTTGCTCAGTCCTGGAGAAGGCGACTCCCATTCGAGCGTTCGGTCCAGCATAAACCACTGTGCCCAGAGCGGCGAAGTGCGCCCCGCTATGAGCATTCTGATCCTGTCCCCGTAGGAAAGAGCTTCAGTGCGTACACGTGGCATCCAAACAAGCCCGTTCCTCACCGCCAGCACCGCGTTCCCAGGTGTCCACCGGACGGATAAGCCTCGTTGCTTCCCTAACTGGGCTTAGGACTGTAAGCCGGTCAATGCGGTGCCGACTCCGAACGGATAACGGCGCGCACGCGGGCAGGATCGAGACGGAAAGCTATTTCTATAACTTGATGACGCGACGCCTGTTCTTTGCGCCGTGAAGTTTGGCTTGATCCTATTTTCACGCGACACGCAAATACCTTGGCGGTATCTCCCTGAAGCCAAGTTATGTTGCGTTTTCCCTTCGTGATCGTGCCGTAGAGACGCGACAGTTTCGATTGGGATCATGGTGCTCGAGAAATTCCTGAATTTAGCTCTTGCGCTGACGATCGAGCGCGCGTACATTCACACTTGCCGGTGCGTTTTGCTGACGCGACCGGCTATTTTCATTCTTCGAGTAAGAAAAGACGATGAGTACGAACGGACACAGTCATTCAGCACCGCCGATTCTGTTGACCATCGCGGGTTTTGATCCGTCTTGCGGCGCCGGCACCGCCGCGGACTTGAAGACTTTCGCCGCGCACGGATGCTACGGCGTGGCCGCGATTACCGCGCTGACCGTCCAGAACACCCAAGGCGTCGAAACGGTCCACAATACGCCCAGCGCTGAATTGCGCGCGCAGTTGGAGGTTCTGGTAAACGATTGCGAGATCGCCGCGGTGAAAATCGGGATGCTCGGCAACCGCGGCAACGCCGCAGTGGTGGCGGAATTTCTAGATGCGCACAGTTTTGCACACGTCGTGCACGATCCGGTGATGAAATCTTCGGGGGGCGCGGAACTCCTGGATGCCAGCGGAATCAAGTTCCTCGCCGCGGAACTGCTGAAACGCGCGAGCGTCATCACCCCCAATGTGCCGGAAGCCGAAGTGCTAACCGGGCTGACCATCAAAGATGTAGCGGACATGGAAGCGGCGGCGCGCAAGATCGTGGAGTTGGGCGCCCGCGCGGTGATCGTCAAGGGCGGCCACCTGGAGCGCGCCGTAGACGTGCTGTTCGATGGTAACGAATTGGTGCAGCTTGGCGGCGACCGGGTGAAAACGGATAACACGCACGGAACCGGCTGCACCTTGGCGTCAGCCATTGCCGCGCAACTTGCTTCGGCACGCTCTCTGGTCGAAGCGGCGACGCTGGCCAAAGCCTACGTCACGAAAGCAATCGAAAAGGGCTACGCTGTCGGCAAAGGCCGTGTGCCCCTCGATCATTTCTATCGCCAGCGCATCGAGCCCCCTGCCCGTGGCATCCACGAAGTGCCCCAGCACGGCTTGCACCCTGCCGCCGAACCCGCTGCCCATTGAAAACCATGCGGTCGGTGCTTGGGGGTCATTCCTCGCTTTGGCCCTTCCTGGCCCTGGCGGCTGCTGTTGGAATTGCGGCGCTGTTCATCCCGCGAACTCCACAGCCGCTTTCCTACCACCAGTTCGCGGATCGGCGAAGCTGGCTGGGCATCCCCAACTGCGGCGATGTTGTTTCGAATATCCCGTTTCTTGTGGCGGGATTTTGGGGTTTGGCATTTTTGTCCCGGACCTCTAACCAGGAACGATTCATCGATGCGCGCGAGCGATGGCCGTACGTTTTCCTCTTTCTCGGCCTTCTGCTGACGGCCGGTGGGTCCGCCTACTATCATCTGGCTCCGGACAATGCGCGACTGGTGTGGGATCGGCTCCCGATGACGTTTGTTTTCATGCCGCTCGTGGCGGCCATCCTTGCGGAGCGCGTCAACGTGAAACTTGGCCTGGGGCTGCTACCGCTGCTGATCGCGGTTGGTGTCGGAAGCGTGATCGAGTGGTACTGGTCTGAACAACAAGGCGCCGGCGACCTGCGCTTCTACGCCGCCGTGCAACTCTATGCTTTGCTGGCACTGCTCGTCGCGCTGCTATTGCCTCCACGCTACACGCGGGGAGGAGACCTGCTGGTGGTGGCCGGTCTTTATGTGCTGGCAAAAATATGCGAAGCAGCCGATCGCCAGATTTTTTCCTTGGGAAACTTCTTGAGCGGGCACACGCTCAAACATTTGGCCGCCGGCGCCGCGGGATTCTGGATCCAGCGGATGCTCGAGAAACGGCAGCCTGTTTTCTATCGCGGCATGCACCCGCCCGCCGCTCGCTGAGAATGGACCGCCGTAGTGCGCTTCGACTGATGCAGTTCGTCTCGGGGCCCCTGCGTTTCGTTTCTTATTGCTGATCGACGACGCGGCCCGCCACGATGGTAGCCATCGGTCGGCCTTTAAAGTTTCGCCCGTCGAACGGCGAGTTGCGTGACTTGCTCGGGGAGTTTTTCACCTCGTAGGTCCAGGCCTCGGAGGTCGAGAAAATGGTCAAGTCCGCGGGCTGGCCCGAGGCGATCCTTCGCTCCATGCCCAGTACGCGCGCCGGACCCGTGGTAAAGAGCTCCACCATGCGCATCAGTGAAATTCGCCCGCTCTCAACCAATTGTTCGAGTGCCAGCCCTAGTGCCGTTTCGAAACCAAGAATGCCGAACGGCGCACGATCGAACTCCACATCCTTCAAAGCCGGCTCGTGAGGAGCATGATCGGTTGCAATCGCGTCCACCGTGCCGTCGGCGAGCCCAGCGAGCAGCGCTTCGCGGTCTTCCCGAGCGGCCAGCGGTGGGTTCATCTTGAACCGCGAATCGTACTGCACGTCTTCGTCGATCAGAGTGAAATGATGCGGGGTGACTTCACAAGTGACGCGCAGCCCGCGCGACTTGGCCCAGCGAACCTGCTCGAGCGAGGCCTTTGCGGATAGATGTGCGATATGCAGGCGCGCGCCGGTAAGCTCGGCGAGTTGCACGTCGCGGGCGACGCAAACCGATTCCGTTGCCGCGGGCATCCCGCGCAGGCCCAGCCGCGTGGAGGTCACGCCCTCACGCATGACCGCGCCGGCAGCCAGGGCAACGTCTTCGGCATGCTCCACGACCGGAAGATCGAGCGAGCGGCAATAATCCATGACCTGCCGGGCGAGCTTGGCGGTCGAAATCGGCCTGCCATCATCGGAAACGCCCACGATCCCCGCGTCTTTCATGGCCGCAATTTCGGCGATCGCTTCGCCCTGGCTCCCCACGGAGGCCGCGCCAATCGGCCACACTCGAATGCTGCCGGCAACCCTGGCGCGATCCAGAATGAACCGCGTGACGGAAGCATTGTCATTGACCGGCTTGGTATTGGGCATGCAGCAAACCGCGGTGAACCCTCCGCGCGCCGCCGCCCGCGTGCCCGTTTCGATGGTCTCCGAGGATTCCTGCCCCGGCTCGCGCAGGTGCACGTGAATATCGATAAAGCCGGGAGCGACGATCAATCCGCTGGCGTCAAAAACTTCCGTGCCTTGCGGCACCAAGAGTTTCCCGGGCGGCCCAAGCTCAGTTATTTTCTCCCCATCCAGCAACACGTCGAGAACTCCGTCGGTCTTCGACGCTGGGTCGAGGATGCGCCCGTTCTTAATCTGAAGCATTGGGCTTCGCTTCGAGCGCCGGATGCGTGTCCGTTTCCGTCGCCCCACTGATCAGCAGATAGAGAATGGCCATGCGCACCGCGACCCCGTTGGTGACCTGTTCGAGCACACAGGACTGCGGCCCGTCGGCGACCTCCGGGGTAATCTCGATGCCGCGGTTGATCGGACCGGGATGGAGGACGATGGCATCCCGGTTGGCGCGGCGCAGCCGCTCGTGGTTGAGCTGGTAGAGAAGGATGTAATCGCCCGCGGAAAGCGGCGGATCGTTCAGCCGTTCGGTCTGCACGCGCAGCATGACGATGACATGCGCGCCTTCCAGGGCCTCTTCGATCCGGTACACGCAGCGAATCGGCGTGCCGGGCGCAATGTTTTCGAGGTCACGCGGAACCCACATGGCCGGCCCGCATAGCGTAAACCGGCAGCCGAATTTTCCCAGCAGATGAATATTGGACCGCGCTACCCGGCTATGCAGGATATCGCCGAGGATGGTGACGTTGAGATTCTTGATGGTGCCCAGGCGGTCTCGAATCGTCAGCGCATCCAGCAAGCCTTGCGAAGGATGTTCGTGGGTGCCGTCGCCGGCGTTCACCACCGGAATGTCCAGGTGCCGCGCGACGTAATGCGGCGCGCCGGAAGCCGCGTGACGCATCACCAGGCAATCCGGCTTCATGGCGTTGAGATTGAAGACCGTGTCGAGGAGCGTCTCGCCCTTCTTCAGGCTAGAGGCCTCGGCCTGCAGGTTCATGGTGTCTGCGCCGAGCCGCGAGGCAGCGGTGCCAAAACTAATGCGCGTGCGCGTCGAGGTTTCGAAGAAGGCCAGCGCCACGGTCTTGCCGCGCAGCGTCGCCAGCTTTTTCAAGGGGTGCCGCTGAATTTCCTGAAAAGGCTTGCTTTGGTCGAGGAGAAAGCTCAATTCATCCGCAGCAAGCGGTTCGAGGGCCAGCAAATCGCGGAAGCGGTGAGTCAATGTCCCTTCTTCGGAGCGTAGGCCATCAAAAATCGAAAACTACTCGACGCGATCGACCAGGACGACGCGCTCTTCCTTGTCGATTTCGCGCAGGCGCACTTCGATGATTTCCGTGTCGCTCGTCTGCACGCTTCGGCCGATATATTGAGCCTCGATGGGCATTTCGCGATGGCCGCGCTCGATGAGCACGCAGAGCGACACGCGCTTGGGCCGGCCCAGGTCAAACAGCCCGTTCATGGCCGCGCGAATCGTCCGGCCGGTGTATAGGACGTCATCCACCAATACCAGGTCCATATTATCAACGCCAAAGGGAATGTTCGAAGAGCGCAGCACCGCCTGTGGCGCAACTTTCGAAAGATCGTCGCGATACAGGGTGATGTCCAGCACGCCCACGGGCACGTCCACACCGTCAATCCCGCGCATGGCTTGGGTGATGCGCTGCGCCAGCGGCACGCCCCGTCGGACGATCCCGATCAGCGCCAGGTTTTTCGTTCCGCCGCTTTTCTCCACGATTTCATGCGCCAGCCGCAGCAGGGTGCGGTCGATTTCCGGTGCCGACATCAATTGGCTCTTTTCGACGATGCGCATGGTCGGGTAATCCTATCATTGCCGACCGCGCTGCGGTCAATGCCGTCGGCGATGATCGAACCGTAGCAAGGCCGTAGTAGACTCTTCCGGCGGGTTTAGGGAGGCCACACGAGAGATGCGCACCTTTTTCTTGCCGCACACGCTGTTCGGGCGGGCCACCATAGCGGCGGCATTTTTGAGCATGGCGTTTGTTCTGGGCGTCGCGCCCAGCGATCGCGCGGCAGCTCCCGAGGCGCCAAAAGTGCCCGCCGCGCCCAAGCTGGTCGTACTCTTGGTGGTCGACCAGATGCGCGGCGACTACGTGGACAAATTCCTCGGTCAGTGGACCGCTGGCCTCAAGCGTCTGGTCGAGGAAGGCGCGTGGTTCCGCGATGCTGCCTATCCCTACGCCGCTACGGAGACTTGCGTGGGCCACGCAACGATTTCAACCGGAGCATTTCCCGCAACCCACGGAATGGTCGCCAACGCTTGGTGGGACCGCCAGAACAAGAACATGGTGACCTGCACGGAAGACCCGGATCCCGGCGTAAAGAACATTGGTTATGGCGGCGCCACTCCGAAAGGCGCTGACACTGCTTGGCGCATGGCGGTGCCCTCGTTTGCCGAAGAATTGAAGTTTCAGACCAGCGGCCGAACGCGCATCGTGACGTTTTCCCTGAAGGCGCGCGCGGCCATCACCATGGCTGGACACCGAGCCAATGCCGCCACCTGGTTTGACGGCGGCGCATGGGTTACCTCGAGCGCCTACGGCACTCAGCCTTTCATCGAAGAGCAGGCTAAGTCGCATCCGGCGAAAGCAGACTTCGGCAAGACCTGGTCATTGGCACTCCCGGTAGGCGCCTATTGGTACGGTGAGAAATCTCTCGGTGCCGTTCCGCCCGAGGGATGGGATCTCCAGTTCCCACACCTGCTCGGTGGAAAAACGAGTGCCGGTGGAGCGGACGACACCTTCTATGAGCAATGGGCTTCGAGCCCCTACGCCGACACCGCCCTGACGGAACTCGCCGAGAAAGCCGTGGACGCGCTCGATCTCGGAAAAACCTCCGGAACCGATTTTCTTGCGGTCAGCTATTCTTCGGTGGATTACGTGGGCCACGAATTCGGCCCCCGCAGCCGCGAAATTCAGGACATTCTTGTGCGCTTGGACCAGGACCTCGGCAAGCTTTTCGCGCACCTGGATCGCAAGGTGGGCCGAGGAAATTATGTCGTGGCGCTCAGCGCCGACCACGGCGTGGCGCCCATTCCGGAAGATATGCAAAGGACCGGCGCCGACGCTGGCGTCTTGCATCTGCCGGAGTTAGAGGAAAGAATCGAAAAAGCTCTCGAACCGTTCAGCTATCAAAAACCGGCGGTTGCACGGATCAGGGGCAGTGACGTTTATTTCGCGCCCGGGGTGTATGACAAATTGCGGCAGGACCCTGTCGCTTGCGATTCTGTCCGGGATGCCCTGCTGGCCCAGCCTGGCGTGGCCGCCGTCTATCGCGCCGAAGAATTGCGCGACCGCCCCGCCCGAGAGAGCCCCAGACAGCGGGCCATGGCCTACAGTTATTTTCCCGGCCGCAGCGGCGATCTATTCATCCTGCCAAAACCCTACTGGCTGATGGACGGCACTCCGCTGGGAACGAGGCGTTCCTACGGCACCGGCCACGGCGAGCCTTACAACTATGATCAGCACGTCCCCGTTCTGTTGATGGGCTTCGGCATCCAACCCGGGCAATACTTTCAGCCCATCACCCCTGCCGACATCGCTCCAACCTTCGCCGCGCTCTGCGGAATCACCCTGGCCTCCCGTGACGGCCACGTCCTCGGCGAAGCCCTGAAGAAACCCTCCACGTTCCGGCCCAGCCCAAAATCCACCTCGCCCGTGGCTCCAAGACCCTAACGCCATCTAGCGCCTTCAGAAATGGGGTGCTTCCTCGAGGAGGCCCGTGTCGTTGGTCGACTTCTCAAATCGGACCGCAGGCAGCGTGGCAATATGCTATATTATATCTGTCACAGCAGTTGATATAATTTGACATATAGACTGATCAACTTGATTCAAGCTGATGTGCTAATCATGAAGACGAATATCACAGACCGTATCAAGCCGCTCCGGCTCGGGGGCCTTCCGGCGGACATGCGCCGGGAGCTGAAGGAGGCGCGGGTCGGGCGCGGCTGGAGCCAGAGGGAGTTGGGAAGCCGCCTCGGTCTGCCGCAAATGCACATCTCCGGCATCGAGTCCGGGAAGATTGTGCCACGCTACGACACACTCCTCGAGCTCATCCGCATCCTCGACCGCGACCTCCTCATGGTCCCCCGCGCCCTTGTTCCAGCCGTGCGGTTGCTCATCCGCGATCATTTCCGCCCGGATCAGCAGGGCGAGAGTGAGGAACGTGCCCTGTACGCCGCCGCTGACGACGAGCAGAAAACGCAAGAATGGCCGAAAGATGAAGTTTGATCCGAAAAAAGTTAACGCGCTTGCCGTGCGTCTGCACGGCCGGCAGATCGGTGTTATCAACCGTCTGGCCGGCGAACGCCAGATCTTTGCGTTTGAACAGGACTACATCGACGACCCGCAGCGCCCTACGCTCAGCCTGTCTTTCAAGAGCAGTACCGGGGGGCTGGTCACCGCCTTGCGTCCGGTCTCTTTCCGCGTGCCGCCATTCTTCTCCAACTTGCTGCCTGAAGGACATCTGCGCACCTATCTGGCAAAGCTTTCGGGCGTCAAGCCCGAACGTGGGTTTTTTCTGCTCGCCGTCCTGGGCGCCGACCTGCCCGGCGCGCTTGTCATCAGCCCGCTGGAGGGTGATGCGCATGATGGCGGGGCTCATGACGCCTCCGCCGGCGGCCATCCTGGTGACCGTTCCGCGATGCGCTTTTCTCTGGCCGGCATACAGTTGAAGTTTTCCGCCGTCATGGAAGCTTCCGGCGGCCTGAGCGTTCCTGCCGACGGCATGGGCGGGTCCTGGATTGTGAAGCTTCCCTCTGCCCGGTTTCCCGCCGTTCCTCAAAACGAATTCGTAATGCTTGAGCTCGCGCGCCGCGTCGGCATCGCCGTGCCGCCGGTCCGCCTCGTCGATGTGGCCAAGATAAAGGGACTGCCGCAAGAGGTCCGGACCACGGGAGGCACGGCCCTCGCCGTCGAGCGGTTCGACCGCCTCCCCGGCGGCGACCCCGTGCACATGGAGGATTTCGCGCAAGTGTTCGGGCTCTTTCCCGATGACAAGTACGGGCGCCGCAGCTATGCCAATATCGCTTCCGTTCTCTGGGCGGAAGCCGGCCAGGAAGTCACCTACGAGTTTGTCCGTCGCGTGGTTTTTTCCGTGCTGATCGGCAATGCCGACATGCATCTCAAGAACTGGTCGCTCCTATACCCCGACCGGCGTACGCCCGTTCTGTCGCCGGCCTACGATTTTGTTGCCACGCTTCCTTATCTTCCCGGCGACACGCTGGCCTTAACCTTCGGCGGCAGTCGCAGTCTCGCCGGAATCACAACCGACCAGATGCGGCACTTTGCCGACGCGGCAAGAATTCCGGCGAGCCCGCTCTGGCAGATTGCGGTGGAGACCGCGGAGTGTACCGTCCGAGCGTGGCAAGCACTCGAACAGACGGACCTGCTCCCCAAAGACATGCGTACCTCCATCGAGAAACAAATTCTTGCGGTCGCTGCCACCACAAAGTGACGGCAAACGTGGGCATCAGGAATCTGGCAGATTGGCTGATACGGGCCGGTCCGGCTGCGCCCAGAAACTTTTGATGTTTGTTCGGCTCGAGGAACGGCTAGCAAGAAGAAGACAAAAGCTCCGTGATTGATCGACGTGAGCAAGTGATCGATCTCGTTTCGATTTTGGGCGGACCTACAGTAAGCGTGTGGACCTGGCCGTGGAGCGATTTAGGACTCGGTCGAAATCGGTCGGCAGGTCTCTCTCCACATTTTGCGTGAGTGTGGCGGCTTCGTGCTATTCTCTCGGGCGAAGTGAGCTCCGCTGGTGCCGTGGACCTCAGCGTAAAAATTGGCGCGTTGCGCCTGCGCAATCCTATTCTCGCCGCCAGCGGAACCTTCGGCTACGGCCTGGAATTTGCCCACCTCGTTCATCTGAACCGCCTCGGCGGCTTGGTAACCAAGGGCCTTTCCCGGGAACCCATCGAGGGTGCCCCTGGCCCCCGGCTCTGTGAAACCCCCTCCGGGATGCTCAACGCCGTAGGCCTCCAGAATGTGGGGGTACGGGCCTTCGCAGCCGAAAAACTCCCGGAACTGCGAAAACTCGATACCGCGGTTATCGCCAATGTCTTTGGCTACACCCTGGAGGACTATGTCGAGGTGCTGAGGGTCCTAGAGGACGCCGAGGGGCTGGCGGGGTATGAGCTCAATATCTCCTGCCCCAACGTCAAGAGGGGGGGTATGCAGTTTGGCAGCGATCCAGCCCTGGTGGCTGAGGTCGTCGGGGCCGCCCGAAGGGCGGCAGCGAGAAGACCTCTGTGGGTCAAGCTTTCCCCTCTGGTGACAAACATTGGGCTTATCGCCCGGGCTGCCGAAGAAGCGGGAGCAGATGCCTTGATAGTGGCAAACACTTACCCTGCGATGGCCATCGACTTCCGCACGGGGCAGTCCCGGTTGGGGAGCAAAACCGGGGGATTGTCGGGTCCGGCAATTAAACCCATTACTTTGAGGTTGGTTTGGGAAACGCGGAAGGCCACAAAGATACCAGTTCTAGGGCTGGGAGGCATCGAGACGGTCAGAGACGTGCTTGATTACATGGCTGTAGGCGCTTCGGCGGTACAGGTCGGGACGGCCAGCTTTGCTGACCCGAGGGTCAGTGAGCGACTTGTCGACACCATTACTAAGGTACTATTCGGCTCTAAAGCGTTTACTGTAAATGAGATAAGAGCGAAATTTCTATCAGAAAATGGTTGACGTAACGACGTTTCCTTGCTACACTTTTCTGGATCCGAGTAGCACAAAGAACACACTATGAGACATCGACACTTCATGATCTGGGCTGCGCTTCGCTGGGTACCTCTCATGTTCATCATCGTTCCGGTGATGGAGGCCCCGCTCGTGGCGCATCTGAATCAACCTATGAAGCCGGTGAAAACCTGGGTGGGCAATGCCAGTTGGTACGGCCCAGGATTCCATGGGCGCAAGACCGCCAATGGCGAGCGCTTCGACTCCGAAGGCCTCACCGCGGCGCACCCCAACCTGCCTTTTGGTTCCATGGTTCGCGTGGTGAACACCCGGAACGGGAAGTTTGAGCTGGTACGCATCAATGACCGGGGTCCTTATCAGGAAGGGCGTGAAATTGATGTATCCTATCGTGTCGCCCGGAAAATCGGATTGATCCATTCCGGCGTGAGCCAGGTCCGGCTCGAGTTGATGGCACTACCCGAGAAGCACTGACCCCGAAGGAGTCGGGGTCAATTATGACCTTGACCTTCGACGCTCATCCCCGCAGCAGTCTGATCGTCGCTCTGGATTTTGATTCTCTGACGTCCGCCGTGAAGTTCGCGAAACAGGTTGCCGATCTTGTAGGCATGTTCAAGATTGGCAACCAGCTGTTCACGGCCGCGGGTCCCGCTGCCGTTAAGGAAGTTGCCGCGCTGGGCACGGGTATTTTTCTCGACCTAAAATTCCACGACATACCCAACACCGTTGCTGGCGCCGTGCTTTCCTCGGCGGCCATGAGCGGAGTGCAGCTCGTCAACGTGCACGCGCTCGGCGGCCAGGCCATGCTGGAGGCCGCGGTACAGGCCATCAGTGCGGGTGTTCCGATGGGCGCCGACCGGCCTCGCCTCTTGGCGGTCACCATTCTAACCAGCATGGGTCAGAAGACCATGAAGGAAGTGGGAATCGGGGGCACTCCGAGAATGCGGGTCGTGAAGCTGGCAGAACTTGCAAAAAAGGCCGGCGTCGATGGGGTGGTCGCTTCGGTCGAAGAAGCCAAGGCCATTCGCAAGGCTTGCGGCCGTGATTTTTTGATCGTGACGCCCGGGGTGCGCTCAAAGAGTTCCGCGGTGGAACCCCAATCAGAAGACCAGGCCCGCAAAGCTACACCGACCGAAGCGATTCGCGCCGGCGCCGATTTCCTGGTGGTTGGCAGGCCTATTCTGGCGGCCCCTGATCCGCGAGCAGCCGCCCAAGCGATCGTCGACGAGATCGCTGCGGCGAAGTGAGCTCGGAAGTTTGATCGCTCATTCTTTCCAAGTAGCATCCAGACGGCGCGAAATAGCGCACACCTTCATGCATGTCTAGTCCAACCAAGAGCGTAATTGTTGGCACCGCCGGGCACATCGACCATGGCAAATCAACGCTGGTCGAAGCGCTGACCGGCACGCACCCAGATCGTCTGGCCGAAGAGAAGCGCCGGGGAATCACCATCGATCTGGGTTTTGCATTCCTGGAAGAAAACGGTGTGCGCTTCGGTTTTGTAGATGTGCCGGGGCACGAGCGCTTCGTCAGCAACATGCTGGCGGGCGCGGCCGGTATTGATGTGTTGCTCTTGGTGATCGCCGCGGACGAATCCATCAAGCCGCAGACGCGCGAGCACTTCGATATCTGCCGCTTGCTGGGAGTCCAGCGTGGCGTGGTGGCGCTGACGAAAAGCGACCTGGTGGAGAGCGAAGCGCTCGAACTGGTGCGGCTGGAAGCGCAGGAGTTCCTGCGAGGATCGTTCCTCGAACACGCGCCGATTGTGCCGGTGAGCGCGAAAACGGGAGCCGGTCTCGGCGAACTGAAGAGAGCTTTAAGCGAGGCGGCGGGCAACGCGTCTCGGAAGGATGCGGCGCGGTACTTCCGGCTGCCCATTGATCGCGCTTTTGCGATGAAGGGATTTGGTTCGGTCGTGACTGGCACGCTGATTTCCGGAAGCGTGGGCCCGGGCGACGAAGTGGAACTCTTCCCGCGCGGCGAGCGGCTGCGGGTGCGCGGCGTGCAGTCCGGGGGAAAAGCCGTGGAGCGCGCCATGCCGGGACAACGCACGGCGGTAAACCTGGCAGGCATCGAGCACACCGCCCTGAAGCGCGGAATGGTGCTAGCGACGCCGGGGAAATTCCGGAAGACGCGCCGGATCGATGTGCGGCTCGAACTGTTGGCATCCGCGAGAAAAATGAAACCGGGTGCGCGCCTGCACTTTCACGCGGGAACGGCAGAGACCATCGCCGAAGTATTTCTTCACGGAGATCAGGAACTGCCGCCCGGCGGGAGCGCGCTCGCGAACCTGAAGCTACAGGATGAAGTGCTGGTGCTGGCGGGCGATCGCTTCATTGTGCGGCAGTTTTCGCCGGTAGTTACGATTGGCGGGGGCGCGGTGCTGGACCCCCTGGCGCGGCGACCGATGCTGCGCGATTCGGGGCGCGCGGCGTTTCTTCGAACGCTCGAGCGGCAGAACGGCGAGGAAACCTTGGCGGCGATGACCGCGCGCGCGCTGTTGGGGCTGGGGTTGGCAGAGATCGTGGCGCGAACGGGCTGGACGGCAAAAGAAATCCACCGAGCGGTGGATAAACTTCACGGTACGGGACGCGTAAGACGGGTATCGAGCGAACCGCTGGTGCTGGTGGCGGGAAAATTGTTTGAAGAAGTGCGCATGAAAATTGTCGAGAAAGTCGCCAAATTTCAGAAGGAAAATCCTTTGCTGCCGGGAATCGCGCGTGAGGACCTCCGCGCCAGCCTGGGAAAGCGCGTGCGGAACGAAACATTTCGCGCCGCGCTGGAAGAGCTGGTCGCCGAGAAGAAGCTCGACGCCCAGGGAGAATTGGTAAAAAAGGCGGGATCGCAGATCGCCCTGCTACCCGAAGAAGCCCGGGCCAAAGAACAGCTCGAAGCAGCGTTTGCCTCCGCGAGTCTGGCGGTGCCAGCGGTGAAAGAAGTGCTGGCAAAACTAGCTGTCGAAGCCCAGCGAGCAGAAAAACTCTTGCAGATTCTCTTGCGAGAGAAGAACCTGGTGCGGGTGTCCGCCGAACTGGTGTTCCACCGTCAAGCGCTGGTGCAACTGAGGGAGCAG
>WNGH01004525.1_pt1 | contig 14092 bp, 9 predicted proteins | sample 5400631 | NCBI WGS metagenome assembly WNGH01 (sample SAMN13153373, study PRJNA577476) | soil metagenome | isolation source: 115 cm soil or saprolite under Garry oak tree replicate 1 | place: USA:California | collected 2016-06-15
ACCGTCATCAGGTCGCGAAACGAGGAGTTGACCGAGCTCCCGACGATCACCTGGTCTACTTTGGTCCCTGCCACCTCCGCTACCCTCGCCACATTGTCCGGCGACGAGGGACAGGCAATCAGCGGTTCCAGCGCGGTAAGGTCGATCTCGTCGTGGTCGTCGTAGGTACAGCCGGGGTCTGCCGAAAGCTCCACCCAGACATCGCCCCGTCCCTGGGACTCCAGGAATTCCCTGGTCCGCTGGTCGGAGGGAAAAATCGAGGTGGTGGCCCCCAGTTCCGCCCCCATGTTGCCGATGGTGGCCCGGTCGGTGGCCGACAGGGTCGCTACGCCGGGGCCGTAATACTCGATGATCCGCCCCACTCCCCCCTTCACCGTATGGCGGCGGAGCATCTCCAGGATCACGTCCTTCCCCGAGACCCACGGCGGCAGCTTGCCGGTGAGCTTCACCCCCATGATGCGCGGACATGGGAGGTGGAACGGGTGACCGGCCATGGCAAGGGAGACGTCGAGCCCCCCCGCGCCGATGGCGAGCATAGCGAGCCCCGCTGCGGTCGGGGTGTGCGAGTCGGCGCCGAGCATCACCTTGCCCGGCACGCCGAACCGCTCCAGATGGACCTGGTGAGAGACCCCGTTGCCCGGCTTGGAGAGGTGGATGCCATACCTTTGCGCCGCGGTCGCCAGGAAGACGTGGTCGTCGGCGTTCTTGCTGTCGGTCTGGAGGAGGTTGTGGTCGATGTACTGGGCCGCCAGCTCCACCTTTACCCGCTCCACCCCCATCGCCATGAACTCCAGCATCGCCATGGTGCCGGTGGCGTCCTGGAGCAATGTATGATCGATCCGGATAGCGATCTCTTTTCCGGGAATCAGCTCACCTTCGACGAGATGCGCTTCCAGAATCTTGGTCGCGAGGTTCTTGGCCATTCTAGGTACCTCCTTTACTTTTGTCACTGAGACACAGAGAGGCGGAGAAAAACCTTATTAACAGGAGGGACAGGATGTACAGGATAAAGTCATTTGGTTTTAACCCCGAAAAAGATTTTCGGTTTTCTCCTGTCTATCCTGTCCATCCTTGTTAATTCGCTTTTTGATTTTTCCCGTGTCTCTGCCTCTGTCTCTGTGGTAAACATCAAGCGTGAATAGCCCGTTTCTCCACGTCCAGCGCCGCTTCCTTTAAAGCTTCCGACAACGTCGGATGGGCATGAAAGGTCAGGGCGATGTCAGCGGCGCTCCCGCCGTAGGTCATTACCGTCACCGCCTCGGCGATCATGTCCGACGCCCGCGGCCCGACAATGTGGATGCCAAGCACCCGGCCGGTCTCGGCGTGGGCCAGGACCTTGACGAAGCCGTCGGTCTCGTCCATGCACTTGGCCCGGCCGTTGGCAATGAAACTGAACTTCCCGGCCGCGTACGAAATCCCCTCGCTCTTAAGCTGTTCCTCGCTCTTGCCGACGGAAGCCGCCTCCGGCCAGGTGTAACAGATACCGGGGAGATAGTCGTACTCAACCTGCGACGCCTGGCCGGCCAGCCGCTCGGCGAACACCACCCCCTCCTCCATTGCCTTGTGGGCCAGCATTGGGCCCTTGATGAGGTCGCCGATGGCGTAGATGCCCGACGCCGTGGTCTGGTAGTTGTCGTCTACCTCAATTATACCATGGTCAGCCAGCTTTACGCCCGCCTCGGCAAGCCCTAACCCATCGACAAGCGGTCGACGGCCGACCGCCACCAGCACCTTGTCGCAGACGATCTCGTCACTCGCACCGCCCCCCTCGACCGTCACCACCGCCCGGCCGTCCCGGCTGGCATAGCCGGTAACCTTCGTTTCCATCCGGAAGGCGATCCCCTGCTTCTTCAGAGAACGCATCAACGTGTCCGCCGCCTGGCCGTCCATGGTGGGAAGCATCCTGGGGAGGAGCTCCACCACCGTTACCTGGCTCCCCAGTCTGCGCCAGACCGAACCGAGCTCCAGCCCGATGTACCCCGCCCCCACCACCAGAAGGTGCTCCGGCACCTTGTCGAAGGCCAGGGCCTCACGGGCGGAGACCACCGTCTTTTCGTCGAACGGCATGAACGGCAGCTCAACCGCCTCGCTCCCGGTGGCGAGGAGGACACGAGGAGCTGTGATGAGTTCCTTTGGATTTCCCAGGTCTCCGGTAACCTCGGCCCTGTGGTTGTCGCCGCTCTTTCCCGCCAGCTGCGCCAGGCCATGAAACGAGGCAATCTTGTTCTTCTTGAACAGGAACGCCACCCCGTCGGTCAGCTTCTTCACCACATCGTCCTTGCGGGCGAGCATCTTGCTTAGATTGAGCCGTGGCGGCTCAATCTCGATGCCGTGGTTCGCAAACTTGTCCCGCGCCTGCGCGAACAGCTCGGAGGAGTCGAGCAGCGCCTTGCTCGGGATACACCCCTCGTTCAGGCAGACCCCGCCAAAGGCGTCGCGCTTCTCCACCACGGCCACCCGCAGCCCGAGCTGGGCGGCCCGGATCGCCGCCACGTAACCGCCGGGCCCGGCGCCGATGATGATCAGGTCGAATGTGTTTTCAGGCATGTTGGATACTACCTCCTCATTCCAAATGGCATTCAAAATGTCACCGTAGAGACGGGCCGGTGGCCCGTCTTAGACGCCCCACCGGGGCGTCTCTACGTATGTATTAATCCTTGTTACTTCGTTCAGCCAAAATGACTATCCTCTTCCTCCAACGGGGGAATCAGGTCCGAAAAGCCGTACTCCCGCGCCCATTCCAGGTATTCGTGCCACCGCAACTCTCTCTCCCAATTGTCCGAATGCGCCCATCCAGAAAGGATCAGCGGCTCCGGAACTTTTTCGATCATACGATCGCGTCTTTCTTTCCGCGCGGACTCCAGGTTCCTGAAGATTTCATGCCATTTTTCGGGTCGAGGACAAATGAATTTTTCCATATTGCACCACCGTACCTCCAGAGCCCTTTCGGGCCACCGTCAGACGTCCAACAGCATCTCCTCGGGCTCCTCGATATACTCTTTCACTTTTTTCAGAAACAGCACCGCCTCCCGGCCGTCGATGATCCGGTGGTCGTAGGAGAGGGCAAGGTACATCATGGGACGGATGACAACCTGTCCGTCACGTGCCACGGGGCGCTCCTGGATAACGTGCATGCCGAGAACGCCGCTCTGGGGCGGATTGAGGATCGGGGTGCTCATCAGGGAGCCGAACACCCCGCCGTTGGTGATGGTGAAGGTCCCCCCCTCCAGGTCGTCAAGGGCGAGCTTGTTGGTCCTGATCTTTTCCACGAACCCCTCTATGGCCTGTTCGATCCCGGCGAAGCGGAGCCGGTCGGCGTCCCGCAGGACCGGCACCACCAGCCCCTTTTCACCGGAAACGGCGATGCCGATGTCGTAAAAGTTGTGGCTGACGATATCGTCCTGGTCGATCCGTGAGTTGACCGCCGGGAATTCCCGGAGCGCCTCGATAACCGCTTTAACGAAGAATGGCATGAAGCCGAGCTTTACCCCGTGTTTACGGTGAAACTCCTCGCCGTACTTCCGCCGTAATTCCATCACCCGCCCCATGTCCGCCTCGTTGAAGGAGGTGAGCATGGCGGTCTCCCGCCGCGCCGCCAGGAGCCGTTCGGCTATCCTCTTCCGGATGGGGGTCATCGGCCTGCGGGTGACCCGCTCCTCCTTCTCAGGGGGAACAGCCGCCCCGTAGGGGGCCTGTTCCTCCGTGCGCACGACTGGCGCAGGTTCGGGTTTTTCCTCTACCTTTACCTCCACCTTTTCCTGTCTCTCCCGGGCCGCCTTGCGCTCCGTCGGCGAGACATGTTGCGCCGGCGCAGGTGGAGGTACGGCTGGCTTTTCCTCGGGCACTTCCGTCTTCCCGGGAGCGCCCTTCTCCTTCTCCTTCTCCTTCTCCTTCTCCTTCTCCTTCTCCTTCTCCGGTTCCTTCTCCGTCGCCGTCCCCTTCGTCGTCCCCGTTTCGTCGATCAGGCCGATGACGCTGCCTATCTTGACGGTCGTCCCCGCCGGCACCTTGATCCGAAGGACGCCACCCACCTCGGCATTGATTTCCAGGGTAATCTTGTCGGTCTCGATCTCGCAGAGCGGTTCGTCCTTCGACACCTGGGCGCCATCCTCCTTATGCCATTTGGCAACGAGGGCCTCGACCACCGATTCGCCTACTTCGGGAACTTTTATTTCCATTGGCACCCTCGTCCGTAACGGATCTTGTAGGGGCACCCCTTGCGGGTGCCCGGAACCAGGATACCCGCAAGGGGTATCCCTACATCAGATCATTCCATTTATCATGGTCAGATCGAAAACGCCTCTTCGAGCACCCTCTCCTGCTCCTCCTTGTGCAGCCGGTGGGAGCCGGTGGCCGGCACGGCCGCCTCGGGGCGCCCGACGTAGCGCGGCTCCTTGCCGAGAATTTCCGCAAGCTGCGGCCGGAGAAAGCTCCAGGCCCCCATGTTGGCCGGCTCTTCCTGCACCCATGCGACGTGCTTCGCCTGGCGGTAGGGTGCCAGTGCCTTGCCGAGCAGGTCGGCGCGCAGCGGGTAGAGTTGCTCGATCCGGACGAGCGCCACGTCGTCGCGGCTCTCCTTTTCCTTCCGGTCCAGGAGCTCGTAGTATAGTTTACCAGAACAAAGGAAAACTGCTCGGATCTGCGCCGGGTTGGCGCCGTCGGCCAGGACCTCGCGGAATGCACCCGCCTCGAACTCCGAGCGGGGGGAAACGCAGCGGGGGTGGCGGAGCAGGCTCTTGGGAGTAAAGACGACGAGCGGTTTGCGGAACGGCTGCTTCATCTGCCGGCGCAGGAGGTGGAAATACTGGGCCGGGGTGGAGGGATTGGCGACCTGCAGGTTGTTGTCGGCGCAGAGCTGGAGGTACCTCTCGATCCTGGCGTTGGAATGCTCCGCCCCCTGCCCTTCGTAACCGTGGGGGAGGAGCATGACGAGGCCGCTCACCCGCTCCCACTTGGCCTCGCCGGAGGAGACGAACTGGTCGATCACCACCTGGGCACCGTTGGCAAAGTCGCCGAACTGGGCCTCCCAGATAACGAGGGCGTCGGGAGACTCAAGGGAGTAGCCGTAGTCGAAACCAAGCACCGCGTTTTCCGAAAGCATGCTGTCGTAGACCTGGAAGACCGCACCGCTTTTAGCCACGCCGGCAAGCGGCAGGAAGGGGGTTTCGGTCTTCAGGTCGAACAGGGCGGCGTGTCGCTGGCTGAAGGTCCCCCGGCGCACGTCCTGACCGGAGAGCCTGACGGAAGCCCCTTCGTCGAGAATGGTGGCGAAGGCGAGGGACTCCGCGTTCCCCCAGTCGATCCCTTCCCCTTTGGTCACCGCCCCGAGCCGTTTTTCCAGGAGGGCCGCGATCTTCGGGTGGGGAGTAAACCCGGCGGGGAGCTGTGCCAGAAGCTCGGCCAACGCCAGCAGCCGCTCCCCGCCCATGCCGGTTTCCACCGTGAGGGGGGAGTAACCCCGCTGGATGCTGCTCCATTCCCCGCCGAACCCGCCATCGACGGGAGCAGCCTTCCGATCGAGGGCGCCCTCCAGGCGAGCGGTAATCTCCTGCTCCATACCGGAAATCCGCTCCTCCGCCACCCCTTCCTCGGTGAGGGCGCGGGCGTAGAGCTCCGCCACCGGCGGGCGGTTCTTGATCTTCTCGTACATGAGGGGCTGGGTGAAGTACGGCTCGTCCCCCTCGTTGTGGCCGTAGCGGCGGTAGCAGATCACCTCGACCACCACGTCCCGGGCATAGGCCTGCCGGTAATCGAGGGCAAGCCTGACCGCGTGCACCACCGCCTCGGGGTCCTCGCCGTGGACATGAAAGATGGGCGCCATCACCATCTTGGCAACGTCCGTGGCGTAGCAGCTCGACCGCTCGTCAGCGGCAAGGGTGGTGAAGCCGATCTGGTTGTTGAGGACGATGTGGAGAGTCCCGCCGGTCCGGTACCCGGCGAGCTGGGAAAGGTTGAAGGTCTCCGCCACAACCCCCTGGCCGCTGAAGGCGGCGTCGCCGTGAATGAGAACCGGCAGGACGCGTTGCTCCCCTTCGGCACCGCGCCGGTCCTGGCGGGCCCGGCATTTCCCTTCCACCACCGGGTCGATCGCCTCCAGGTGGCTCGGATTGGTGGCCATGGTGAGGTGGATGGGGGATGTGCCGGGGAAAGCGATATCGGTGGAAAACCCCCGGTGGTACTTCACATCCCCTTCACCCACCACCTCAAGCTCCACGTTGTCGCTGAACTCGGCGAAGATGTTCTCGAGCGGCCGGCGGAAAATGGTCGCCAGGATGGTGAGCCTGCCGCGATGCGGCATGCCGAGGATCAGGTCGGTCACCCCGAGGCCCGCCGCATGGGAGACGGTGGTGTCGAGTAGGGGAATGAGGGCCTCTCCTCCTTCGAGGGAGAAGCGGGTCTGGCCGGGGAACTTGCGGTGGAGGAACCCCTCGAACAAGGCTGCCTCCCGCAGTTTCGCCAGAATGGCAAGCTTCTCCCCGGCAGTGAACCCGGGACGGTTCCGCACCGGCTCCATCCGATCAATCAGCCACTGCCGCTCAGCCGGCTCCTGGATATGCATGAACTCCACGCCGATGGAACGGCAGTAGGTGTCGCGCATGACCGCAAGGGTCTCCCGCAGCGAGACACTTTTTTTCATAAAACGCCTGGTATGGAAAACCGTGTCGAGGTCCGACTCGGCAAGACCGAACGTGGAAAGGGCCAGCAGTGGATGGTCAAGCTTGCAGGGGGAAAGCGGGTCGGTGCACGCCAGCAGGTGGCCGATGTCGCGGTAGCGGTAAATAAGGGACTGGACGGCGGATTGTTTTAGGGCTTCGTCGGGGGGCAGAGTCTCCCGTCCCGCCCCGGCCAGCTCAAAGCCTTCGAAAAAGGCGCGCCATTCGGCGTTCAATTTCCCCGGGGATTCCCGCCACAGAAGATATAGTTCTTCAATCCATTCGGGAGTGATATTGTGGAGAAAACCCATCGTATGGCCCTTCTGAAGGGTGTCGGAAGATAGCACACTGATGCGAAGGTGCAATCAAAACGAGGAAATGAGGTGGCCCAGGCGTTTGATCACAACTTATGTATGAAGCGTGAGAAAAAAGTATAGCAAAGGAAGGAGATGTTTCAATGGGGGAGCGTCATCCCTCCCCCCTGCAAGGCATATTATTCTAGTTCTATAATTTATCCCCTGGGCGACTGTACCGGATCACCGTCGCCTTTTCCAGGGTAATCATGCCGCCGCTCATCATCTCGTCGATCTTCGGCATGACTCCATCGATCCTCTCCTGGCTGTCCACCACCTCGACGACAATCGGGAGGTCCATGGAGAGGCGCAGGAGCTTGTCGGTATGATAGACGCTGTGGGCACCGAAGCCGGCCACCCCCCTCAGTACCGTGGCCCCCGCAAACCCTTCCTTCATGAAAAACTCGACGAGCGCCTCGTACAACGGAATGTGGCCGTGCTTGTCGCTCTCGCCGATGAAGATTCGCATCAGAACCTGTTCGCCGGTCAGTCCTGTCATGGGTTATCCTCCGAATGTCCTATTGTAGGGGCGCAGCATGCTGCGCCCAATAACTGGCGCGGATCTAAGAGGGCGCAGCATGCTGCGCCCCTACAGAACCTTTGCCGCCAGTATCCCGAGCCAGGTAAACAGCAGGCAGATCACGACGCTCACGAGGACGTTGGTCATGGCGATGAGCAGCTCGCCTTCCTCGAGGAGCCGAAAGGTTTCATAGCTGAAGGTGGAAAAGGTGGTTAGGCCACCGAGAAAGCCGATGGTGAGGCCGATGCGGAGCGATGGGGAGATAAGCGTGCTCCGCATGGAAAACTCCATGATCAGGCCGATGAGGAACGCCCCGACGATGTTCACCGCGAACGTCCCGGACGGAAAAGTCCTGCCGAGGAGATTGTAGACCCATCCCGACAGGAAGTAACGGGTCAGGCAACCGAGTGCGCCGAACAGGGCGATAATGAGCACAAGCTGCATTACTCCGTCCTTTTACATAGTTTCCATCCGGAGTTTCCGATTCGGAAAGGAGGGATTTTTTGTCCTGGCAAGGAAATCAAGGGATTGCGCGGAGGCGTACGACTGTACGCCGCACAAGCAGGCCCGCAGGTTGACGCCGCCAGGGCGAAAAAGCACCCTTTCCGGGCGGAAACTATTTGAATGCCCAGCCGAGATTAAGCCCGAAGATATCCGAAGCCGACTTCGGCTGAATCAGGAAACGGTTCACGCCGATCTGGACCGGCGGAGACTGGCCGAAGCGAAACCCTTCGTAGAACAGAACAGGCCGGAATCTCCCGTATCTGGCGCCAAGTTCCGCAAACACCGACCAGCGGGGATCGGGCTCGATGGTGACGGTACCGGCCCCGGGAAAATCGGCGATGTTCCGGTTCAGAAACGGGTACTTCCCCCCTGCCTCGGCGAACAGGATGTGGTCGTTCTCTACCGCTAAATCCCAGCGGAGACCGAGCCGGGTGTAGACGGAGTGCCACCACTCGGTATAGCCGCCAACCGGAAAGGAAGAGCCGTTCGTATCGATAGCGGTCGAGTTTTCCAGTGCCCGCAGCCACCAGCGGTAGCCGATCCCGGCGAACGGCTCGACGGAGCCTGCCGGCGTCGCCATCCGCCAGCCAATGTCACTCTCCAGCTTCGTGCCGAAATAGGTCACGTCGGTTTTGAGCGGTCGGCCATTCTGGGCGGCATTGTCCAGGTTCTGGGTCTGGCCGCGATAGCCGACATTTCCCCCGAACATCTCCCCCTTCACATTCAGCAGCAGGCCCTTCCGGTACAGGTCGAGCCTGACCCCACCACCGATGCCGAACAGGGGACCCTCCTCCTTGAGCAGACGGCTGCCGCCGAGAAACTCCTCCCAGGTAAAATACTGCACGGAAGGATAGAGGTACCACTCCTCGACGCCGCCGTAGTGGCCGGCGAACGCCGGTGACGCCAGGAGCATCAGGCAGATCACCAGCATGCCGATGATGTTCATTGGTACCCCCTTCCGCCTCATTCGCCCGGCGCTTCAGGCTTGACCGGTTTTTTCCGGGCCGGTTTTTTTCGGACCGGCTTGCTCGCTTCGGGGGCAGCTTCGGCCGCCGGCGCCTCGCCCTGACCGACTGCCGCGGCCTTCCTGCTCCGGGGCTTCTTTTCCGGGGCGATCAAGGTATCCGCCGGCGGTGCCGCCTTGGCGGCCGTAAGCGGGGGGGCTTCCGGAGCTGGCGCGGCGGCCTTCTTTCTGGCTGGTCGCACCACCTTTTTGGGTACTTCCGGCGTTTCCGGCACCTTGGGCGCTTCCGGCACTATGGGGAGGCCAGCCGCGGCAGGCGCGGATGTCTTTTTCCTGGAAGGCCGGGCGGCTTTTTTGGGCTTTTCGACTGCCAGCGGAGACTCCCCCTGAGCAGCCGCCGCCGGCGCAACTTCGGCCGGTGGGGCCGTACCGGCTTGTTCTTCCAAAGGAGCAGGTTTCGCACCAACTTTCTTCCGCCGACGCCGCTTCTTCTTGTGCTCTTCCGGGGAACCCCCTTCGGCATGCTCGGTGCTCCCGACCGCCGTCCGCTCGGGCTCGTGCACCGCGACAGACACTGGCGGCGCCTCGGCGGGCTGGCCTTCCGGAACCGCACCCTCCGCAGGATGGCCTTTGCCGTGCCGTTTCCGACGGCGCCGCTTCTTCTTGTGCTCCCCGGCATGGGCTTCCCCTTCGTCCGGGACGGCACCCTCTCCTGGCACCGCAACAGGTTCTGCCGCCTCGCCGCTCTCGGCCGGCGCCTCTTCGTGCAGGGCCTCCGGAGCGGCCCCCTCCGCAAGGTGGGTCTTCGCGCCCCGCCGCTTCCGGCGCCGCCGTTTCTTCTTATGCTCGTCAGGATGGAGTTCCTCGTGCAACTCTCCCATTCCCTCCACAGACGGCTGCGCCTCCGCGGCCGGCAGGGTTTCGGCAAGGGGCGCCGCTTCCTCGGTTGCGGCGCTTTCAAGCAGCGGGGCTGCTTCGCCTTCACCTTCACTCTTCCCCTTTTTCTTCCGCCGCCGCTTCTTCTTCCCTTTCGCTTCTTCACCCGGAACACCGGCAACTGGGGCCTGCCCCCGCTCCCGGGCTTCTTCCCCCTCGGCCGCCGCTTCGGCAGCCGGCATAGTCGGTGCCTCCGCCTGGAAAGGCCGCTCCCGCTTGATCAGCTCCAGCTCCAGCTGGTTCATCAGGAACGAGGGCTTACCCTTGACGGTAACCTCGATGTCGTAGTCGTTCTCGATCTGGGTCAGCTCCCTTTTTTTCCGGTTCAGCAGGTAGTAGGCGACTTCGAGCGGCAGGTTGCCCCGCACCTCGGCAGTCGTCCCCTTGGCCGCCGCGCCATGCACCTTGCGGAGAAAGGAGATCGCCATGTTTTCCACCGATTTCACCTTGCCCCGACCTTCGCAATGGGGACAGTTCAGGTAGTTCGCCTCGGAGAGCGCCGCCTTGATCCGCTGGCGGGACATCTCCAGGAGACCGAACTGGGAGATCCTCCCGACGGTAACCCGTGCCTTGTCCGCCTTGAGGGAGTTCTTCAGGGTCTTCTCGACCTCGATCATGTGCTTCTTGTCGCGCATGTCGATGAAGTCGATGACGATCAGTCCCCCCAAGTCGCGCAGCCGGAGCTGGCGCGCCGACTCTTCGGCCGCCTCCATGTTGGTCTTGAAGGCGGTGTCCTCCACCCCCTTCTCGCCGGTCGATTTGCCCGAATTGACATCGATGGTGACCAGCGCCTCGGTCGGCTCGATGACGATCGATCCCCCCGACTTGAGGGGGACCTTCTTCTCGTGGATCTGGTCGATCTGCTCTTCCAGCTGGTACTTTGAGAAAATGGGTCGCTTCTCCTGGTGGAGCTTGACGAGGCCCTCGAACTTGGGCATGGTCTTCGTGAAGAAGTCCCTGGCCTGCTGGTAGACCTCGGGGCTGTCCACCAGCACCTCGTCGATCTCGGCGGTGAAGTAGTCGCGAATGGTGCGGATCACCAGGTCGAGTTCCTGGTAGATGAGGGCGGGTGCCTTGGTCTTCTTGGCCTTGGCAAGGATATCCTTGTGGAGTTTGACGAGCGACTGGAGGTCCTTTTTCAGTTCGGTCTTGGTCTTGCCGAGCGCCTCGGTCCGCATGATGTAGCCGATCCCCTCGGGGATGGTAAGTTCCGCAGCCAGCTCCTTCAGCTTTTTCCGGTCCCCCTCCGATTCCACCTTGCGGGAAACCCCGGCGGAGTCGCTCCCCGGCATGATCACCATGTAGCGGCCCGGGTGCGACAGGTAGCTGGTCAGCGCCGCCCCCTTCATGTCCCGCTCCCCTTTTTCCACCTGGACGATCAGTTCCTGGCCGCGGCGGAGCACCTCCTGGATGCGGGGCCTGCGCTTGCGCTGCTCTTCGGGGACGTCGTCCCGCCACTGCCAGAAGTCGGGATGGAGTTCTCCCATCTGGAGGAAGCCGAGCTTCTTCAGGCCGATGTCGACAAAAGCGGCCTGCAATCCCGGTTCAACCCGGACCACCGTCCCTTTGTAGACGTTGCCGCGGGTCTGCTCGCTCCCCGCAATCTCTATGTCCAGCTCGACGAGGCTGCCGTCCTCCACAATTGCCACCCGCGCCTCTTCCGGGTGCATCACATTAATCAGCATCTTTTTTGACATATGTTCCGATCCTTTTTATGGGGACAGAGTCGGTGAATCCGGGCGTCGTGCGACGTGCTGCGTGCGACGTGCTGAATAACTTTTTCAGTACGCTGCATGCTGCACTAAAATCGCGCCGTGCGCCCGGGCATTCTTCGAAATCCTCCGAATCCGTCAACCCTGTGGTATTTTTCGGCCGCAAGCAGGGCGCACCCCGCGCGGCGGAAACTGTATCGCCCTCCAGGCGCAAAGCGCTTCCGGAGTGTGCGATTCTTTAAACCCCGGAATTATAGCAGAGTTTTACGCTTCTTCATAAGAAAAAACAGAACAGCCGCTTTTCCCGCTGAAAACCAGCCCCTCCGCGTTCGGTGAAAAGTGCACGGGCAGAGGGAAAAGCGAAAACATCCGGCGGTGCCCGGTCAGGCTCGGCTTGACATATCTTTAAACCAAATTAATGTTTTGGCACAGGTAAACACATATTTTGTTCTTGATCATATGTTATTATTCATATATATTCATTTCAATTGATTTACAGCCAGCATGCCGGCGGCAATTGGCGTGACTAAATTCAGAAACGAGGTACCGCTCCATGAAAAAAACCCGCTTCACTCCGTTGGTCCTGGCCACCCTGTTACTTGCCGCAACCGCATTTGCCGCAGAACATCCCGGCAAGGAATATATCGAGAAAAACGGCTATAAGGGCCCATCCACCTGTGAAGAGTGCCATCCCGACTCGGTGAAGAAGTTCCTCGACACCGTTCACTGGAAGCATGCCTCGAAGGTTCCCAACGTCGACAACATCGACCCCAACACGGAATACGGCATGAAAAACCGCATCTACTCCTTTTGTAACGGCAACGACATCGTCAACAATCTCAAGGAAACACCGAAAAATGCAGTCGGGAAGACCAAGATGACCGGCTGTAATACCTGTCATCCCGGCGACCCCGGCGATCAGCTGCATGGCGTCGGGAGCACCGGCCCCGCGGCCGAAGCTTCCCTCGACTGCCTGGTCTGTCATTCCGCCGAGTACGACACCAGCAAACGGAAGCCGATGAAGAACGAAAAGGGCGAAGTCGTCATGGGCCAGGACAGAAGCGTCAAGGCGGCCCTGGCGGTTGGCAAGCCCTCCGTGAAGAACTGCATGACCTGCCACGCAACGGCCGGCGGCGGCGAATACATCAAGCGCGGCTTCGTCTTCACCAAGGAAAACGACGTCCACGCCGCCAAGGGGATGGTCTGCGTCGATTGCCATAAAGCCAAAGACCACAAAATCCCGACCGGTTTCGACCCGAACAACTGGGCCAACGACGGGGTGCGGGTTGCCTGCCTGGATTGCCACGGCGACAAGCCCCACAAGGATACCTCCCTCAACAAGCATACGGCCCGGATCGCCTGTCAGACCTGCCATATCCCCCGTACCGGCGGCGCCTTTTCCAAGGATTTCACCGCGTGGACAAAACTCCCCGACGGCTTCTATGAGCCGACTACCCTGAAGAAAGAAGCCAACGAGACAACCCCGGTGTACGCCTGGTTCAACGGGAGCGTTGCCAACACGCCGCACCTGATTGGCCCGAAGGGGAGCAGGAAGGATGCGAAGAGCAAGATCTTTCCGTTCAAGATCTATCAGGCCAAGGCGTTCTTCAACAAGGTGGACGGCAGGCAGACCATCTACTTCGCCAGCAGCCACCTGGTCACCAAGACAAAGGCGCTCTCCTGCGAAAACTGCCATGCACCCAACGGCGTGCTGAACTTCAAGGCCCTCGGTTATGCGGACAAGGAAGTCACCAAGCTGACCAGCCCCGCCGTCTACTTCGAAAACGACGTGAAAAAGCAGAAAGAAAAGGAAGAATGGTAGATTAATACAAATTTTCGATTGTGATGAGAAAGGGCCGTGTGCGAACACGGCCCTTTTTTGTCTGTTTTCAGGCGGGACGAAAACTCCGCTTGAGATGGAAGCGAATTTCCCCTATTATTCTGGTTAATAGACTGAAGACCGAAGGGACAACCAACACCCTATCCCTGCTGGAAGACTCGCTTTCCCCTTCAGCCTTCAGCCTTACCACCTGCTTTCAAAAGGACCTCCATGCTCCACCTGAAACACCTCACCAAGGAATTCGCGGGGAAACCGCTCTTCACCGACATCAGCTGGCACCTGAAAAAGGGAGAACGGGTCGGCCTCGTGGGGGAAAACGGCGCGGGTAAATCGACCCTGATGCGGATCATCGCCGGTCAGGTCGAGTGCTCGGCGGGCGAACTCCAGTTCGCCAAGGGTGCCACCGTCGGCTACCTCCCCCAGGACGGGCTCGTCACCCGCGGCCGCTCCCTGTTCGAGGAGGCGATGGGGGCGCTGGCAGAACTGCAGGGGATCGAGCGGGAGATCCGGGAACTGACCGCCCTCCTGGAAACCGTGCCGCACGACGACCCCCGGCACGGAGCGCTGCTGGACCGATTCGGACACCTCCAGGAGGAGTTCCGCCTCAAGG
>WNGH01008004.1_pt1 | contig 14091 bp, 12 predicted proteins | sample 5400631 | NCBI WGS metagenome assembly WNGH01 (sample SAMN13153373, study PRJNA577476) | soil metagenome | isolation source: 115 cm soil or saprolite under Garry oak tree replicate 1 | place: USA:California | collected 2016-06-15
TTCGATCTTGCCGTGCGTGAGGAGGCCGAAGCCGGCACCGAGGACGATCGCGGCGAGAAAGATCAACCGCTACGTGGCGGCGAGTCGCGACGCCGCCCCGGCCAGCACCTTCACGCCCACCGGCAGCGCGGCCTCGTCGATCCGAAAGCCGGGTGAGTGATGCGCCGGCGCGGTCTCGCCGTCCGGCCGCGCGCCGAGCATGAAGTAGCAGCCGGGGATGCGGGTCAGGAACTCGGCGAAGTCGTCACTGACCGTGAGCGGACGGCCCAGGTGGCTCGCCTTCTCGCCGATGAGCTCATGTCCGACGTTCAGCACCGTCCGCGTCACGTTCGGCTCGTTCATCAACGGCACCGTGCCGTGCACGAGCTCGACGTCGGCCTTTACCTCGAACTCGCTCTGCGTCTCCCGCAGCAGGTCGTGCAGCCGGTCGAGCGCTTGCTCGCGCAGCGAGTCGTTGAATGTGCGCAGGCTCCCCTGGACGAGCACGCCTCGCGGCACGATGTTCCACGCGCCGTCGCTCGCGATGTTGCCCACCGTGGTGTGGCACTGGACGCCCTCGTGCTCCAGGCCCTCGACCACGGTATGCAGCCGCTCGATGAAGAACGCCTGCGCCGCGAGCACGTTGCCGCGGCGGCCCATCATGCCGCCGTGCCCGCCCGGTCCGCTGAACCTGACGTCGAAAGCATCCGACCCGGCCCACAGCAATCCCGGACGCGTGACGACCGTGCCCGACTCCATGAAGCTGGCCACGTGCAGCCCGATGACGTAGTCGGGCCGGTGGTCGTCGAGCAGGCCGCGCGCGATCATCGCTTTGGCGCCTTCGACGATCTCTTCCGCCGGCTGGAAGACGAAGAGGTACTTGCCGCCGACGTCGCGGATGCCCTCGATGAGCGTGCGGGCGACCCCGATCATGATCGCCATGTGCGCGTCGTGGCCGCATGCGTGCATGCGTCCGTCGATCTGGGAATGGAAGTCAACGCCTGAATCCTCGTGAATGGGCAGCGCGTCGATGTCGGCGCGCAGCATCACGGTCTTGCCTGGATGCCCGGTGTCGAGCACAGCGACGGCGCCGGTGTCGGTCGGGCAGGTCTCGAGGTCGAGGCCCAGCTCGTGCAGCCGGTCCTTCAGGTAGCTCGAGGTCTCGTGCTCGCTGAAGCTGACCTCCGGATACTTGTGGAAGTAGCGGCGGAGGTCGACGACGTCATCCAGGACGGACTTGCTGGGTAGCGGAGTTGTCGCCGCTTCGTCAGGCATGCACCGCGACCAGGCTGTAGCCGCGGGCCGAGGCGTGGACAAACGTTGCGCCCAGGCCGGGCTCCAGCTCGTCGAGCCTTCGGCGGAGGGTCAGCAATGCGGAGTGGACCGTCGAATGGGCGGCGTTGTTGCGGAACAGCCCCGCCTGGATGAGGTCGCGCGCGGTCGCGGACTTGGAGCCCTGGGCGAGGAAGAGGACGAGCGCCGTCTGCTGCTGGGTCAGGCGCGCCTCGCGCTCCCCGAGCTTCACCGTCCGTCGCGTCGGGTCGAACTCGAGGCGGCCGAAGCGGTAGCTCCCCGGCCGGCCGGTGCCACGCTCGACCAGCCGCGCCGCGAGGTCGGAGTAGATGTGGGCCATCGGCACGTTGCCCTTGACGAAGTAGGAGCTTGCTCCGAGCTCGTAGGCGCGCCGGATCGAGGCCGAGTTGACCTGGGCAGCGGAGAGCACGATGACCGGGAGGCCTGGATGGTGCTGCCGGATCCATGTCAGCAGCTCGAAGCCGGAGTCCTCGTGCTCGTCCAGGACGAGGTCAAGGAGGACGGCGGCCACGCGTTCGTGCTCGAGCACATCGCGCGCCTCGCCCACCGTGGCGGCTACGGACGGCCGGTAGCCGAGGTCGTGCAGGTCGATACGCAGCTGCTGCAGCATCGCCGCCTCGTCCTCCACGACCAGGACGGCTGAGCCGAGCACGTCGGCCGGGCGATAGACCTCCAGTCCCGGTGGCAGCGGCGGCAGGCGCACCTCGCGCTGCCGGGAATTGCCTCGGGGAGGGGTCAAGGTCTGGTTTTCCAAGGTCCTCACTTCACCATTTTTAACCACAATTGACTAATCTAAAATGTGCAAATACGACTGGTCTCCGGCATACTTTGCACCGGACCTGGCGTAATTCGAAAAACAAAGGGGTAAATTGGGGATGACGTGGCGACTCAAGGTCCAGGGCGTGGTGATCGTAGTCCTCGTGCTGGTTTCCCTCGCGCTCGCGCTGGGCGCGTCGTGGACTGACGACAGCTCGGGTGCGACGACGATTTCCAGCGACCTGACCACAACCAGCGACTGGTAAGCACCTAAGAGCCTGAGCTCCGGCGCTCCCGGGAGCGCCGGATCGCTATTGGCAACAGGGCGTAAAGGTCTGCCCGATCGACGGCTTTGCTCATGTAGCCGACGACGTCCGGGTCGTCTGTCCCCGACGGGAAGACGGGGTACGCGGTGTAGAAGATCACAGGCACCTTCTGTCCGCGCGTCCGCAGCTCGTTGAGCAGTCCCCATCCGTCCATCGGCTCCGGGAGCATCAGGTCGATGATCGCCACCTCCGGCCTGTCCGCCGTCGCGCGGATGAGCGCCTGATCCGCGTCCTCGGCGATCGAAACTTTGTAGCCAAGCATCTTCAAGTCGGTTTCCAGAATCACGCGCCAGGCGCGTTCGTCGTCGACAACCAGCACCATGGACCCCCGCAATTCCTCGGGAGTGGGCGCGATCGGCTTTGGCGGTGTGAACGGCATCGCGCTGTGGCGCAGTATATCCGTGGCAATGGCGACTTCTGCGCGTCGTAACACGGGCCGGCACCGAACGCCGACGGTTATCAAGCGACCGGTCACGCGCCGTCCCCAGCCGCCCAGAACGCGACCTGCCGGCAGCGGCGCGGGCCCGTCCGTCAACGCCCTGATCCACGAGCTCGGCACGTGCGTGACAGAAGCAGACCTCCTCCAGGTCCTGTACCGCGGGCTCCAAGGCAAGTTCGGCTACAACTCGATCAACCTCCAGGTCCTCGAGCGGGAGGGCTGGTACCACTCCCAGCCGATCGACCAGGGCGTCCTCCAGGACGTCAGGCGCCGGCCTGTGCACGAGTCCACCTACGCGGAGCAGTTCGCGCACCCCAAGACCATCGTGCTGGCGATCGAGTCGCCGTCCACCCTGGAGTTCGGCAAGGGCCCTGGCTCGCGGGTCAGCAACAAGCTCGCGATCTGGGTGCCGGTGATGCACCAGGGCGAGCTGCTCGGCAGCGTGATCTACCACTCGCAGCGCAAGCGCAAGGTGCCGCCAGAGGAGCTCCAGTTCCTCGAGGACGTGCACCGCCGGCTCGGCGTCCTGCTCGCCAACGCCTCCCTGAACGAGCTGACGCGCAACCAGGCGCGCCGCCTGCAGGCGCTGAACAGCATCGCTCGCGCCATGACGTCCACGCTCGACGAGGACACGGTTCTCACCGGCCTCTTCGCCACCCTACGCGAGCTCCTGCCCGTCGACTCGCTGGAGATGATCACGACGCAGGAGGGAACGGAGCGCGTGCGCCACCTCCAACTCGAAGGCGAGGGGGCGCCCACGTCGCGCTGGCTCTCCTCCCGCTCCGCGCTGGCCGTGACCGCGCGCAGCGTCGTCGCCGGGAACAAGCCGGTGATCACCCATGACCCGCATTCGTCTTTGTGGGTGCCCCTGAAGGAAGGCGGCGTGGCGAGAGGCGCGGTCGGCATCCGGTGCTCGCGCCCCTACGCCTACGAGGATTCGACTGCGGCCTTCCTCGAGCTCGTCTCCGACGAGGTGGCGCTGGCGCTGCGCAACGCCCGTAGCTACGAGGCGATCGAGGACCAGCGCCGCCGCCTCGAGGTCGTGAACTCGGTCGGCCGCCGCCTGGCCTCCAGCCTCGACCGCTGGTCGATCATGCGCACGCTGCGCGAGGAGCTCTCGAAGACGCTCAACTTTGACGGCTTCATCCTGGCGACGATCACGCAGACGGCCGACGGCCCCGTCGCCGAGGGCTACCAGTACGTCGCCGGGGTCGAGGAGGTCGTGCCGCCGGTCGCCCTCGCCGTCACCGGCCCGTCGCGCGAGGCCTACGAGACCGGCCAGCCCGTGCTCGTGCGCAACAACCCCTGGCGCAGGTCCTTCGAGGAAAAGGGGTGGGTCTCTCGCTCTTTCGTCTGGGTGCCGGTGCTCAGCGGCGAGCGGATCACGGCCATGCTGTCCCTGCAGTCGTACAGCGAGGGAGCGTTCGACGCCTGGCATGTGAGGCTTCTCCAGGACGTCGCCGCGCACGTCAGCCTGGCCCTCGCCAACGCCGACCACTTCGCCCAGGCGCAGACCGAGCGTGCGCGCCTCGAGGCGCTGCACCTTCTCGAGATGGGCGTCGCGGGGGCGTCCGACGAGCGCCAGCTGGCGGAAGCGGTCTTCTCGGTCGCCGGAGAGTACCTCGACTCGACGCACATGGTCCTCGCCTACGTCGACGTGGCCGGCCTCGTCTCCGGCTTTGCCGGCGAGCGCGGCCAGCCGCCGACCGCAATCGGCCCGGTGCAGATCGACAACGCGCCTTTCTTCAGGCGGATGATCGAGGGCGGCCACTCGGTCCTCGACGGCGTCGTCCTCGATGAAGAGGATGCTGAGGGCCCGATCGGGAGCTACATCGCCAACCGCACACCGAGCCACGCGGTCTGGGCGCCGATCACTCAGGGCGACCGCGTCGTCGCCGGCGTGGTGGCGATGCGCAACGACGGTGGGCGTTTTCAGCCGACGCACGTCAAGCTCCTCGAGACCGCCATGCCGGTGGTCGGCATCGCGCTGCGCACGATGCGCCTGCACCACGCCAACGAGCTTGCGCTCGCTCAATCGGTGCGCATCCAGGAGCTTGCGGCGCTTGCCGGCCACGAGCTGATGAGCGTGGTCGCCAACATCGCCGACCAGGCCCGGACGATGCTCGAGTGCGCAGGCGCGGTGTGTTGGGCGTTCGACACGGAAGGTCGCGTCACGGCCACGCGCGGCAGCGGCGACGCGGCCGCCGAGGACGTGCTTGCCTGGGCCGGCCTCAACTCCGACGACCGCGTCGCACCGGCTGGGATCGTCAGCGGCACGGCCCACGACTACGCCTGGAACCTCGTCCCGCTCTGGTACGGCGATCGCCTCGTCGGTGCGATCGGCGCCGTCCATGCGTCCACCCTTGTCGCCGAGCCGAGCTCTGCGGCCCTCGACTTCGCCCGCCACGCCGCGGTCGCGATCGAGAACGCCCGCCTGGTCGCCGAGACCCGTGGCCGCATCCGCACTCTCGAGGCCGTCGCGGCGTTCACCGAGCTGACGCCGACCGAACCGGACCGCGCGCGCGCGGAGATGGCGCGCCTGGTGAATCGCGCCCTGGCGGGATCGCAGGGCGAGCTGTGGCTGCTCGAGGACGGCGAGCTCGTCCGCCGGTCCGACAACGGCGAGGTGGCGCCGCGCGTGCCGGTCAGTGACAGCGCACAGCTCCTGCGCGCGCTGGCCTCGTCCGCGGGAGGCAGGCGCCTGCGCGCGCTGCTGGACCTGCTCGGCGCGCCGCCCGACGCGTTCGCGATCCCGATCCAGGTCGAAGGCCGGCTCGCCGGTCTGCTGGTCGCGCGGATCACGGTCGGCGGCGCCGAGACGCGGAGGCTCGCCGGCGTGCTCGCCGGTCAGGCGGCGGTGCTGCTGGGCCAGCTCGACCTGGTGGACGCGCTCGACCGCGAGCGCCGGATGATGAACGCGATCCTCCGCCATTCGCCCGTGGGCGTGATGCTGGAGGACGCGGCCGGGCGCATCGTCTACGCCAACCCGGAGATCGAATCCATCTACAGCCTGCAGGCGGCGGAGATGCCGGGACGGAAGCCCGACGAGATCTACGCCGCGGCGGGCGCGATTCCCGCCGAGGATGGCGACACCGACGGCACGCTCGAGCTGCGGATGAAGGAGCCGGACCGGACCGTCCACGTGCGCCGGGTCACCATCCCCGGTCTCGAAGGCGAGCCCGCCGGCGTGCTCACTCTGCATGAGGACGTCACCGTCCAGCGCCAGGCGCTCGAGGCGAAAGACCTGATGCTGCGCGCCATCGGCCACGAGGTGCGAAGCCCGGCGGCGGCCATGAAGAACACGCTCGCGGGCATCATGCAGTGGGACGAGACGATCGACTCGACCGGCCGGCGCACGCTGCTGCAGGAGGCGTACGAGTCGTCCGACCGCCTGCTGAGCCTGGTCGAGAGCCAGCTGATCATCGCCAAGCTCGAGACGCGGCACTTCGAGCCCTCGCCGGAGCCGGTCGACCTCGCGTCGGCGCTGACCGGGGTGCTCGGCGTCCTCCACCACCGGTACGCGGAGCGGACGACCGCGGTCCAGGTCAACCTGCCGGACAACCTGCCCGCGGCCTTCTGCGAACCGGCCCACCTGGCCCAGGTCCTCACCAATCTCATCGGCAACGCGCTCGAGTACACGACGGGATCGGTGCAGGTCGAGTCGCGCCAGGTGCAGCGCGGCTGGCTCGAGGTCACCGTCGCGGACAACGGCCAGGGTTTGCCGGCCGCGACGCTCGAGACGGTGTTCGAAAAGACAGGGCCCGCGGGCCGCAGCCGCTCCCAGGGCGGCCTTGGGCTGGGCCTCTATCTGTGCCGGCTAGTGGTCGAGCGCTCGTTCGGCGGTCGCGTCTGGGTCGCGGCCAGCGACCGGCGGGGGACGACATTCCGATTCACAGTGCCGGCCCGGATTCGGCCCTAATCACCGTTATCCAGGATGTGAACGGCCCCGTCGTGCCGATGTGGGTCCGCGTCGGCGGCGGCTTCGAGTCGGTCCCAGACCACGAGCGCCACGGTCCCGCCGACACCGAGTTTCCACCACCCGGCGGTCCCTGGGAGGCCCTGATCCTGAACGGACGCCTCGTGGGCTGGGCCGAGCGGAGCGGGCTGCGGACTGCCCGGCAGAGCGCCGAGCTCGGGCAGCGCCTCGTCAACGAGCAGCGCGAGTACCTCCTTGGCCGCCTCGGGCACAAGCTCCGTTCGGCGGTCCTGGCCCTGCAGGAGTCGGCCCGCCAGGCGGCATTCGGCCGGCCCGAGCTGCTGGAGGGCCTGTTCGAGCAGGCGCAGGAGGTGGGGCGCAGGGCGGCGGGCCTGGAGGCCGCGGCCGTGGAAACGAAGGACAGCGCCCGCGGGGTCGTCCTCGGCGCGGTGCTCAACCTGGCGATGCCGGCGGCCGCCAACGACGTGCCCGCGGATGCCGTGGTGCTCGGCTCCGAGCCGCTGATGGTCGAGGCCTTCACGCGCCTCAGGGAGTGGCTCATGGCGGACTCGCTGAGCGTCTCGGCGGAGCCGATGGGCGGGTGGTGGAAGGTTCAGGTCACCTCCAACGGGGAGCGCAAGCCGCTCGCGGTGCCTGAGCTCGGCGAGCCGCTGGTCAGGCTGATCGTGGACACGCAGCTCGACGGCTGGCTCGACGCGAGCCGGCCCGACGGCGCGGACATGTACCTCCCCGCATACCACCCCCGCTGATGGAGCCCCGGTCAGGGATCCTCGACGGCGCTGCGGCGCCCATGCGGCCCACTGCCCCCATGCCTTCAGCATGGGGACCCCAGCAGGTGTCCGCTCCTCGTCACCCCCGCGCAACCACGGCGCGGGGACCCCAGGAGGTGTGCGCTCGCTCCGGTGCTCGGCCGCGCCTAGCATCTGGACCGCCTGGTCACCGGATCGCTCGCCGAGGCCCCTAACCGTGGCTCCGGCAGCGGTTTCGCGAATCGTCGCGCCCAACCCGGGGCCTTACACCGGTCCGGGCACGAACAGCTGGATCGTCGACTCGGGACCCGTGGTGGTGGTCATCGATCCTGGCCCGGATGACGACTCGCACCTTGCCGCGCTGAACAAACGGCTCGCCGGCCGGACCGTTGGCGTCGTGCTCGTCACGCACTCGCACCCCGACCACCTTCCGCTCGCCGAACGGTTCGCGGCCCCACACCACGCCTCTGTGCGCCGCCATCCCGAGCTGCGCGATAAAGACATCGTCCGCGCTGGCAACCTGAATCTCACGGCGCTCCACACACCCGGCCACAGCGCCGACCACCTTTGCTTTTTGATCCCAGAGGACGGGGCGATCTTCACGGGGGACCTGATCCTCGGCCAGGGCAGCTCCATGGTCACCTACCCCGAAGGCGACGTCGCCGCGTACCTGCGCTCGCTCGACAAGCTTGCGGCTCTCCAGCCACGCATCCTGTTTCCGGGCCACTGGGACCCTGTGACCGATGCGGCCGGAAAGATCGATGAGTACCGCCGGCATCGCCTGGAGCGCGAGGCGCAGGTGCTGGCCGAGGTGCGGCGCGCACCGGGCCCGCCGGCCGACCTTCGGCGCCGCGTGTACGGCGAGCTCGACGAAAAGCTCATGTACGCGGCGGAGATGACGCTGCGGGCTCATCTGCGCAAGCTCGTCGAAGACGGTCTGGTCCGCGAAAGCGGGGACGTCTACGAACCGTCGGTAAATTAGGCGCGTGACCTTGCCCATCCTTTCCCTGTCCGCGGCCGAGCTCGAGGCCTGGCTGGCTCAGCGCGACGTGCCCGGCTACCGGCGCAAGCAGGTGTGGTCATGGCTCGCGCGCGGGGCCACGGGTTTCGAGGACATGCTCGACCTGCCGAAGTCGCTTCGCGTCACGCTGGGCGAGGAGTTTGCAGTGACCTCCCTGAAACCCATCGCGACCTCGATCGCCGACCGCGGGCTCACGACCAAGACCCTTTACGAGCTGGAGGGCGGCCATTCGGTCGAGGCGGTCGTGATGCGCTACGCCGACCGCACCACGCTCTGCATCTCGTCGCAGGCGGGCTGTCCGATCGGGTGTCCCTTCTGCGCCACCGGAAAGTTTCCGTTCGGCCGCAACCTGAAGGCGCACGAGATCGTCGAGCAGGCGCTCGACGCCGAGCGCATCCTCGCGGCTGAGGGCAGGCGTCTCTCGCATGTCGTCTTCATGGGCATGGGCGAGCCGATGGCGAACTACGGGGCGGTCATCGACTCAGTGCGGCGGTTGGCGGATCCGGACCTTCTCGGCATCAGCCCGCGACGCATCGTCGTCTCGACCAGCGGGCTCATCCCGCGCATCGCACAGCTGGGCGAGGAGAAGATCCCGGTCACGCTCGCGATCTCCCTTCACGCCGCGCGCGACGAGCTGCGCGACGTCCTCGTACCGATCAACCGCAAGTACCCCGTGCGCGACCTGGTGGACGCCGCCCAGGCTTACGGCGACCGTACGGGCAGGCGCGTCAGCTACGAGTGGGTGATGCTCGCCGGCGTCAACGACACCGAGCGCGATGCGAAAGAGCTCGGCGCACTGCTCGCGGGCAGGCTTGCGCACGTCAACCTGATCCCGTTCAACCCGGTCGACGACACCCCGTTCCACGCGCCGGAGCGAAAGTCGATCAAGACGTTCAAGGAGATGGTGCAGGCGCAGGGCTTGAACGTGACCGTGCGCGACACTCGCGGCCGCGAGGCCGACGCGGCGTGCGGACAGCTGCACGAGCGCGTGATGCGAGGCCGTCAAGCTGTCGAGGCCTGACGAGGCCCTCATGCCGCGATGCGCGAGGCGTTGGCGGCCGGGCTTTGCCCGGCCGCGACACGCGTTGCCGAGGCCACCCAATCGGCGTGCCGAGTGACCCTCCGACAGCCGACTCCTCTCCGGAAGGGGTTAGCGGCGCGAATCCGGCGCGCAAGATCCCGAAAGACGCGATCACCGCGAGGCGCCGTTGAGCGCCGCGGCGCAGGGGGAACCTGGCAGGGTTCCCCCTGCGATCTCTGATGCTCTTCGCCGGCACGTCGGGCTTCAGCTACTCGACGTGGAAAGGCCAGTTCTATCCAGCCTCCCTCGCCGGGGCAAAGATGCTGCGCTACTACGCCGAGCGGCTCAACGGCGTCGAGCTGAACGGCAGCTTCTACCGCACGCCTCCCGAATCGACGCTTCTCAAGTGGGCGGCCGAGACGCCGCCGGGCTTCCGGTTCTGCATGAAGGCGAACCGCGGACTGACCTACTCGGCCGAAGCGTTTGACAAGGTCGGCCTTGCGCGCATCCTCACCGAGCGAATCGCGGTTCTCGGCGAACGGCTTGGTCCGGTCCTACTCCAGTTTCCGCCGACCCGGCAAAAGAACATCACACTCCTCGATTCACTGCTCACGGCGTTGAACCGCAAGGTCGCCGCCGAGTTCCGCCACGACTCCTGGTTCGACGAAGACACATATCGCGTCCTGCGCGAGCACGGCGCCGCGCTCGTCGTCACCGACGAGGAGAAGTGGCCGCGAGCGCCGCTCGTCGAAGGCGGTCCGGTCGCGTACTTTCGGCTCCGGCGCGGCTACACGACGAAGTCGCTACAGCCCTGGGTGGAGGAGGTCAGCTCCGCGGCGGCGACGCACGAAGAGGTCCATGTGTACTTCAAACACGACTCGGCGTCGCCTGGGCTGGCGCGGCGCCTCTTGCGCCTCGCCGCAAGAGCACCGGTATCGCGATGATCGCGATCAGGACCATCAGCGCGGAGGCGATCTGCGCCTGGCGCAGGCCGAGAAAGACCGCCGGGTCGAGCCGCAGGTAGCTGAGCAGGAAGCGGCCGGTGGCGTAGATGCCGAAGTAGATCAATCCCAGGACGCCGATGGGCAGGCGGTGCTTGAGGCGCTGGTGGAGCGGCAGCAGCACGGCGAGGATCGTCAGGCACAGCACCATCTCGTACGCGACCTCCGGGTGCACCACCTGGCCAGGCTGGCCGAGCGTATTCGGATTGACGTACTCCACGCCCCACGGCAGGTTCGTCGGGCTCCCGTGGTGCTCGCCGTTGATGATGTCGCCGATGCGGCCCACTGACAATCCGATCATCGCCGCAGGCCCTCCCGCGTCGATCATCTTCCAGAACGAGAACTTCGACCGCCGCGCCCAGATGTAGGCGCCGACCATGGCGCCGAACAACCCGCCCCACTGGCTGATGCCGCCTTCGGTCAGGGCGAAGATGCGCAGCAGCTGGCCATTGGAGAACAGGCGAAAGTTCTCCCACACGTAAAGCAGGCGCGCGCCGACCAGCCCGACGATCACCATCCACGCAAGGCCGTCGCCGCCGCCGCCTTCAAGCTTCACGCCGTCGCGCTCCAGCAGCCAGAAGCCCAGGCGCGCCGCGGCGATGATGCCGAGCACGCTGAAGACGCCGTGCCAGGTGATGAGGATCGGACCCAGCCGGAGGATGTTGGGGTCGAGGTCGATGACGATCGCGAGGGGCATTCAGTAAGTCCAGTCCATGACTGGATTGCCCCCCATCAGGCCGCGCGCTCGAGACGAGACAGCGCCTTCTCCTTCGGAAGAAGCGCGAACGCGTAGTGGATCGGCAGCGCGACCTTCTTGCCCGTCAGCGCGTCGCGCAGCGGGTTGTAGAACTTGCCCTTGCTCACGCCCGACGTCTCGACCGCCTTCTCGAGCGCGGATTCGATCGGTTGGGGCTCCCATGGCGTCGCCCTCAACGCGTCGACCGCAGCGCGGACACGCTGCGCGGTCTCTTCGTCGAGCGCCGGCGGCGCCGGATCTGTCCACAGGTAGTCGAGGTAGTCGACCGCCTGGGAGAGCTTGTACATCCGGGTGCGCAGCGGTGGGATCGCGCGGCGGATCGTCTCCTCGTCGAGCTGCGAAAGGAAGGGCTTGAGCCGCGCCGTCAGCTCTTCGTCGCTCAGCTTGCGGATGTACTCGCCGTTCATCCAGTTGAGCTTCTCCCAGTCGAAGCGCGCGCCCGCATGCTGCACGCGCTCGAACGAGAAGGCCTCGAGCAGCTCGTCGAACGAGAAGATCTCCTGTGCGGTGCCGGCGTTCCAGCCGAGCAGCGCGAGGTAGTTGAGCAGCGCCTCGGGGATGTAGCCCTGGTCGCGGAACAGGATCAGGTTCGCCTCGGGGTGCTTGCGCTTCGAGAGCTTGGACCCATCCGCCGCGAGGATCAGCGGCATGTGCGCGTAGGCCACAGGGCGCCGGTAGCCGAGAGCGTCGACGAGCATCAGCTGGTACGGCGTGTTCGAGAGGTGCTCCTCGCCGCGGATCACGTGCGTGATCTGCATGCGCGCGTCATCGACCGGGCTCGCGAACTGGTAGGTCGGGTACCCGTCCGACTTGACGATGATGAAGTCGCCGATCAGGTCGGCGTCAAAGCGCATCTCGCCGCGCACCAGGTCGGTGAAGGTCACCTCTCCACCGGGGACCTTGAAACGGACCGCGAACACCGAGCGGCCTTCAGGCGGATTCAGCAGGCAGCGTCGCGAGTACCTGTACGCGCGCTTCTCCGCCTGCGCTTGGCGGCGCTCGGCCTCCAGCTCCTCGGGCGTGCAGTAGCAGCGATAGGCCTTGCCTTCCTTGATCAGCCGCGCCGCGTCCTCCCGGTAGAGGTCGACGCGCTCGGACTGGCGGTAGGGCTCAAACGGGCCGCCCTTGTCCGGGCCTTCATCCCAGCCGAGGCCGAGCCAGCGCAGGCTCTCGTAGATCAGCGCCTCGTACTCCGGGCGGTTGCGGTCCACATCGGTGTCGTCGATGCGGAGTGCGAACGTGCCCTTCTGCTTGCGCGCGAAGAGAACGTTGTAGAGGGCGGTGCTCGCGGTGCCAAGGTGGGCGAAGCCGGTCGGGCTCGGCGCGATCCTCACGCGGACGGATTCAGACACCGCCATATCCTACGGAGTGCATTGCGACGGAGATCCGCAGCAGATTCCGCGTCATCGACGGCCCGAGCCAAGGAGAGGGTGGCGGTGGGACGAGCGCAAACCTACTGGGGAGATGCAAAGAGCTTCCGGAGCAAGGCACGCTGTGCCTGAAGCGCCCACAGGGATGCTCGCGCTGGTCGGCGGCGACGAGTTCAAGCACGGCAACGAGGAGCAGGACCGCATGCTCGCGAGGGCCGCGGGTCGCGGGCCCGCGTTCGTGGTCCCGACCGCGGCGGCGCGCCAGGGCCCTGAGCTCGCTGTGGCGCACGCGACGGCGTGGTTTGAGCGCTTCGACCTCGAGCTGCGCGAGCTGCCGGTCCTCAAGCGGACCGACGCCAACTCCAAAGAGCTCGCCGACCTCGCCCGAAGCGGCGGGTTCTTCTACATGGTCGGCGGCGACCCGGGCCTGGTCGTCCAGGTGCTGCAGGGCACGCGGGTCTGGACTTCGATGTTCCAGGCCTGGCGCGACGGAGCCTCTCTCGCGGGGTCGTCGGCCGGGGCGATGGCCCTCTGCAGCCACACGCTGATCCGCGCCGGCTGGCCCGACCACACCCAGCGCCGCCCGGTCGACGCCCTGGGCGTGGTGCCGAACGCCGCGGTCGCGCCGCACTTCGAGAAGTTCGGGCAGCGATGGGTCGAGTCGGCCAGGAGAGAGCTGCCGGGCGTCACGATTCTTGGCCTGGACGAGCGCACCGCCGCGGTCTGGGCGGACGGCGAGTGGGTGGCCGCCGGTCCAGGCGCGGCGACAATCATCAAAAGCGCGAAGGTCGAGCGTTTCACCAGCGGGATGAAAGTCATGGGGCTCGCGACCCCCGCCCGTATGCTTCCGACCACCTGAAGTGATCAGCCCGAAGAAGGCGCCGCAGCTCATGCATTCCGGCTTCGTCGACCTCGGCGCCCTGCGCGTGCATCACATGCATGGCGGCCGCGGACCGGCTGTGCTCTTCATCCACGGCCTCGGCTCGTCGGGCTACATGGAGTGGCGCCGCAACCTCGAGCCGGCCGCCGCGCGGCACCGCGTCTACGCGCCGGACCTGCCGGGCTACGGACGCACTGACAAGCCGCGTACCCGGTACACGGTGCCGTACTTCGCACGCTTCATCACGCGCTACATGGAGGACCGGGGACTTCGCTCCGCGGCGCTGGTCGGCGCCTCGCTGGGCGGGCGTGTCGCCCTCGAGGTCGCGCTCGAGGAGCCGCGACTGGTCCGGCGGCTCGTCCTGGTCAACAGCTTGGGGTTTGGCCGGCCGAAGGTGCAGGTGACGCAGATGGCTTACGGCCTGGTCACGGTTCCGCGCGTCGGCGAGGCGGCGATGCGATTCACGCGCAACGCGCTCCATTGGGCCTCGCCGAAGGTCATCCGCCGGGTCGTCGGCCGGTTCGCGGGCTCGAGCTCAGAC
>WNGH01006910.1_pt1 | contig 14086 bp, 9 predicted proteins | sample 5400631 | NCBI WGS metagenome assembly WNGH01 (sample SAMN13153373, study PRJNA577476) | soil metagenome | isolation source: 115 cm soil or saprolite under Garry oak tree replicate 1 | place: USA:California | collected 2016-06-15
TTCCTCAGCGGTGCGCTCGCCCACCATCAAATTGTAAGCGCGTTTCATATACTGCACGATCGCTTCGTCAAGCTCGTCACCGGCGACCCGCACACTGCGACTAAACACTATTCCAGACAGTGAAATCAGCGCGACCTCTGTCGTGCCGCCGCCGATGTCAATAATCATATTTCCCGCGGGATCCTGCACCGGGAGTCCCACCCCGATCGCAGCCGCCATCGGTTCTTCGATTAAATAAACTTCCCGCGCGCCGGCATGCGTTGCGGATTCGCGCACCGCGCGTATTTCCACTGCAGTAATCCCAGATGGGACGGCGATGACGACGCGCGGTCTGGCACGCACTCGGCGATTGTGCACCTTTGTAATAAAATGCCGCAGCATCGCCTCCGTTACTTCGAAGTCGGCAATGACCCCATCCTTTAGCGGGCGCACCGCAACGATGTTTGCCGGGGTGCGGCCGAGCATGCGCTTGGCCTCGTCACCTACCGCCAGCACTTTGTTGGTCCCGGCCTGTACTGCCACCACTGACGGCTCGCGCAAAACGATCCCCTGATCTTTTACGTAAACAAGCGTGTTCGCTGTGCCGAGTTTTCAGTCCGATGGAAGCGCCTCATATTTTGGATTCTCTGCAGGATCCTTCCCGCGAGCGCGATTCGACCGGCTGAAACGCGGTAACATGAAACGCCTCGTCACGACGTCAAGGGAAACGTTAAAAACCTTACTATAGTTAAAAGAACCTGTAACGTTGTAACTTCTTTAACCTCGGAAGCGCATCAACGATTCAACATTGGACGTTGGGCGCTAAACGTTCAACGTTGCCTGCCATGCGAAAAATCATTGTCGCACCGTCCATTCTTGCCGCGGATTTTTCACGACTGGCCGATGAAGTTCATCGCGTCGAGCAAGCCGGAGCGGACTGGATCCATTGCGACATCATGGATGGACATTTCGTCGATAACATTTCCTTCGGGCCGGAGATTGTCGGCATTGTGCGTAAAGAAACAAATCTGCCGCTCGATGTTCACTTGATGATCCAGACCCCCGATCATTATGCACCGCGGTTTGTCGAAGCAGGCGCGAATTCGATCACGGTTCACGTCGAGCGAGAAGCGAACCATGATGTCGAAAAAACTTTGCGCGCGATTCGAGACGCCGGATGCCGCCCTGGACTCTCGCTAAATCCCGCGACTCCATTCGAATCTGTTGAGCCGTTTCTCGATAAGATCGAGCTCTTGCTCGTCATGACTGTTCACCCTGGTTTTGGCGGTCAATCGTTCCGGCCCCAAATGATGAAAAAAGTGAAACGCGCAGCGAAATGGAACAACTCGCACGAGCGCAAAATCGAAATCGAAGTGGACGGCGGCATCAACGCCGAGACCGCTCGATTATCCATCCAAAACGGCGCCAACGTTCTCGTCGCCGGTACTTCAATTTTTCGTGCGAAAGACTATCGCGAGGCCATTCGCGAGTTGCGCGGCAATTCGTCCGGATAGCGCGTTATCCTGCTACGACCGGCTCGGCTTCCTCGGTCGTTTCGGCCATCACTTCGTCAGTTTGCGTAACGCGCACTACTTCTTCGATGGTCGTTTTGCCTTGCGCGACACGACGCCAGCCGTCCTGCCGCAACGTTTCCATGCCTTCGGCGATGGCACATTGCTTGAGCTCGCCGCCATCGCACTTGCGCATGATCAGTTTTCTTAAGGGTTCAGTCACCAGGCAAATCTCGTAAATTGCCGCGCGCCCCTGGTAACCGGTCTGGCGGCATTGATCGCAGCCAGCGCCGCGGCGGAAGCGGGTGCCGAGTTCTTTCACGGGAAAACCGATCTCGACGAGATATTCGTGCGGATAGTCGACCCGTTGCACGCAGTCTGGACAAATCGTGCGCACGAGCCGTTGCGCGATGAACGCTTTAACCACCGAAGCGAGCAGAAACGGCTCCACATCCATATCGAGCAAGCGCGTGATGCCGCCGACGGCATCGTTCGTGTGCAGCGTGCTGAAAACAAGGTGACCCGTCATCGCCGCCCGGATCGCGATGTCCGCGGTTTCGATGTCACGAATCTCGCCAACCATCACAACGTTCGGATCCTGCCGCAAAATGTGACGGAGACCTTTGGCAAAGGTGAGATCGATCTCTGGCTTCACGTCAATCTGCGACACGCCAGGCAACCGATATTCGACCGGCTCTTCGATCGTGATGATGCGGCGCTGAACGGAATTGATGCTGCTCAAGAAGCAATAAAGCGACGTCGATTTTCCGCAACCAGTCGGGCCGGTGAGAAGAATGATTCCGTTCGGTTGCGCGAGTAGATGACGAATGATCTTCTCCTGCTTTTTGCTCAAATCGAGCCGATCGAACCCGAACTGCTGCTCGCTGCGGCTGAGGAGACGCAGACTGATCGATTCGCCGTTCACGGTAGGAATGGTCGAGACGCGCACGTCGATGTTTTGATTGTTCGCCTGCAAATTCATGCGGCCATCCTGGGGCAACCTTCGCTCGGCGATGTCCATGTGGGCCATTACTTTCAGGCGCGAGATGATGGCCGATTGCAACACACGCAATTGCGGCGGCACCGCGACTTCGTGCAAAATTCCGTCGATTCGATACCGAATTCGCAGATCGTTTTCGAGCGGTTCAACGTGAATATCGGTGGCGCGCTCGACAATTGCTTCGCGAATGATCTGGTTCACGAATTTTACCACGGAAGCTTCGGGATCGTCGGCGTTTAGCTCGATGGCGGTTTCTCCTTCGTGAAGCACTTCGAAGGCACGGTTGGTTTTCAGGATTTCGTCGAACGTTTCCGCGCCGATGCCGTAGAGCGCTTTCATTGCTCGCAAAAGCTGTGCGCGTGGCACCAGCACCCATTCGGCCGGTTTTTTTAAAAACTGCGACGCGAGCTGGCGGCCAATCGAATTGAAAGGATCGTAAGTCGCCAGCACCGCCGAATTTTCCTTCACCTCGATTGGCAAAATGTGATGTTGAAAAACAAAACGGCTTGGTAATATCGACAATGTCGCGCGATCGATTTTTTTGGCGTCAATTGAGACAACTGGCACGCGGAAGAAATTTCCAATCGCACCAAGGAAGCGCTGCTCGTCCACTTTGCCAGAATCAAGTACCTGGCCTACCCACGAACCGCCGTTTAGGTTTGACGCGAGCTGCGCGGCCTCCTCGCCCGACGGCACTCCGCTTTCGAGCAGCAAATTAATCAGCGATTGGCTGGCGGCTGAACTCATTCAGGGCGGCACGTAGATGGTAACTCGACAACGGAGAGCCGAAGAACCGAATCAAGCCGATTTACGCCGTTTCGCAAGCGCTTTCACGCAGAACGCGTACCCACGGGGGCGCTGCCGACTGCGGTGAGAAAATTGTCACGGCATGTGCAATGCTCGCCGCACCGGATCGGTAAGCGTGCCTGTTACGCGCATCGAATAATTCTTCTGAAAACGCGCGATCGCATCGGATACCTCTGCAGAAAATACCCCGTTGATCGGGCCACAATAGTAGCCGAGCCGGCGCAACGCGGTTTGCATTGAGCCCACATAGGCCGGCTGCAAGACCAATTGTTCAAAAATTTCGTCCCCAAGAACATCCAACCCTCCGTACTCTCCGGATTGCGCGATGCTTGCGCCAAATCCGAGAACAAGAACGAAAGCCAGCGATCTTACGTTCATAAAGAACAGTTTACTGCAAATCTTTCGCCATAGGAATATCGGGTGGCGGTAATGGCAGTTGTTTCTCGCTACCAGGTTTCGGGCAATCCGGGCACTCGCCTTGATCGAGCTCAGGGCCAAAGTGTGTGTTGTCCTCCCATTTTTGGCGCAGGCGATAAAGGTCAAGCTTGGTCAAAGTCACCTGCGGACACATTAGAATGATTAATTCGGTGCGGTCCTTCTTGTCCGTCGTGCTACGAAAAAGGGCGCCGAGAACCGGAATACGCGAGAGATAAGGAATACCAGTATTATTTTTTTCTTTGCTGTCGGTAATCAGGCCCCCAAGCACAATGGTTGATCCATTTGCGGCAGAAACATTTGTCCGGATATAGCGGGTAGCGATGTTTGGAATCAAATTTCCATTGACTAAGGTGGAGCCAGCGACACTGTCGAGCTTCTGCAAAATATCGAGCGACACCTCCTTCTCGGAATTGATCAACGGCACCACCTCGAGCTGCAACGCAACCTTCTTGAATTCAACGCTCGATGAATTGGCAAACGCGTTTGTGGTTGCAACGCCGGCGGTGGTCGTCGGAGCGCTAAAGGTGTTGACCGGTATGGGAATTTCCGTGCCTGACGCGATGATCGCCTTCTTATTGTTACTGGTGAAAACCATCGGCCGCGAAATTACTTTGAATCGGCCGGTCTGTTCAAGCAGGTGCACAATCGCCGCCAGATAGTTGCCGAGGGCGACGTAAACGTTGGTGCCGGTGGCTACGTTCTGAATAATCTGGCTGAAGTTGATCAGGTTGGCCGGATCAACAATTCCCGTGATCGGCGAAGCGGACGGAGCAACAGAAGGCACCGGAATTGGCACGTTCGTATTGCGTGAAATCCCCACCAGTTTTTTGTTGTATTTTGCGAAATAATCGACGCCGAACTCCTCGTTGTTGCTAAGTGTCAATTCGCCAATGACGGTGCTTAGCGCGACTTGCGGCGCTTTCACGTCCATTTCGTCGAGAATCTTTTCCACCTTCACCACCACCTCGCGGTTGCCAAGGACGATGATCGAATTCGACCGCTGATCCGCGATGAGTTTCGAGTTTCCGACCGTGACCGCTTTGGGCACGGTGTCCACCGGTTGCGTGGAAAGCTCCTCGGAAATATTGAGCGTGCTCGTGCCTCCGGTCGAAGTCGTCGAAGTGCTCAATGCTCCGCCCGTATAGGGGTTAGCCACTGTTGTTGCCGTCGCCGACCGGACCGGCTGAGCCGGCGGAGATGGAGTCGCGCCACCTTCCGCGCCGGGTTGCGTCGCAGCACCTGGCTCAGTCAGAGCCTGCACCAGCACTGGCAGAACGTCAGCGGCGGAAATGTATTTTAAAGGCCGGGTGACCGGTTTTGCAAACTCAACATTGGCATCAAATTCACGGATCAGTTGACGGATGAAGGGCATGTTGATCGGTCGCGTCACGACGTGAATGCGGTTGGTGCGGACGTCGGGAGTAAGTTTTATTTTACCCACGACGACTGCTTCTTCGGATAGCCCAGCCAGTCCGACAGCCTCGCTTTCAACCGGCACGGGCTGCGGGACGGCCCCGGGCAGTTTCACGCTGCGGATCCCGGGCTGGGTCGACGGTTGACCGCCCTTCTCGAAAATGTCTTTAAGCATCTCGCAGACTTTCGTCGCATCGGCGCGATCAAGCTTGATAAACTCGCTTACCACTTCTGCGGGCGCCACGTCGACTTGTTCGATCACACCGGCAAGCCGCCGAACGATGTCGGCATTCTGTGTCACCAGGAGACTCGACGATTTCGGCAGGGCCAGAATATTTATCGAGCCTGAGCTTCCTTGAAAATATGCCATCAACACTTGTTGAAGTTCCTGGGGATCCGCGTACTGGAGCTTGAATAAGAAACTGATAACCGGGTTCCCTGGCGGGATGTCGGCCGGATCAGAAATAATCGGCACCGGCGCCTTTCGTGGGTTCTGGCCGGCCCCCACGACGTCAACAATGTCGTGATCCGCTGGAACCAACGAGATCCCATTCAAGGCAAGGCTCATCTCGATGATCTTGATTGCCTCTTCTCGAGACACGTCTTTGGCAATGAAAATGTTCACTTTGCCCTGGACGAAATTGTCCATCACCAGTTTCTTGCCGGTAAGCTGCTCGTACAGGCGCAACACATCGGCGACATCGCTGTTTGGGAATTGGAGCCGAACCGTTGCTGGCGCGCCCGGAGGGGCAGTAGCCTCTTTCATCGGTGGGTTCACTATCTGGACAACGGGGTTCGTTGTCTGTGCGACCGGAAACGGCACGGGACGCTCGGGTACGACCTGAGCTGAGATCGGTGTCGCGGCGGCCAGCACAAGTGTCGCGATGCGAAAAAGTCGGTGCACTGTATTTTTTATACGGCCAACGATGCTATTAAATTTGAAATGCCCGTCAAACTATTTCGCCCAGTCGCCACAGCCCCTCCGCGCTCGAACTGGACGGGTCGGGAGCACAGTCTATAAAGAATCGCCGCTCGTGCAAATGAACCGCCATCTTCGCATGTCAACTTTGAGGAGGGCTGGCTTTGTCAGCCTGCCTGTGGTCGCGCTTTTACATTCGGCACTGATACTTTTTGGGGCGACAACCGCCAGGTCCGTTTCAGCGACGCCAGCAGCGAAAAAACAAGATCACGCGAAGGCCGTGGCCCAGATTCGATCCGTGCTTCAGGCACAACAGGACGCCTGGAATCGCGGCGATATTGATGGATTCATGAACGGATACGCCCGCTCAGGATCGACTATCTTCATTTCAGAAGATACGGTAAGACGCGGCTGGGAAACGGTGCACGAGCGTTACCGGGAAAAATATTCGGATCGCGCGAAGATGGGGAATCTTACTTTTTCAGAGATCGAGGTCACGCCGCTGTCACCAGATTCGGCCGTTGTGATCGGACGTTGGAAATTACAGCGCGTAAAGGATCGACCGCATGGGCTATTTACACTCATCTTCAAGCGCTTGCCAGAAGGCTGGCGGATTGTGCTCGATCATACCTCGGCGGCCGCGCCGCTGCAGTGATCTGTAAAAAGTTACAAAGGTTACGTTACAAGGTTACCAGGGATACTCAGGTCACCCAGTGCTTCCACCTTTGTAAGTTCGTAACGTTTGTACCTCTTTTAGCTCTTTTAACCTCCCAAGCAACTTCTCATGAATATTATCGAAGCCTCCATTGCTGAAAACCACGACGACGTCTTTCGCTCTCAACATGGGAACGATTCGATCGACAATCGCATCGGCGCTCTGCTCGTAAAACGCCGGGCGACCAGCTTCAGCAACCGCATCCACAACCGCTCCCGGATTTAGTCGCTCCTCCTCCGGGATCTGCTCCACCTTGGCGACTTGCGAGATGAAAACGCCGTCGGCCAAACTTAGCGCGTCAGGAAGCTGCCGTTGAAAAACGGCGCGCCGCATCGTGTTCGAGCGCGGCTCGAAAATGGCCCAGAGCCGATGGCCACGATAACGATGACGAAGCGCTTGCAGCGTGTTGGCGATTGCTGTCGGATGATGGCCAAAATCGTCAATCACTTTCACACCGCGCGCTTCGCCACGGACTTCCTGCCGCCGCGCGATGCCGGAAAAACTCTTGAACGCCGTGTCGATCTTAGTCTTCGGCACGTCATAAAATCGCGCCGCTATCGCCGCCATCGTAGCGTTGCGCACATTGAATTCGCCCATGAGCGGAATTTCGAAAGTCTCCTCCCCAAGCTTGAACCTCGAGCCTTTAGCCGAGTAAGCGACGTCTCGAATTCGCTGGGCGCAATTGTTCGAAAAGCCGACCTCAACCATTTGCGCGAGACAATCCTTTGCGACTTCTACGCAATTGGGATCATCGCCATTCACCAGCACCATGCCATTTTGAGGAACTATATTGAGCAAACGCCGGAAGCTGAGCTTGATTTCATCGAGGTTGTTAAAGATGTCCGCGTGATCGAACTCGATGTTGTTTACGATCAGCAATTCCGGCAGGTAATGTATGAATTTTGAGCGCTTGTCGAAAAACGCCGAATCGTACTCGTCGCCTTCGATCACGAAATATTTCGAATCATTAAGGCGCGCGCCTTGGCCGAAATTTTTCGGGAGCCCGCCGATGAGATAAGCAGGTTCGCGTCCGGCCTCCTCCATGATCCAGGCGAGCAGCGCCGTCGTCGTTGTTTTGCCATGCGTTCCAGTAACGACGAGGTTATGCCGGCCGCGCAGAAAATAATTTCTCAACAGCTCCGGCAGCGAAAGGTAAAGCAGTTTTCGGCTAAGCACGGCCTCCACTTCGGGGTTTCCGCGCTTCATTGCATTGCCGATCACGACCACATCGGCATCTGCTGGAATATTTTCGGCGCGATAACCTTCCTGGAGCACGATGCCTCTCTTCTCCAGAAAGATCGACACCGGCGGGTAAACATTCTCATCCGAACCTGTGACCTTGAACCCGCGCTGGTGCAGCGCCGCCGCAATGGAGCCCATGGCCGTCCCGCAAATCCCCAGAAAATGAAAACTTCGCGGCGCGTCCTTCACGCGGATTCTTTACGGCGGGGAATTCGTTCGCGCTACTAAAACGAAGACGGGCGCGCGCGACGGCGCGTCCGTTTAGCCAGCATCACTTCTTTTTGAACACTTCAACCGCATCCCAGGCTTCGTCCGGCGGTTGTTGTTCGTAGTCGAGCGCGCGATCGAGATACATTTTAGCCAGAAGATCGTCCGGATAAAATTCGAGAAAGCGGGAAAATAGAATTTTGGCCTCAGTAAAATCGCGTGAACGAAATTTCTCCAGTCCCTCTTCGTAGGATTCGAGCCACTTCAGGAATTCTGGATCGATATCTTCATTCCGCGCACCAATAAATGTAAAAACATCCACCGGTTTAGTTTTACCTTTCACCTGCACACGCGCGACCGAGCGTAAATAAAACTCGTCTTGAACCAACTCGGCCGCTGTCACACCAATCAGGATATCGACCCCGTAAATTCGAGTAAGACCTTCGAGCCTTGACGCCAGGTTAACCGAGTCGCCAATGACAGTCGGATCCATACGTTCTTGCGAACCAATATTGCCAACAATTACTTCGCCATGATTAATGCCAATGCCCATGCCAAGCCCCATTCGACCTTCATCGCGCCATTTTTCGTTGAGCTGTCGTAACTCGCGCCGCATCCCCAGCGCCGCGCGCGCGCAGTTTTTTGCGTCCTGCGCCATGCCAAAACTGCGCACATTCCCCCATACGGCCATGATCGCGTCGCCGATAAATTTATCGAGCGTCCCTCCGTTGCTGAAAACAACCGAAGTCATCTGGGTGAGGTACTCATTAAGCTGTGCGACCAACGCCTCGGGATCGGCTCTTTCGGACAACGTGGTGAAACCGACTAAATCCGAGAACAGGATGGTCACGGGCACGCGCGCGCCACGGAGCGAGCTGTAGTAGCTGTCCGGATTTTCCAGCACTTCCTTGACCAGATTTTTCGAGACATAACGTTCGAGCGTGCGTCGTGTGCGCAATTTCTCCAGGCGCTCGAGGGCATACTCGAAGCCGAGCGAAAATAATCCGCTCAATAACAGAGCAGAGAGGACCGGAACTGTCAGAAGCAACAGCCCCGATTTGTCATAAAACAATCGCGTTGCACCAAGATACGCTCCGGTGATCACAATAAGACCACCAAGACAAAGCAACGGCCTGCGCAGAAAAACGATAAGCGACCAGGCGATCAGCCCTGCCGCGGCGACAAACCCCAAGCCAACTTCCGGGGGCGTGGGTCGCAAAAATTCACGGCCAAGAGCCGCGGCCATCGCCTGTAAATGAAGGGCTGGCCCCGATGTCGTTGGGCTCATTGGCGTATCGACAACGTCATGCTCAACCTGTGCAGATGGTCCAACCATCACGATCTTGTCCTTAAAAAACGCACCATCGGCATAGTTGGCGTGCCAAAATTTTGGATCGAAAACTTCGTACAGAGGGCGCGGCTCGAAGGCATCGAGCGCCGTAAAACGAATCATATGCCCACGAAAATCATTCGGCACGTCGCTCCGGTGACCCATCTTCGTGAGAGCACGCGCGGACAGAGACTCATAAATTTCTTCGGTCGGGTGCGGTGGCAGGCCGGCGAGTTGGCGATCCGTCACGCGATAAGCTACAGCGCGGACTTTTCCATCGATGGGATCTCCCCAGAAATTCACGAACCCGACTCGATCGTCCAGCAGTTGCGGAGGCGGAATCAGCGTGTTATTTGGCGTCACCTCCTGTGGCTTCGCGGCGTCTTGCATATCAAAATTGGCGCCGAGCACTACTTTGTCGTGATAACGATCGAGCGCGGCATGAAATGCCGGATCACCATCGTTCGGGGGATTAAACACCAGGTCGAAGATGACCAGGCGCGCGCCCGCCCCGAACAAACGATCGAGCAGGAGTGCCCAAACTTCGCGCGACCACGGGAATGGCCGCGCCGTCATCAATTGAAACGCGCGGCTGTTCGCGAGTTCTTCCGGTGTCAGTGGCGGCAATTGCAATGTGCTTTGATCGATTCCGAGAAATACGAAATTGTTAGGCGCTGGAGTTTTTCGCCCCTCGCGCCGCAGCAAATCCTCAAAGCTCTGTTCACCGCTCCACGGCACGGAGAGAAACGGCGTGGCCGGGAAGAAATGACCGAGAAAAATCAGCCCGGTCCAAAAAACGCAGATTGACGCCAGGATCAAGAGCCGATAACGGCCTAGCCAATGCATACACGCATTATAGCAGCAGTGCGCGATTGTGAAATTCCATATCTTGGATTTTGCTTCGCCAGAATTCAGTTGTGCTCCTTGAGCCTCTACTTATCTTGCCCGCTCGACGCTGCCGCGTCGTGACGATCTGCGCACCTGGTCTCGCGCTGCGAGACCGCATCAGCGAGTGAGGTCGCGAAGATTGACAATGGAACAACAACTCGCTGAACGAGGGGTTCCGAAGGAATTCGGGACAAAACAGAAATGCCAAGAGCCACTAATGCCCCGGCCAGCCGGGCGCGGCGCAAACGAGTTTTAAAGAAAGCCAAAGGTTACCGCGGACGCCGTTCGAAACTTTTTCGCTACGCAAAAGACGCAACGATGAAAGGCAAGTATTGGGCCTATCGCGATCGTAAAACACGTAAACGCACGTTCCGTTATCTTTGGATCCAGCGCTTGAACGCTGCAGCGCGCGCACACGGAATCAGCTACAGTCGTTTTGTACAAGGACTGAAAACGGCCGGCATCGGCCTTGATCGAAAGATTCTTGCCGATCTCGCCGTCACTGACCAGGCAGCATTTAAATCGATTGTCGATCAGGCAAAGAGCGCGTTGGAGAACAAATCCAAATCGAAAAAGGCGGCGTAGTCGCCGTTAAAAGGTTAGAATTGTTACAACGTTAAAACGGAACGCACGCAGGTCTTCTCGCGGACGGATTGCCGTTGTAACGATGTAACTTTTTTAACAATTTAACCGTTTGGCCATGCCACATCCGCTCGAACAACTGCGCGACGACGCGCTGCGCGAAATTGAATCCGCGGGCGACGAGCAAGCGCTCGAAGCCGCGCGCGTAAAATATCTCGGCCGCAGCGGCACCGTTTCGGCCTGGGGCGAGCAAATGAAAACGCTTGCCAAGGAAGAAAAGCCGATTGTCGGCAAACTGCTCAACGAAGTTCGCAGCGCTGTCACCGCCGCGATCGACATACGCGCGCAACAATTTCGTTCGCAAAAGGAATCGGGCGCGCTAGCCAAGATCGACATCTCGCTGCCTGGAGCCACTGGACCAACTGGATATTCTGGTTACAGCGGGCACTTCCCACCGCTGACTGGTTACTCTGGTTACTTACCACTTGAACGTGGTTCGTTGCATCCGCTCACGCAAATGCTCGATCGCTCCATCGAGATTTTTCGACGCATGGGATTCGCCCTCGCCGATGGGCCCGACATTGAAGATGAATGGCATTGTTTCGATGCGCTCAACACACCGCCGGAGCATCCCGCGCGCAACGAGCAGGACACATTTTATTTGCCTGATGGACGATTACTGCGCACTCATACCTCGACCGTGCAAATTCGCGCGATGCAGGCTGCGCAGCCGCCGCTTCGAGTGATCGCACCGGGCGCGGCCTATCGCCGTGACGAAGTGGACGCGACTCACAGCGCGCAGTTTCACCAAATCGAGGGACTTTATGTCGATGAAAACGTCAGCGTCGCGGATCTAAAAGGCGCGCTCGAATTTTTTATGCGCGAACTCTTTGGCACAAACACAAAGGTGCAATTCCGCCCGCATTACTTTCCATTCACCGAACCTAGTCTTGAGATTTATGTGAAATCCAAAGCGCTCAAACGCGGCGAGCAATGGGTCGAGGTCTGCGGTTCTGGGATGGTGCATCCGGCCGTCTTCGAAGCAGTCAACAAGGCGCGAGGTGATAAAGCTTACGATCCCGAGAAGTGGACCGGCTATGCATTCGGCCTCGGCATGGACCGGCTCGCCATGATTCTGTTCGACATCCCGGACATCCGCCTGTTCGCGCAAAACGATCTGCGCTTTTTGCGGCAGTTTGCGTAATGAAATTTTCCATTAACTGGCTGCGCGAGTTTGTCGATCTTCCAAGAAACGCGGAAGAGATCGCGGAATTGCTGACGCGTGCCGGCGTCGAGACCGAAGGGATCGAGACGCGCGGCGCAAAAATCGACAAAGTGATCGTTTCGCAAGTTAACGCGTCATCGCGCCATCCAAATGCCGATCGATTGACTGTTTGCGAAGTCGACGACGGCAGCGGCGCAAAACGCCAGATCGTTTGCGGCGCGACTAATTACAAAGTCGGCGACAAAGTTCCGCTCGCGCTTCCGGGCGCGAAGTTGCCGAACGGAACTGAGATTCGAAAAAGCAAACTGCGCGGTGTTGAATCGGAGGGAATGCTTTGCAGCGCGATTGAGCTCGGACTCGGACAGGATGCCGCCGGGTTGTTGATTTTATCGCCCAAAGCGAAGATTGGCGCGCCGATCAGCGGTCTTTTCCCTGGCGATACGATCCTCGACGTCGAGATCACGCCCAACCGTGGCGATTTACTTAGCCACTTCGGACTCGCGCGCGAGATCGCGGCATTAACGAATAAGAAAATTGTAGGGCAAGCGCTTCGCTTGCCAAAAATAGCTGGCGGAGCGCTTGCCCTACAAAAGAAAGGTGTGAAGATTTCGGCGCCTAAGGAATGTCCGTTTTTCTCCGCGCGTAAGATCGACAACGTGAAGGTCGGACCGAGTCCGCAATGGTTGCGCGCGAAAATCGAGAGCGTCGGCATTCGCTCGATCAATAACATCGTCGACATCTCCAACTTCGTGATGCTCGAGCTCGGACAACCGACGCACGCCTTCGACGCCGACAAATTGAAAGGCGCAATCAACGTGCGACTCGCGCACGCTGGCGAAAGATTTCTCGCGCTCGATGGCAAGACTTACTCGCTCAAACCGGACAATCTCGTCGTCGCGGACCAAGAGCGCGCGGTTGGAATCGCCGGAGTGATGGGCGGCGAAGAAACCGGTGTCACCGAATCGACGAAAAGCATTCTGCTCGAGAGCGCTTATTTCTTACCGGCAAGTGTTCGGCGAACTGCACGCAATTTGAATTTGCCAAGTGATGCCAGCTACCGATTCGAGCGCGGAGTCGATCCGCAAATGGTTTTGCGTGCATCGCATCGCGCGACTGAATTGATTTGCGAGATCGCGCGCGGAATTCCGGCAAAAGAAGTTGGAGCGGCTGGCAAAGTTCTCGCAAATCCTTCAGCCGTTTCGTTGAGCTACGAAAAATGCGATCGAGTAATTGGGGTCACGGTCAAACCCAAAAGCGTCGACGATATTTTGAAACGGTTCGGGCTAAAGAAGACGAAGGGTGAGAGGAAGACTGCCAAATGGAAAATTCCGAGTTATCGACGGGATTTGCAGCGGGATGTCGATCTTATCGAAGAGATTGTCCGCGCTTACGACGTAGACAAGGTTCCCGGGACTCACCAAAGCCGGTTTACTGCGTCCAGTGCCGCCGATCATTCGCACGATCTCGAATCAGCGCTCCGGGAGCGATTGAGTGCGCAGGGCTTGTGGGAAGTGCGAACGTCGAAGTTACTTCCGCGATCGGCGGCGGCGGCAACCTCAGCGATCGAATTGCGTAATCCGCTGACCGAGGACCATGTCGCCTTGCGGCCAAATTTGATTTCAGGACTGCTCGCCGTGCTCGATCGGAATGTGCGCGTCGGTGCGGAGCGAGTCGCTATCTTCGAAATTGGCAGGATGTTTTTGCCACCCCTGGCTAAGGAACAGCGGCACCTTGGAATTTTGCTCTGGGGCAATGCCACGAGCGCGCCACATTGGCGACTAAAGGAAAACTACCGGCTCGATTTTTTTGATCTCAAAGGCGCGATTGAAT
>WNGH01003993.1_pt1 | contig 14085 bp, 13 predicted proteins | sample 5400631 | NCBI WGS metagenome assembly WNGH01 (sample SAMN13153373, study PRJNA577476) | soil metagenome | isolation source: 115 cm soil or saprolite under Garry oak tree replicate 1 | place: USA:California | collected 2016-06-15
TGCAAGCGCCGCAATCCGTTGCGCGCCTGCCGTTTCCATTCCCGGTAAAGGGAATCAGCCGCCCGCGCCTGGGCGATCAGGGAGGAGATTTCATCGGTGGCGTCACAGGCTAGGCACCAGGTACGGATATCGGCATCTGCCAACCCCTGGGCGCCGTGTTCGACCCGCGAGATCTTCGTAAAGTGAAAGCCGCTCAGCTCTGCGAGCTGGCGGCCAGTGAAGCCCGCGTCCTGGCGGATCTCGCGGAGCCGGCTGCCAAATGCCTCCTTCGCGCGCTGAGCGTCACTGGTCATGACAGCAACTGCCGCCTGTCACTCAGGCCGGTAGTCCCGGTGCGGGATGGCGAGCTTCCACACCGCCTCAAAAGCCGACGTGCACAGCTCGATATCACCGGGATCAGTGGAGGTGGTGAAACCTATGCTGGCCCCGTTGCCCGCGTAGTGGTGAAACACCACGAGGTGGTCATCGAACAGCCAGAAATCATTGCCGGGGAAGGCGATGGACGACACGCGGCGGCGCGGCATCCACCGCATGTCGGTTCCTGCATCGATGTGCGGCTGCATGATGCTGCAGGACCAGCGCTGGTAGTCCGACAGCGGTTCCGAGACAACGTGCACGCGCCGGTAGACCTTGCCCTGTGCCACGTTCGCGCGGACCTCATCGCACCAGGGCCGGAGCCAATGCAGGTCATCGGCCTCACCGCCCGCCCACTTGGCCATGTGCGGCAGTTCGACCGCCGTGCCGTAGCTGTCACGCATCTCCAGGTGGATCGCCTCGCGATCGAACCGCGTGAAGAGCGCCGTGAACTCCTCGTAGTTCAGCTCCAACTACGTCTCCTGGAAGAACGGGACGAGCCGGTCAGGGATCTCACACGCGATCTCACCCTCGGGGATGTTCATCTGAGCGAGTACGTCTGCATCGGTGACGACCCATCCCTGCACCACCCAGCTTGCCCGGTCGGTGCGGTACAGCGTCGGTGATCCCTGCGGCTGCGACCCTGGGTCCCTGGCGACGAACGTCAGACGCATAACTCCTCCTGACCCATAATTGCACGTTATTGCGCTATCTGGCACAGTAACAGCTCGACAGAGATCCCGTTACAGCGCCTCTGATATGGATTTATGTCAATTGCATCCGGCTCGAAGCTTGCCATGGCTCGAAGCGGTCCGGAGCAGATTTTTCTGCAACTCCCTGCAACATACTTGTCCGTGGTAGAGAGCCTCCGTAGCGTCACTGAAAGCCTCTAAATGACCCGAGCAGAGATGACCCGCACCCTGACCTTCGCGCTCACCACGGCCGCCCAGCACCCGGCCCGCAGCCCTGTCCCGTCCGCCGAGGAGACCTCTATGCACGGCAGGATGACAACCGCCTGGCAGATCAGCCCAGGCGGATATGCCCGTCGTGCCGGGACGTGCGGCTGGATGCCGGCGACGACGCCGAGAACGGCCGAGGGCTGCTGCTGGTGGACGCCGTCAGCGCAGGCTGGGGGTGGCAGTTCCCGCCCGACGTGGGCGGCAAGACCGTATGGGCGCTTCTGGGATGAGAACTGCATGCCAGGACGAAGGCGTTGCTTGGCGCCTGCGTGGCGACATGCCAGCCGTAAGCTTCCAGCCAGGCCAGCAGCGGACCGAGACCTGGTCGTGCGCAGGAACTCGTGCTTGCTGGTCAGGTAGCGCGCGCATGCATCGGCGCCGTGCCGCTGATCGGAACCTGGGGAGTCCGGGGCCGGGAACTGCTGTTTGGTGTCACGTGAGTTGACACGTGGTGGTGGGTGTCGTCTGAGAGCGCCCGCGGGCCTGTGCGCGCTGACGATCTATGCGCTGTGGCGAGGGTTGTCACATTCTCGAGGTCTGGCGGTGTCTTCATGCCAGCAGGCAACCGTCCAAGGAGGACACCATGGCGCTACGCGTTCCGAAGGCTGAGCTCCCGGCCGAGCTGAGGCGTCCTGAGAAGTCCGGCGTAGCGTCCACGGCATGACCGAGGACCCGTTCGTCGCCCATCGCAGCCCGCTGTCCACGGTCGCCTACGAGATGCTCGAGGTCGCCGGCGAGCCCGCCGCGGTGAGCCTGGTGGTGGAGGACGGACGGGTCACCCGGGTCTACCTGGTCCGGAACCCGCGAAAGCTAACGCGGCTGGATGAACCGGCCGGCCTCGCCAGGTAAGCAAGGAAAGGAGAGTACCTGCCCTCTCCACTTTCAACATATAGCGCACCGGGGGGCTTGCGGCAAGGCCCGGGTCGTGCCGCATAATCGCAGGCCGGGCTCGGAATTCAGGGAATGGGTGATCCGAAGGTGCGTGTGCTGTTGTCGACGTATGACTCGCGCGGGAGAGGAAGGAACGAGATGAGGGCGTGCCAAACGCGAGGTTCGGCAGAGTCCGTCATGCCGTCGGCTCTGTCGGCAGTCGCAGTGCGGCGGAGCACGGCCACCGGAGGAGGTATCACGATGATCGAGCGCTACGTGCTGGGTCTCGAAGAGATCGACAAGACGCAAGCCGCGCTTGTTGGCGGCAAGGGCGCGCACCTGGGGGAGCTTTCGCGGATCGAAGGCATTCGCGTGCCGGCTGGCTTTTGCGTGACGACGGACGCCTTCCGGCGGATCATGGAGGACGCGCCGTCGATTGGCGATCGGCTGGATCGGCTGTCGCGCCTGAACCCGGACGACCGGGAGGCGATCCGCGCGCTCAGTGCGGAGATCCGCCGGACCGTTGAGGGGATCGCCATCCCTGAGGATCTGGCGGCGGCGATCACCCGCTCGGTCACCCGGCTTGGCGGGCAAGCTGCCTGCGCCGTCCGGTCCAGCGCGACGGCGGAGGACTTGCCGGCGGCCTCCTTCGCGGGCCAGCAGGACACGTACCTGAACGTCGTGGGGTTGGCCGCGATCCTCCGGCATGTCAGCCGGTGCTGGGCCTCGCTGTTCACCGAGCGGGCCGTGACCTACCGCCTGCGGAACGGCTTCGACCACCGGAAGGTCCACATGGCCGTGGTCGTGCAGCAGATGCTCTTCCCGCAGGCGGCCGGCATCTGCCTCACGGCCGACCCCGTCACGTCCAACCGGAAGGTCGTCTCCATCGAGGCCAGCTTCGGCCTCGGCGAGGCCCTGGTAGCCGGCCTGGTGAACGCGGACGTCTACAAGGTGCGGGACGATGACGTTGCCGCCAGGGCAGTCGCCACCAAACGGCTCGCCACCCACGCCAGGCCTGCAGGCGGAACGCAGGAACTGGCGATCGAGCCAGAGCGTCAGGAGCAGCCAGCACTGACCGATGCGCAGGTCGTGCGGCTCGCTCAGCTGGGCCGGCGGATCGAAGCGCACTTCGGCCGCCCCCAGGACATCGAATGGTGCCTGGTCGACGATGGGTTCCAGATTGTCCAGAGCCGGCCGGTCACCACGCTGTTCCCCATCCCCGCGATCAGCGATCAGGGGAACCACGTCTACATCTCCGTCGGTCATCAGCAGATGATGACCGACCCCATGAAGCCCCTGGGGCTCTCCCTGTGGCAGCTGACGACCCCCCGGCCCATGGCCGAGGCTGGCGGGCGTCTGTTCGTCGACGTCACCCAGGTCCTGGCCTCGCCAGCGAGCCGCGCCGGCCTCCTGGAGGTCGTGGGGAAGTCCGATCCGCTGACCGGCGACGCGCTGCAGACCATCCTCGAACGCGACGGCTTCATCCCGTCGCTCCCGGACGAGGGTCCCGGCGAGCCGGTCCCTGGCGTCGCGCCAGCCACGATCGAGACCGATCCGGCCCTCGTCACCGAGCTGATCGGGCGCAGCGAGGCTTCCATCGCCGCGTTGAAACGCGACATCCGGACGAAGTCCGGATTGGAGCTGCTCGACTTCATCCTGGCGGACATCCAGGAGCTGAGACGGATCCTGTTCGATCCGCAAAGCCATCAGGTGATCATGGCGGCGATGCAAACGACGTGGTGGCTCAACGAGCATCTGCAGGATTGGCTGGGCGAGAAGAACGCGGCCGACACGCTCACGCAGTCCGTCCCCCGCAACGTCACGTCGGAGATGGGGCTGTCGCTCCTGGACGTCGCGGACGTGATCCGCCCGCATCCAGAAGTCGTCGCCTTTCTGCACGATGTCGGGGACGAGGGCTTCCTGGACGAGCTGGCCAAGCGTGCGGGCGGGCAGGAAGCACGAGACGCCATCCGGGCCTACCTCGACAGGTACGGCATGCGCTGCGTCGGCGAGATCGATATCACGAGGCCGCGTTGGAGCGAACGCCCCACCACGCTCCTGCCCATGATCCTCACCAACATCAAGAACTTCGAGCCGGGCGCCGGCGAGCGCCGCTTCGAGCAAGGGCGGCAGGAGGCGTGGAAGAAGGAACAGGAACTGCTGGAGCGCTTGCGGGCCCTGCCGGACGGGGAGCGGAAGGCCGAAGAAACCAAACGGATGATCGATCGCGTCCGGACGTTCATCGGGTACCGGGAGTATCCGAAGTACGGCATGGTCAGTCGTTACTTCGTGTACAAGCAGGCCTTGCTGGACGAGGCCGAGCGCCTGGTGCGGGCCGAGGTGCTTGGTGAGAAGGAAGACATCTTCTTCCTGAGGTTCGCCGAACTTCACGACGTCGTGCGCACGAACCAGGTTGATGACGAGCTCATCCGTCGGCGCAAGGAGGCGTTCAGGTCATATCAAGCGCTCACGCCACCCCGGGTGCTCACGTCGGATGGCGAGGCCGTCGCCGGAGCGTACCGACGCGACGATCTGCCAACCGGTGCGCTGGTCGGCCTGCCGGTTTCTGCCGGGACCGTCGAAGGGCGGGCCCGAGTCATCCTGGACATGGCAGAGGCCGATCTCGAACCGGGCGACATCCTGGTCACGGCTCATACGGACCCCAGCTGGACGCCCCTGTTCGTCGCGATCACGGGCCTGGTGACGGAGGTCGGGGGCCTGATGACCCATGGCGCAGTGATCGCACGGGAATACGGCCTGCCGGCCGTCGTCGGGGTGGAACACGCCACGCACTTGATCCAGGATGGGCAGCGGATCCGTGTGAACGGAACGGACGGGTACATCGAGATCCTGCATTAGGCGACCACTGATCAAACGGTGCAGCGGCAGCTGGTCCTAGGCGGCCCGCCTATCGTGACACGGAAAACGTGGTGCATCCGGGGCTTACGATGTTGCCGTTCAGTACCGTGTCGTTCTTGCTGGGCGCCGTAGCGGTGAGACCCACCATGAGGTATCCCTGCGGCTTGCTGATCCAGTGATCTGGCGTGAGCTGGAATCCCTTGGCAGAATAGCTCCCGGTCAGCGCGAAGCTACCGGATGGAACGCTGACATTGCTGCCGGTGGCGTAGAAGTTGAATGTCGCGGTAAGGCCGCCGCTTGAGGTCGCCTTGAGCACCAGCCGGAGCCCGGTCCAGCCTTGCCGGCAGAAGTAGGTACCGGTCCAGGTACCGGTAAGACGCGCTGGGCTGAGGCCGGATCCCTGCTTGGTGGCGTGCGGGGTCGGTGAAACCTTCGCGCTAGGGGTAGCCGTAGTGGTGGCCGTGGGCGACGCGGCCGGCGTTCCGTGCCCGTTCCGCTTGCCGCGGCCCTGCTGCTGGCGCTGCGTGGCCGACGCCGAAGCGGAAGGCGAGAAGGAGGGCGACGCGGTCGCTCGGGTCTGTGCCTTCAGCTCGCCCTGCGCGGTCGGGTGCTTGCTGTTGGCGCTGACGACCCCGGCGGTCACCCCGCCGGTCACTGCTACCAGCGTGGCCACGAGTCCCGTTATGACCAGCGGTCGCCGCCTGCCCAGCGGCCGGCGGCCGCCAGGCGGCATGACATCGGAGACACCCTGCGGCCAGGGCGGTACCGCAGACCGGCTCAGGTGCGCGTTGGTGACCGTCGGAGGGTTCTCCGGCGCACCGGTCCGAGCGCCGTTGGCCATGATGCCCCCGGTTTCCGCCGGGGCCGCGCCGCTTTCAGGCCCGCCGGATATGGCCGGGAAAGGAATGGGCGCGGCCGGGAACGGGGCGGAGGGTGACGGCGAGGGGGAGCCGAAGGTGGGCGGAGCAGTCATGGCCGGTCCGGGTTGGCTGACGTCCCGGATGAGCGATTGGGGCAGCCATCCGGGCGCGAGGCCGGCACCGCCGAGTTCGGCCAGGAGTTCGCGAGGGCTGGGCCGTCGGCCGGGATCCTTGTCCAGGCAGCGCTCGATCAAGGGCCGTGTCTCGATGGGTACCCGATCCAGGTCCGGTGGATTGTGAACCAGCCGGTAGATAAGGGCGGCGCTGGACCCGGTGCCGAACGGTCCTTCGCCAGTGGCGGCGAACGCCAGCACGGCGCCGAGGCTGAACACATCACTGGGCGGGCCGACCTCGTGGCCTTCGGCCTGCTCGGGCGACATGAAGCCGGGCGAGCCGACCACCATGCCGGTACTGGTTACCGTGCTCGCCTCCATGGCACGGGAGATCCCGAAGTCGATGACCCGCGGGCCATCTTCCGCCATCAGCACGTTCGATGGCTTGAGGTCACGGTGCACCAGGCCTGCCGAATGGATCGCGAGCAGGCCTTCAGCCAGCCCGGCCGCCAGCGCCAGCACCGATGTGGCGGGCAACGGCCCGTGGCGGGCTACGGTATCCGCCAGCGATGATCCGGCGATGTAGGCGGTTGCCAGCCATGGCACCGGGGCTTCGGTGTCCGCGTCCACCACGGGCGCCGTGAACAGTCCGCTCACGCTTCTCGCGGCGGCGACCTCCCGCCGGAAGCGAGCTCGGAACTCCGAGTCTCCGGCCAGCTCAGCACGGATGACCTTGATTGCCAGCAGCCGTCCGCCCGGTGACCGGCCCAGGAACACCTGGCCCATGCCGCCGATGCCCAGCCGCCGGACAACCCGATATGGCCCGATCAGCTCTGGATCGCCAGCCTGCAGTTCCTGCACCTGCATACCCCCGTATGCGATTAACGACATTTTATGGAACGGGCCTATTTTGCCCAACTTCGAGGTCTTGGCGGGACATAGAGATGAAATCTACATAAAGCGGCACCCGGGCGGAGATGCGGAGCGTAATACGTCTTAAACGGTCCGCGATCCGGCAAACTCGGTACCCGGCGGCCGAACGGCCCATCAGGACCCTCCGGGTACCGAGCGTGAACCGGACGAGCCGGATGTTAGCGACGACAGCGAAATGACAGCTCAATGAAATTCTGCGGATCTAGCTTTTCTGCTATGAAGTGACCCTCTGCAGCGAAGAATGCAGAGATCTTGATCCTGCCTAGCCAGTCGCTCGTCCGAATGGATCGGACCCTGCTTGTGACTCGCGCAGCGTGAGGTCGATATGGACGACCGCCATGGCTTCGGTCGCTGCCATGCTCAGCCAGCAGCCTGTCAATACTCCCGGGGGCGGGCGCGGAGGGGCCGCCGTCAGGCCCTGAGGTAGGCCAGGACGGCGAGTACCCGGCGGTGCTGGGCGTCGTCGGGCGGCAGGCCGAGCTTGGCGAAGACGTTGCTGATGTGTTTTTCCACCGCGCTGGCGGAGATCACCAGCTGCTGGGCGATGGCCGTGTTGGAATGGCCCTCGGCCATCAGTGCCAGGAGCTGCCGTTCACGCGCGGTCAGCGCCCCCAGGGCGTTGTCCCGGCGCGGCCCGGCCAGCAGCTGGGCGATGACCTGAGGGTCGAGCACCGTCGCGCCGCCGGCGACCCGGTCCAGGGCGTCCAGGAACTCCCCGACCCTGGCGACCCGGTCTTTGAGCAGGTAGCCGACCGCGCCGGAGCCGTCCGCGAGCAGGTCGCCGGCGTAGGACGCTTCCACGTACTGGCTGAGGACCAGCATGGGGGCGCCGGGCAGGTGCGAGCGGGCGGTGATCGCCGCGCGCAGGCCCTCGTCCGTGTGGGTCGGCGGCATCCGCACGTCGACGACCGACACGTCCGGGCGGTGCCTGAGCACCGCCTCGACCAGGGCGGGGCCATCACCGACCGCGGCCACCACCTGGTGACCGTCCTCGGCGAGCAGGCGGACCAGGCCCTCGCGCAGCAGCACCGCGTCGTCGGCCACGACGATCCGCAGCGGACCGCGGGCCGCGCGGTCCGGCGGCGGTCCGGGCGCTGCTTCGCGCGGGATCAGCAGCACGGCAGTTCCGCGGCGATCGTCGTCGGGCCGCCGCAGGGACTGGTGACCCGCAGCCGGCCGCCGGCCGCGTGCAGCCGGTCCTCCAGCCCGCGCAGCCCGTGGCCCTTGTCCAGCGCCGCGCCGCCCGCTCCGTCGTCCGTTACCCAGGCCCGCAAGGTTCCCTCACTGTGGCGCAGTCCGATCGCACACCGGCGGGCGTGGCTGTGCTTGGCCACGTTGGTCAGGGCCTCGGCGATCACGAAATACGCGGCCGTCTCGACGGCCGCGTCCAGTCGGCGGTCCAGGAGGCCGGCATCCAGCTCAGCGGGTACGGTGGAGCGCGCGGCCAGGGCGGTGAGCGCCTCGCGCAGGCCGCGGTCGACGAGGATCGGCGGGGCGATGCCACGCGACAGTGCCCGTAGCTCGTCCAGCGCCTCCTGGGTCTGGACGATCGCGTCGGCGAGCGCCTCCCGGGCGGCTTCCGGCCTGCTGTCGAAGTGGTGCTGGGCGCGGCCCAGTTCCATCGCCAGGCGGACCAGCCGCTGCTGGGGCCCGTCGTGGATGTCGCGTTCGAGCCGGCGCAGCGCGGCCGCCTCGGCCGTCACCGCGGCGACGGTCTGCGCGCGGGCGGTGTCCCGCTCCTGCTCCAGTCCGCTGATCCTGCGGTGCAACGCGGACGCGTCAGACAGCAGCGCCTGCCCCAGCCCGGTCTGGGCGGTGACGCACCCCCGGGTCACCAGCGGCAGGGCGAACAGCAGCAGCAGCAGGCCGGCCGCGGTCCCGAAGGCGGCCCGCCCGGCCGGCGAGGTCAGCCCCAGGCTCAGGGCGATGTGGGACTGGGTGCTGCCCGCGTACAGGGTCATGGGCCGCATGTGCCGCAGCGACTCGGCGGGCGTGTACTGGTAGCGCAGGGCGGATGTGGCGGCACCGAGGCCGACGAACCACCACAGCGCCGTCACCACTGAGGTAACCACAGCGACAGGGAACACCACTACCGCGTGCGCCACGTCGAGCCACAGCCCCGGGTCGGACGCGGTGACTGTCTCCTTCGGTCTCGGCCGCTGGCCGGTCCCCTCCGCCCCGGCGGCCGGGGAGCGCACCTTGGCGATCCGCCACCGTTCCAGGTCGGCGAACCACCGGGCCGGCGCCAGGACGCGGGGCGGGACCGGCGACCCGCCAGGCACCAGCAAGCCGACCATTCCGGCGCACAGGCCACCGAGCACAAGCAGCAGGCCAGCCGCGGCGGTCACCGGCGCGGTGAGCAGGTACAGCGACTCCACGAGCGTGCGGCGCCCCACGCGGAATCCGAACCTGGCGCCCGGCCGCCACCGGCCCCGGACCACGGCCGAGAACGACTCGGTCATGGCCCCAGCCTAGGCCAGAGACCTGGGGCGAGCCGGACGCGTGGCGGTTCAGGCGTCACGGCGGGCCAGCGCCCAGGCCCCGGCCGCGAGCGCGACCATCGCATATGCGCACAGCAAGCCGAAGGTCAGCCCGGGCGGCAGCATGTGCGCGACCGGCCTGACCGCGGCCAGCGAGTTCGCCGCCATCACGTGCGGCAGGAACTTCTGCGCCGTGTCCTGGATCGAGGGGCTTAGCGGGAGGAACAGCAGCGGCAGCACGAACAGCACGCCGACCAGGGCGCAGATGGCGCCCGCGGTGTGCCGGATGATCGCGCCGATGCCCAGGCTGATGAGCGCGATCAGCGCCGGGTAGGCGCCGGCCATCAGCACCGCGCGCAGCACGCCGGGCTGGCCGAGCGTGGCGTGCGGGGCCGGGGCCGTCAGCATTGCCTGGCCGGCGAAGAACGCCGCGAAGGCGGAGATCTCTCCCGCCGCCAGTGTGACCGCCCCGAGCACCGCTGCCTTCGCGGCGAGCACGAGCGGACGCCTGGGCGCCACGGCGAACGTGGCGCGGATCATCCCGGAGGAGAACTCGGTCGTGATCGCGAGCACGCCGAGGACGCCGAGGAGCAACTGGCCGAGCACGAGCCCGAGGAAGGCGTCGTGGGCGGGGTCGAAGGACGCGCGGTCGGCGGCGGACATCTGCGCGTAGTTCTCATGGCTCAGCACGAGCATGGCCAGGCCGATCATGCCGGCCGCGAAGACGGCCACGATGTACCAGGTGGAGCGGACCGTGCGGAGTTTCTGCCATTCCATCCGGGCGACAGTGCGGAAACCGTAGCTGCCGCGGGTGCGGCTGGCGGCGCGGTGGCTGAGCGTCGTGGTGTTCATCACAGGCTCCCTGAATAGTCGGTGACGCCCTCGGTCAGCTGGAAGAACGCTTCTTCCAGCGAGCTGGCGCGGGCGGACAGCCGGGTGACCGTGGTCTGCGCGAGCAGCCGGCCCTGGCCGATCACGATGAGCGCGTCCGCGGTGTGCGCGATCTCGCTGATCAGGTGGCTGGAGATCAGCACCGTCCGGCCCTGGGCGGCGAGGTTCTTCAGCAGGTTGCGGATCCAGCGGATGCCTTCGGGGTCCAGGCCGTTGACCGGCTCGTCGAGCAGCAGGACCCGCGGGTCGCCGAGCAGGGCGGCGGCGATACCCAGCCGCTGGGACATGCCGAGCGAGAACTTCCCGGCACGGCGGTCCGCGGCCTTCCCGATGCCCGTGATGGCGAGCACCTCCTCGACCCGCCGCCGGCCGATCGCGTTGCTGGCCCGCCAGCGCGGTAAGGAATCCGGTCACCGTACCGGGACGGACATCGAAGCTCAGGTTGTCCACCGCGAGCGTGGACCGGTAGTGCTTGACAAGGCCGCGTGCCTCGATCATCGGAACCTCCAGTGGCTGTGCTCTCGTGGCCGTGTCTCGCGGCTGGGGCGTCAGCGGCCCCTGCGGCGCGAGCACGCTGTCGCCTGCATCGGCCCGTCCACGCTACGAACTGGGCACCTGCCGGGGAACGTGGTGAGCCCCTGTCTTTCTGGTGGGGTTGTCCACAGGGCGCCCGAGCGGGGCGAGATCCGTTGCGAGCGACTCCGCCCTACGGTTCAGTCGCTGGCGGCACTGGTGGTTAGCGGCACGCGGAATCACCGCCGGCCGGACCCTAGCGGTGGCGCCGGCGGGCAGTAAACGCGCGAGGGGCGCAGGCATCATGCCTGCGCCCCTCGCGGCGGTTGCCGGGCTTACGCCTCTAGCGGGCCCGTCACCAGCCTTGACGGACGATGGTGACATAGGCGGTGGAGTAGCTCCGCCCGCCAGCGCCCCAGAATCCCTCATCCGATGCGGCGAAGCCGGTGACCTTCACCGTGATCGTGTGATGACGGTGCCAGCTCCATATGCTGCGACCGGACTTCGCGACGAAGACCACGGACAGCGTCTTGGTCTGCCCGGGGCGCAGCGTGCCGAGGTTCTCCGACGCGGTGTTGCCGCTGATCTCGCAGCCTCGGTTCCGCCAGTTGTGACCGCAGGACAGCGCGCGGAGCTGCGACGGCAGGTTGACCTGCGCGGTCACGCCCGGAGCCGAGTGCCGGCCTGTGTTGGTGACCGACAGCGTGCAGGCGCCCTGCCCGCCGGAGTGCACCTTGGGCGTGCAGCTCAGGGACGTGTCGATGGCAGCGCGATGGTGCTTGACGTGCACCAGGTACGGCCCGGCGGTCGCCGATCCGGCACTGTTCGTGGCGGTCACCGAGTAGCTGAACGAGGTGACCCAGGCCGGCACGGTTCCCCATAGCGTTCCGCTGCGGGAGTCGATGTGCAGCCAGCCTGGGGAACCCGAGCCCAGCGCATAGCTAGGTGCGGGGTCACCCTTGGCGCCGAACGTGTAGCTGTACGGCTCGCCGTTCGTCGCGGTCAGCGACGGGCTGTCCGCGTAGAACACCGGCGCCCCGATCGTCACCGTGTCCGGGCTGCTGACCGACGAGCCGAACGAGGACGAGCCTTCGTAGGTGGCCGTCAGCGTGTAGGTACCGCCGTGCAGGCTGCCGATGTTGCAGTCACCGACGCCAACCGCTTTCGATCCGTCTTGGACCAGGGTGAGCTGGCAGCCGCCCGGCCCGTCGGAGACCTTGACGGTCCCGGACGGCCAGACGGTGCCGCTGGCGGGCGTCACCGACACCTGCACGTTGAGGGTCGTCCCGTGAAAACCCGACGACTGGGTTGTGCCGGTGATCGCGGTAGTCGTCGCGACCGTGGTGTCGGCGAAGGCCGTACCGGGCGTCAGCAAGACTCCCCCGGCTAGGCCTACGCCCAGTACCAATCCCACCGCCAGGCCCGCCGTACGACGGCAAGCAGCACCTATCACATTGTGCATGTACAAGACCTTTCCACCCGTTGATTTAGGTCCCCCACATGGCTCCCACTGCGTATACGCTTTCGAGGCGTCATAAGTTGCTTTTATGCCGGTAACATTCCGGTCTAGTTGTGCGAATTAGTTCGGATGTGGGCGGATACGGGCGCGGAAGCGGCCAGCGTATCCGCCATCGTCACCGGGCTCCGCCGGGTGCCGCGGCCAGTTCCCGCAGGCGGCGTCGCGCGATCTTGCCGGTGGGGCCCAGCGGCAGCTCGTGGACCAGGCAGAACTCACTCGGCCGTTTGGGGCGGGGCAAGGCCGCCGCGCAGGCCGCGCGGAGCGTGTCGGCCATCTCCGGCCCTCGCCCCGCGCCAGCCGGGACCACGTAGGCGACCGGCCGTTCCCCGAGCACTTCGTCACGGGCGGCGACCACGGCGGCGGCCCGGACACCGGGCGGCCAGCTGGTGGCCGACGTGACCGAACTGGCCCGGGGCGAGCCGGCTCCCGGCGGCCTCGCAGACGTCAGGCTCGATGAGGTGGTCGCCGCCGGCCTGGAGGGCGCCCGGCGGGACTGGCCGCAGGTCAGCTTCGCGGCCGATCTCGAGCCTGCTGTGGTCTTCGGCCAGGCCGGACGGCTCCAGATCGCCGTCCGCAACCTGCTGGACAACGCGGCCAAGTTCGGTTCACAGCCCGGCTCGCTGGGCGTCGAGGTGCGCCTGGCCGCCGGCGAGCTCACCGTCCGCGACCACGGACCCGGCATCGCGCCCGGCGACCTGCCTCATGTCTTCGACCGTTTCTGCCGGGCGCCATCGGCCCGGGGGATACCCGGCTCGGGCCTCGGGCTCTGCATCGTCCGTCAGGTAGCGGAGAGCCACGGCGGAACCGTCCAGGCCGAGCCGGCGCCGGGCGGCGGAACCCTGATCCGGTTCCGCCTGGGGCCGTGACCGTGCGGCGCCGCGGCGGGCCCGCCGTAATCGCAGATGCTGGTGCCCTGGGCGTGCGCCGGCGCGGTCCGCACTCCCTGCCCCCGCAGGATCTCCGCCACCTTCCTGGCGATCCACGCGCTGCCGGCCGCCGTCGGGTGCAGGCCGTCCCGCGCGTGCCGGAATGTCCACCCCGCGGCCAGCGGATCCATGATGATCGCGCTGCGGTCCGCGGTCCTGGCGGCCGTCACGATCGCCCGGTCCGTCCGGCCGGAGGCCGGTGAGCGGGAGCGCCCGGCGAAGACGGTGAGAAGCGCGATCCGCGCCCGCGGCGCCTCGGCCCGGATCAGGGCGATCGCCTGCGCGACCCTCCGCTGCTCGAGCCGGGGCGGAGCGCCGATGTCGTCATGGCCGGCCTGCACGATGACCAGAGCTGGTGCCAGCGCGCGCAGGCCGACCCGCGCGATCTCGCGGGCGACCGGCCCCTGCTGGCCGGCCCCCGCGTGCACGTAGCCCGCCCCGGGATCGCCGTAGACAACCGCGTCCCAGTGCAGCAGGCGGGCCAGCTGCACCGCCCATGACCGCCCCGGGCCACCCGACCCGACCCCGGCGGTAAACGAGGCGCCGACGACGACGAGACGGGGCGTGGCCCGGTCGAGTTCGTGCTCGCAGCCGGTGAGGGACTGAGTCCCGCGCGCCTGCCCGGGCCGGGGCGAGGGAATATGCAGGGCCGCGGAGAAGGCGGCCCCGGGACGCGGTGCGGCCGCGGGCGACCGGGCCGTTCCCTGCGCCGAGCTGACCGGCAGCAGCGCCAGCGCGCCGACCACGCCGGCCACGGCGACCAGCAGGGAATGTCGCCGGACCACGGCCCAGTGTCAGCTCCGCCGGG
>WNGH01009369.1_pt1 | contig 14082 bp, 17 predicted proteins | sample 5400631 | NCBI WGS metagenome assembly WNGH01 (sample SAMN13153373, study PRJNA577476) | soil metagenome | isolation source: 115 cm soil or saprolite under Garry oak tree replicate 1 | place: USA:California | collected 2016-06-15
CTTGAGCGCGGCGGCGCCACCGACCTGGCGCGTCTGACCGCCCTCGACGACGCTGACCGGCTCGATCTGGCCGTGCCAGTCGCTGATGTCGACGATCGTAATTCGCGCGACGTCGGGCGTCCCGGGCTCGAGGCGCGCGCAGGCGGCGAGCGCCAGGACGAGGGCGAGGCGGAGCACGAAGGTGCGTCGCACGCTGAGCTAGGCGCGCGTGAAGAAGAGGGCCCAGGTCGCGCGCAGCGTCCACATCGAGAGCATGAAGCCGCCAGCGACGGCGAGAGCGACACCGCCCACCAGCCTCACACGTTCCTGCAAGACCTGGGTCCGGTGGTCGCCGCGCGCCATCAGCGTGCCGGCGACGGCGAGTGGAACCACGAGGCCGAGGCCGTACGCCATCAGGGTCACCGCGCCCAGCCACGGGCTCTGGCTCGCGGCGACCCAGCCGATGATCAACGCGTACGCGGACAGTGGGCTGAAGATGGCCATCGTCGCACCGAAGGCGAGCGCGATGATCAGCGCGCGGCGCGACAGGCTGCTCGTCCCCGGTCCCGTCGGCACGGTGCGGACCTGGGGCAGCAGCGGGCGGATCACGCCCAGCTCACCGAGCGCGACCACGAGCGCGAGCACCCCGACGACCGTCAGCGCGATCGACGCAATGGCCTCTCGCGCCCACGGCGTCGTCACCTTCGCCGCCACCGCGGCGCCGGCCCACGCCATGGCCGCGCCGAACGCGCCAAGCACCAGGACGAGCGCGGCCGTGAAGATGCCGAACGTCCGCAACCACTGCCGTTTCGTTTTCGCCTCCTGAACCAGGGGCGTGATCGTGAAGATCATGGGCGTCCATCAGGGGACGCAGATGCGACTGACCCCCGACGTGAAGGCGAGCAGGACGGCGACGGAGGCTGTCACCACCGGGACACGCGGATCGACGAACAACCGGATGAACCCTTCGTAGGCCGCCTTGAAGCCCGGCCAGTTCCAGGCGTATCCGAGCACTGCGCCGCCGAGCGTGGCCACGACGAACGCGGTCGTACGAGCGCGCATGCATCCTCCTCGACGCCCCTTACGGCGTCTGACCATCCCACGATGCCAGCTCAACGCACAATGTTCGATCAGCGCCGGGTCGGCTCGGGCCCGACGCGAACGATCACCTTGCCGAAGTTCCGGCCCTCGAGCAGGCCGATGAGCGCGCGCGGCGCCTGCTCGAGCCCATCGACGACGTCCTCACGATAGCGGACGCGGGCCTCCCGCACCCAGCGCGTCATCTCCGTCAGGAAATCGGCCTGACGGTCGGTGTGATCGGAGACGATGAAGCCGCGCATGCTGACGCGGTTGACGAGAACTGGCCGCAGGTCGGGCCCGCGCACCGGCTCCGTCGCATTGTACTGGCTGATGAGGCCACAGAGCGGGATGCGCGCGCCGGGGTTGACCAGGCGGAGCACGGCGTCCAGGACGGACCCGCCGACGTTCTCGAAGTAGACGTCGATGCCGGAGGGACAGGCCAGGCGGAGCGCGCCCACGAGATCGCTCGTCCGATGACTCACGCACGCGTCGAAGCCGAGCGTGTCGACGACGAAGCGGCACTTGTCCTCGGAGCCCGCGATGCCGACGGCCCGGCATCCCTTGAGCTTCGCGATCTGCCCGACCACGCTGCCCACGGCGCCCGACGCCGCCGACACGACGACGGTCTCGCCGGACCGCGGGCGGCCGAAGTCGAGCAAGCCGACGTAGGCGGTAAGCCCGGGCATGCCGAGAACGCCGAGCGCCGTCCCGATCGGCGCTTGCGCGGGATCGAGCGTCCGCACCCCGGCGCCGATCGACACCGCGTAGCCCTGCCAGCCATCGTGGCCGACGACGAGGTCGCCGGCCTTGAAGGACGGGTGGCGCGACTCGATCACCTCGCTGACGGTGCCGCCCACCATCACCTGGCCGAGGTCGACCGCCTTCGCGTACGAGCGTCCCTCGCTCATGCGGCCGCGCATGTACGGATCGAGCGAGAGGTAGATCGTCCGACAGAGCATCTGGCCGTCGCCGGGCCGCGGCACCGGCGACTCGATGAGCATGAAGTCGTCAGGACGCGGCGCTCCGGTCGGGCGACGGGCCAGTACGATCTGGCGATTCAGCGGCGTGGTCATCGGCGCTCCTCGGCGCGCGACGCCCACACGGCGTACAGCGGATCGCCGGCCGGCGACGGATGCGCCCACTGCTCGATGTCGGTGAAGGCGGCCGAGGCCGCGAAGTACGCGGTGACGATGGCGCCATGCTGGGCGTCGTCGGCCGCGTGCCAGAGCGCAACCGCCTTCTCGGGGAAGCAGCGGTTGCTGAACGAGACGATGAAGGGCGCGCGCGGCCTCAGGCAGCGCGCGACTTCGCGGAAGACGTCCACCGGGCGCGTGAGGTACTGGACGGACACCGCGCACAGCGCGGCGTCGAACGCGGCGTCGTTGAACGGCAACGACGGCTCGCGATTGAGGTCGTGGACGATGCCCTGACCGAGCTGAGGGTTGTCGCGCATCTCGTCGCGATTCATCCCGAGCCCGATCACGGTACCGGTGAAGGTTGGCGGCAGATGGCTGCGCCAGGAGGACATGAGATCGAGCACGGTGGCCGACGCCGGGACGAGCGCGGCGTAGAGGCCCCTCAGCGCGGCGATCGCCCCGTCGTCGATGTGGACGACGCGCCGGGGCAGCGCATAGAAGAGAAGATCGTCCTCCTCGTTCATCCGGCGGAAGGCGCCGGGAGGAAACTCGATCGCCTTCGTCACGCCACCACCCGGGCGGCCCGAAGCCGCGCGATCTCGTCGGCGAGGCCGGCTTCGCTCAGGACGGCGTCGGTGTGCTCGCCGAGCTGCGGCGCCGGTGTTCGGATCGTGCCGGGCGTGCGCCCGAACCGCACGGGCGTGCCGAGATTCGTGAATCTTCCGGCGCGCGGATGCGTATCGGGGACGAGCATGCCCGTCGCCGCCACCTGGGGATCGCTCGTGAGGTCGGCGTAGCGGTTCACGGGCGCGCACAGGACTTCGCGAGCCTCCAGACGCGCCATCCATTCCTTCACGGTGGCGTGGGTGAAGATCGGCGTGAGGATCGCGTTGAGCGCGGCGCGGTGGCGGACGCGCGACTCGTTGGTGGTGAAGCGTTCATCCTTGGCGAGATCGGGACGCTCGATCGCCGCGCAGAACGGCGCCCACAGGCGATCGAGCCATGCCGCCACGTAGATCCAGCCGTCGCGCGCGGCAAAGGCCTGGAACGGAGAAAGATACGGATGGGCGCTGCCGTGACGGCCGGGCTCCTCGCCCGTCGCCAGGAAGATGCTCAGTCGCGCGGCGTGAGCGAGCATCAACCCGTCGAGCAGGCACACGTCGACGCGCTGGCCCTGGCCCGTGCGCTCGCGGTGCAGGAGCGCCGTGACGATTCCCTGCCCGGCCAGGAGTGCCCCGATGGTATCGACGACGGGCGCCCCGGTGAGGATCGGCGTGCCGTCGGGCTCGCCGGTCACCGCCATGAGCCCACCCATCGCTTGCACGAGCATGTCGAGGCCGGGCTTCTCGCGCCACGGCCCGCTCGGCCCGAAGGCGCTCAGCGAGCAGTACACGAGTCGTGGATTCTGCGCGGCGAGCGAGTCGTAGTCGATCCCGAGGCGCTCGGCCACACCACCGCGATACGCCTCGATCACCACGTCGGCGCCTTCGACCAGGCGGTGGAAGACGCGGCGGCCATCGGGATGCGCGAGATCGAGACCGACGCTCCGCTTGTTGCGGTTCACCGTCACGAACACGGCGCTCTCGCCGTTCAGATGGCGCGCGTACGCGGTGCGCGACGCATCGCCGCTGCCGGGATTCTCCACCTTGATGACGTCGGCACCCATGTCGGCGAGGTACATCCCGCACGCGGGCCCGGCGATGAGATGGGCCATCTCGAGGACCCGGTACCCCGTGAGCGGCAAGGCCACCGGGAGAGTCTAGATCAGGCCACGGCCACCAGCATCGGATTTGCCGCCCTCACTGGAATCGTGGCTCGAGGGCGTCGGGCCCGCGCGCTCATTCAGGAGCGCGGCCCGAGCCAGGCTCGCCACGGCACGCACGGCCGGGCCAGGCCGAACTCGAGAATCCACGCGACCCGGGCGTCGTCGGTCATGTTCGGTCCCGTCTGATGGAGCGTGTGCGGCAGGTGCACGGTCGCGTCACCGGCACGGAGCGGACACGCCACAGCACGCGCGGCGTTCACGCCATCGACCTCCATGACGTGAGCGCTCTGGCGGTGGGCGCGCGGGTGATGCGGGAGAATCGGCCCCAGGTGACTCCCGGGGATGAACTGCATGCATCCCATCTCGAGCGACACGTCGTGCAGCGGGATCCAGAAGTGCACCGTCGTGGCCACGCTATCGGGACCGGCGTACGCGCCGTCCTGATGCCACGGCGTGGCCCGGCCGTTGTGCGGAGGCTTGAGGATGGCGTGGTCGAAGCCCGTGTGCGCCGCGCGCCCGCCGAGGAGCTCGGCGGCCAGCTCACGCGCTGCTCTGAACGTGGGCGTCCGCTTGAGCGCGGGGATGAGACGGGTCGTCCAGTTGATCTCGGGGATCTGCTGAATGCCGGCATGGCGGCCCTCGTCTCCCAGGTCGAACGCATGGCGACCGGGCAACGACGAGGAAGCCGGTCGTCCAGAAGGTTTGAATCTGCCCCGCGGTCAGTGGCAGCATCGCCCCTGTGGCATTGCAAGTAACACACCGCCACCACAGGGCTGCGAGGGCCTACGTGAAAAGGGCCCGAGTGTGCAGACCGTCGCATGCCTGTCGACAGAATGCAGACGGTCAGCGAGACGGGGGCGGCGTCAGGAAGCGAGTCGGAGGCCGGAGCGCATCTCGAACTCTTCCTGGTCCAGGAGCGAGCCACTCTGGATGCGATGCATGGCGCCGCAGTAGCGGCAGTGTATGCGATGCATGGCGCCGCAGTAGCGGCAGTGTACGAAGGCAGGCTCGCGGACGATATAGGTGCTGTCACATTTGTGGCAGCGGCTGGGATCGTGGGCGCGCCCGTTACGGCCCGCCCGTGCCGCTCCCGCGGGCACGAACCTCACGATGGTGGCGCCGGCGCGCCGCTCGATCGGCTCGGCTTGCTTCGATCGCCTCGGTGCCTTCATAAGCTCGCGGCAAGCATACAACAAGTCGGTCGATAATAAGGCAATCGCCGGGTCAACCGGCGACCGTACTCATTCGTCATCACCGGTAGGGCTGGACGAGGCCCGCGAGGAGAGCGTGGAGGGGGGTCCGAGCTATGACGACCTGTTCGACGCGCATGCCCGGCGTCTCCACCGTCTGTGTCGGCTGCTGCTCTCCGACCCCCAGGAGGCCGAGGAAGTGGTTCAGGAAGTGTTTTTGAAGCTCCACAAGGCCCAGGGCGAAGGCATGGCGGCCATGTCGTGGGCAGCCTGGCTCACCCGTGTGGCCGTGAACCTCTGTCACGATCGCCGGCGCGCCGGGTGGTGGCCGCGCTGGCGGTATCGGACCGATCGTATCGAGGACGTGGGCCTGATGGCGCGCGAGCCCAATCCCGAGGAAGCCGCGATCGGCGAGGAGACGCTGCGGCGCATCTGGACGGCCTTCCGTCGGCTCTCCGACCGCCAGCGCGAGGTCTTCGTCCTCCGTCACCTCGAGGGCTGGACGACCGAGGAAGTGGCAACCGCTCTCGGCCTCCGCGCGGGGAGCGTGAAGAGTCACCTCTTCCGCGCCGTACGCGAGCTCCGGGCGGCCGCCGGAAGCTACCGATGAGCCGGTGCCTCTCCGAGCGGACGCTCATGCGTCTCATCGCCGGAGGAGGCCGCGAGGCCCAGCGGGCTCACCTCGCCGCGTGTGATCGGTGTGAGGCACGCTATCGAGCCATCGGCGACGCCCTCGACCGCGTGACCGAGGTACTGCTCCACACCGAGCCTCCGCTCCGGTCGGCGCCCCTGCTCGCACGCTACTGGATGCCGGCCACCGCCGCGGCCGTGGCCAGTCTCGCCCTGCTCGTCTGGGTCGAGATCACCGTGTGGCGCGCGGTCACGCCCGCCCAGCCCGAAGAAGTCACCGCGTTTCTGAGCGATCTCTCGGCGACGATGTTCTCGGCGCGCGACGCGCTTGCGGCAGGCGAAGACGGCCTCGCCAGTGGCTGCCCGTCGGATCCTTTGGCGATTCTCGGATGCGAGAGCGACACTTCGAGCGACGCGCCCACTGACACGTACCCGGAGAGATCACGATGACGACGAAGCTCGCCTCGATCCCGCTGGCCCTCATGCTCGCGGCCGCCGCGCTGCTCACGAGTGGGAGCGCCGTCGCCCAGCCGGCCGGCCGCATGGGCGGCGGCGGTGGTCCGATGAGTGGCGGGGCGGGGCTGCTGCCGTTGATGCTCCGCTCGGCCAAACTCACGCCCGAGCAGGACGCGAAGGTGAAGGAACTGGTCGCCGCCCGCCGCGCCGTGGCGCGATCGCTGATGCAACAGCTCCGACAGTCCGAGGACGACCTGGCGGGCAAGCTGCTCGCGCCAGGCAACGTGAACTTGGCCGACGTGCAGCCGCAGCTGCAGCACATCAGTCAGCTCCGCGAACAGGTCCTGCGCGACAGCGCGCAGACGGCGCTCGACATCCGCGCCCTGCTCACGCCGGAGCAGCTCGGCCGCGCCGCCCAGGCCAATGCCCGGATGCGGCAGCTGCAACGAGAGATGCGGCAGCTCTGGCAGGAGGGAAACTGACATGCGCAGTCTCGCCGCGCTCGCGTTGATCGTCGTCCTCCTCATCGGGATCGCTGCGCCCGCGGATGCCTGCGGATCGCCGTGCGGGGTCGCCATCGGCCTCGCGTCCTTCTTCTTTCTCAGCGCGCTGCTCGCGCCGTTCACGTACCCGTACGGGTATCCCTACCCGTACTATGGATATCCGGCCTACACGGGATATCCGGCGTACACGTACGCGGCGCCGGTGGCCTACGAGCCCCCGGTCGTGTACACCACACGCGCGGTGGTCTCGCAGCATTCGGTCGCGCCGCCTGCACCACCTGCGGAGACGCGCGTCGTGCATTATCCGCACGGCCGCTACGAGCTGCGCGGCGACGGCGTGAGGACGGCGTACCTGTGGGTCTGGGTGGTGACGGAATCGTCAGTCGCTCCGTCGCTGGCAAGCCTGCCGCCGGCCACACCGCCACCGGGCCCAACTCCGTAGCTGACGATGTCGACTGCGGCAGCTCCGACGACTCGCGTGGAGTCTGTCCTGCAGCGGGCGGAGCTCGAGCTCTGGCGTGACAACATCGACGGCGCGCTCGACCTGCTGGCGCGCGCCCACACGCTCGCGCCCGATCACCGATATGCCGCCCGCGCCGAGGAGATTCGGTCGTGGCTCCGCCACCTCGAAAGCCGTGGGGCGTACGCGGCCGCCTACGAGGAATATTATCGGCGGAGCAAGGGTCGCCTCGACCTCAAGCGGCTCGAGCGTGACGTGCGAATCCTGCTCGGTCGCAAGACGCGGAAGACCGTGCGGCGCGTCGTCGACTATCCGGAATACCAGTTGCTCGAGCGCGAGATCATCGAGCGGCGACCCGCGCGCGTGCTCGATGCCGGATGCGGCGAAGGCCGGATCGCCTTGTGTCTCGGCCACAGGTTTCCGTCCATCCGGGTGACGGCCGTCGAAGTCTCGGCGACCAACGTCGGCATCGCGCGGCGTCTCAATCGCTTCCGCAACGTGGCGTTTCAGCACGGCCTCGTCGAGGACGTGGTCGGCGCCATGGCGCCAGGGTCCTTCGACCTCGGCTACTCCTTCGCGGTGCTCGAGCACGTGCCCGACGTCGAGACGACGGTGGGCGCGCTCCTGCGTACGCTGCGACCGGGCGGCCGGTTCTGTTTCGCCGTCCCGATGAACGAGTTGGTGGCCACCGGCCCGGTCCCGGCGTTCCAGCCAGTGGCCGGCGTGGCCGGCCACGTCCGCGTCTTCACCGAGGTTGGCCTGCGCGAGCGGTTCGGGCGCCTCCCGGAGTTCTCGCTCACGAAGCTCCCCGGACGCTGGCGGCCCGGGCGGTACCCGGCCACGATCGCGCCGCTCGAGTACGGAGCGTTCTTCCTCGCGGTGTCGGCGCCGTGAAGGAGATCCTCTCCGGCACCGCCATCTGGCGTTTGCTGGTGGGCGCGATGGCGGTCGCGCTCCTCCTGGTGTTGCACACCGTCTTTCGCTAGTCACGCCCTTCCACGCGGCGGGCGCGCGCTGTATAGTGCCCGCCACCCGAGCCCACGATCATGCTCTTCGACGAGCCGACGTCAGCGCACCGCATACTGGTCTCGCGTCGATGAGCACGCCCCGGCTCGGCGTGGGGTTCAGTCGCGGCGTCGGGCCCGCGGAGATCGTGGAGGCCGTGAAGCTTGCCGAGTCGCTCGGCTACGAATCGGCGTGGATGGCCGAGGGCCACGCCGGCGACCAGTTCGCCGTGCTCGGAGCGGCGGCGGCCGTGACGACCCGCATCCGTCTCGGGACGAGCATCAGCAGCGTGTTCGTCAGGACCGCGCCCACCATCGCCATGGCGGCAGCGACGCTCGACCACCTCTCGGCCGGGCGCTTCGTCCTCGGACTGGGCACGAGCCACCGCGAGCAGGTCGAGCCCGAACACGGCGTGCCGTTCACCGAGCCGACCGCTCGACTGCGCGACACGATCGCCATCGTGCGCGCGCTCGTGCGCGACGGATCGGTCACGCACCACGGCCGCGTGGTGACGATCGAGCGCTTCGATCTCTGGTTCACACCCCGCCGGCGCGAGCTGTCCATCTATGTCGCCGCGCTCTTTCCGAAGATGCTGGAGATCGCCGGCGAGATTGCCGACGGCGCGCTGTTGACGTGGCCGACGCTCGACGCGCCACGGCGCGCCGCTGAGCACGTCGCGCGCGGCGCCGCGCAGGCCGGGCGGCGGCCGGGTGAGATCGCCTCGCTCATCCCCTGCGCGGTCGCGCCGAGCCGCCGCGAGGCGCTCGACGCCCTCAGGCCCGCGGTGGCGCTCTACGCGGGATTCTTCCCACGCTACAATCGCCTGCTCGCCGACGGCGGCTTTGCCGACGAGGCGCGCGCGATCAAGCAGGCGTGGGATCGTGGCGACCGCGACGCGATTGCTCGGCTCGTCCCCGATGCGATGGTGGACGCCGTCACGATCGCCGGCACGCCGGCCGAGTGCCGGGATCGTCTCGCGCGCTACCGTGCCGCCGGCCTCGATCTGCCGATCATCAGCCCACGTCCGGCCGGCCCCGACCCTCGCGCCAGCGTGCTGGACACGATCCGCGCGCTTGCCCCGACGGGATGAATGCGGTATCAGCGAGAGACACGGAGGAATCCCCCATGCCGCGCTCTATAAAGGTCGCCGCCGCCCAGATGGGCCCCAACCAGGACGGAACGCCGCGGGAGGCGATCGTCGAGCGGATGCTTGGCCTGCTCGACCAGGCGATCCGCGACGACGTCGAAGTCATCGCGTATCCCGAGATGGCGCTGACGACCTACTTCCCCAAGCGAATCCGCACCGACTTCGATCAGTTCTTCGAGACCGAGGTGCCGCCCAAGGCGCTCGAGCCGCTGCTGCGCCGGGCTGCCGAAAAGCGCGTCGCGGTCCACGTCGGGTTCTGCGAGAAGGCCGACGGCAAGTACTTCAACACGGCGCTCCTCACCGATCGCGACGGCCGGCTGGCCGGCGTGTTCCGGAAGATCCACCTGCCGGGAACGAAGGCCGTGGACGGATTCGCCCAGGTCTACGAGCCTTATTACTTCGCCCACGGCGACACCGGCTACGAGGTCTTCGACTGCGCCGGCGCGAAGGTCGGCATCGCCATCTGCCAGGACCGCCGCTATCCGGAGAGTTATCGCTGTCTGGCGCTCCAGGGCGCCGAGCTGATCCTGATCGGTTACAACACGCCGATCTCCGCGCTCGCGCTCGACCTCAACGAGCTGTGCATGCGCTCCGGCGCCTACGCCAACCTCTGCTTCGTCGTCGGCGTGGCCAAGGCCGGTATCGAGGACGGCGTCGAGCTGATCGGCGGCTCCTGCATCATCAACCCGCTCGGCCAGGTGCTCGCGAAGGCGGCGACGACGGGCGATGAGCTGATCGTCGCCCGCATCGACCTCGAGCAGATCGCGCCCGTCAGGAAACGCTGGAACTTCCTCGGCCGGCGCCAGCCCCAGCACTACGGTCGGTTGCTCATGCCTGTCACCGAGAAGGAGACCCACCGGTGAGCGCGGCGGGCGTCGACGTCGTCGTCAGTGGTGGGCGTGTCGTCACCTCGACCGAAGTCATCGACACGTCCGTCGCGATCAAGGGTGGTCGGATCGTGGCCCTCGGCGAGTCGACCGCGCTGCCGCGCGCCGACCGCGTCATCGACGCGACCGGCAAGTACGTTCTGCCCGGATTGATCGACTGCCACCTGCACGTCGGCCCCGAGTACGACGACTGGCGGACGGCGCCGCTCGCCGCCGCCCGCACCGGGCTCACCACGCTCCTGCCCTTCGTCGTGTACGACGACGGCGAAAGCGTCCCGGCGGCCGTGAAACGGCTGCGCGAGGAGGCCGAGGCGCTGTCAGTCCTCGACTTCGGCATGCACATGATCCTCAATCACGAGCCCCACGTCCTCGACGGCCTCGCCGAGGCGGTCACGCTGGGCGTGAGCTCGTTCAAGCTCTTCATGACGTACAAGAAGCGGCCCAAGCGTATGGTCTCCGACGAGTTCATCGCCAAGACGATGGAACGCCTGGCCGCGCTCGGCGGGCTCTGCCAGCTCCACTGCGAGAACGGCGACGTGCTCTGCTACCTCGAGGACAAGGCGATCGCCGCGGGCCGCACGGCGCCGACCGACTTCCCGGCGACGTGCCCCGACTGGACGGAGGAGGAAGCGATCAACCGCGCGATCCTCATCGGCCGCCTCACCGGCTGCCCCGTGTACGTCGTCCATCTCTCCACCAGGCTCGGCCTCGAGCGCATCAAGCGCGCTCACGCCGAGGGCCAGCGGGTGTGGACCGAGACGTGCCCGCAGTACCTGCTGCTGACCGACAAGGAGATGGAGCGCTGGGGACCGTTCGCCAAGATCGGCCCGCCGCTGCGTCCCGCCGGTGGCCCTGACGGCAACGCGCTCTGGGGCGGCGTCGAGCACGGCCACATCGCCACGGTCGCGAGCGACCACTCGCCGCGCGTGCCGGCGGCCAAGGAGCCCGGACGCAAGAACATCTTCGTGGATCCGCAGGGCCGACCGATCCCGTTCGGCGCGCCATCGCTCGAGACGCTCGTGCCATTGATGTGGAGCGAAGGTGTCGCCAGGCGTGGACTGCCGCCGACGTGGATGGCGCGTGTCATGGCCGAGAACCCCGCGCGGATCTTCGGACTCTACCCGCGCAAGGGGGCGATCCGCGTCGGCAGCGACGCGGACCTCACGATCTGGGATCCGGAACCGGAGTGGACCATCGACAAGGCGCAGCACCTCGGCATCGCCGGCTTCACGCCGTACGAGGGCTGGAAGGTCCGCGGCCGGCCGTGGACGACGCTGGTCCGCGGTCAGGTGATGCTGAGCTCATCGGGCGAGCTCGAGCAGAAGCCAGGCTTCGGCCGCTTCCTTGCGCGCGGCGGCCCGCAGCCGCCGCTCGGCGGGAGTGTTCGTTGAGCGATTATCTCGGTCAGCTCGCCGCCCACGCTGCCGCGATCCGGCTCGACGCGCTACCGGCGAGCGCGATCACGGCGACGAAGCTCGTTCTCCTCGACACGCTCGGCGCCATCGTTGCCGGCAGCCGGCTCGACGAGAACGTTCGTCTGGCCCGCCTGGCCAGTGCTCGTGCTCGGCACGGCGCGGCGACGTTGCTCGGGCATGGCTCGCACTCGGATGCCTTCTGGGCCGCGCTGACCAATGCGACAGCCGGTGTCGCGCTCGAGGTCGACGAGGGCAATCGGCTGGGCGGCGGTCATCCCGCCATCCACGTCGTGCCGGGCGCGCTGGCCGTCGCGGAAGAGCGCGGCCTCGACGGGCGTCGCTTGCTGGAGAGCATCGTCGCCGGCTATGAGGTCTGCTCGCGCATCGGAGGCGCGACGACCGTGCGGCCCAACGTGCACTCCCACGGCACGTGGGGCGCCATCGGGACCGCCGTCGCCGTCGCGCGACTGGGGGATGCCACCGCGACCACCATTCGCGAGGCGATCAACCTCGCGGCCTCGATGAGCCCGGCGAACACGTGGACGCCGGCCCTCGAGGGCGCGACGATCCGCAACCTCTATCCCGGCCGCTCGGCCTGGAACGGCCTGCTCGCCGCCGAGCTCCACGGCTGTGGCTTCACGAGCCTGCCCGACGCGCCGTCGGACGTGTACGGCACCATCCTCGCCGACACGTACGATCCCGAGCTCGCCATCGCCGGTCTCGACACCGTCGGCCATGGCGAACGTTTCCGCATCGAGCAGAACTACTTCAAGCTGCACGCCTGTTGCCGGTACAACCACTTCGCCCTCGACGCGATCGCGACGCTCCGGCGCGGTCACCACCTGGCCGCCACCGACGTGGCCAGCGTCGACGTCACCACGATCCCGTTCGGCGCACGCATGGCCGATCCGGCGCCCGCCACCATGCTGGCGGCGAAGTTCTCCATTCCCTACGCGGTCGCCGCGTCGCTCGTGCTCGGGCGCAGCGACACCACGGCGTTCGAGCCCACCGCGCTCGCCGACCCGCGCATTCGCGATCTCGCCCGTCGCGTCACCGTGCGCACCGACGCCTCGATGTCGCCGCGCAGCCTCGATCAGCCGACGGCGCGCGTGCGCATCGCGCTGCGTGACGGCCGGATGCTCGAAGCGGGGACGACCGTCGCGCGCGGTGACGCCGCCGCCCCCGTGGGCGACGACGAAATCGTCGACAAGTTCCTGGCCCTCACGTCACCCGTCCTCGGCGACCGACGCGCGCGCGAGGCGGTGGTGGCCGTGCGCGCGGCGGATACGGTCAAGGACGTCCGCGAGCTGACCGCCATCCTCACGACGGCGTAACGCGTATACTCCCGACATGCGCGTCGTCGTGACCGGAGCCGCGAGTGGAATCGGCCGGGCCACCTGTCTGAGATTGGCGCGCGATGCTCAGGCCGCGCGGCGGCCCGTCAGCATCGCCGCTGTCGACGTCGTGGCGCCCGCCAAGCTCGACGTTGTCATCGACGAGCTTCGCAAGCTCGACGCCGATGCGATCGGGCTGCGCGGCGACATGGCGACCGTCGACGGCCCGGCCTGCGTGGTCGGCGAGGCGATCGCCCGCTTCGGCGGCCTCGACGGCGTCGTCAGCAACGCGGGCGTCAACCGGCCCGGGGCTCTCGTCAGCTATTCGGTGGAAGACTGGGATCAGCTCTTCGCGGTCAACACGCGGGCGACCTGGCTCCTGGCCAAGGCGGCGCATGCGGCCCTCACGACCTCGCACGGGGCCATCGTCGCCGTCGGCTCCATGTCCGGCAGCAACGCCCACGCGAACCTCGGCGCCTATGGCCCGAGCAAGGCGGCCGTCATCATGCTGGTGAAGGTCCTCGCCCAGGAATTCGGCCGCGATGGGATTCGCGTCAACTCGGTGTCGCCGGGCATGGTGCACACCGGCATGACCGCGAAGGTGTACGAGGACGCTGGCCTGGCCGCCGAGCGCGCCGGACTCGTCCCGATCGGTCGGGTGGCGACGCCCGAAGACATCGCCGACGTGATCGCGTTTCTCCTGGGCCCCGACGCGCGGTACGTCAATGGCCACGACCTCGTGGTCGACGGCGGCGTCGCCGGCAACTTCCTCGGGCGATTGCCCGGACTGACGCGAATCCCCCGCGGCTGACCACGGGTTCTCCACGCGAGCTCTACGCGCGCGCGATTCCGCCCTCCACGCCGACCCTTGCGCTCACACGCGGACGATGGCGGCGATCGGCGCGGCCCCCGGCGCGCACTGGTGCTCGGTGCCGCCGGACACGAAGATGGCCGGATCGCCCGTGATCGACGCGATGACGGCTCCCACCGCGGCCCGCGCGTGGCGCTCGTAGTTGATGTCCGCGTCCGACAGCATCGTGTTGCGGCGGCCGCGGATGCTGGGCGTCGCCTCGGCCTTTGCGAAGATGCTCACCA
>WNGH01016927.1_pt1 | contig 14081 bp, 16 predicted proteins | sample 5400631 | NCBI WGS metagenome assembly WNGH01 (sample SAMN13153373, study PRJNA577476) | soil metagenome | isolation source: 115 cm soil or saprolite under Garry oak tree replicate 1 | place: USA:California | collected 2016-06-15
TCCGCCGGCATCAAGCTGGTCCACATTCCCTACAAGGGCACCGGCCCGGCGCTGACCGATCTGTTGGGTGGACATATCCCGATGGCGTTCGCGCCGATCCCCGCGTCTCACCCCAGTGTTACGGCCGGATTGCTGCGTGCGCTGGCGGTGACCAGCACGACCCGCTCCGGCCTGCTGCCGGAGGTGCCGACGATTGCCGAGTCTGCATTGCCCGGATTCGATGCGTCGCTTTACTACGGCCTGGTGGCGCCGGCCGGCACGCCGCGGCCCGTGATCGATAGACTGAACAAGACGCTGCAGGCCGCGCTCGCCTCCGATGAGGTGAAGAAGCAACTCGGGCTCGACGGCACCGAGATCACGCCGGGCACGCCGGAAGACTATGCCGCCTTCATCGACAAGGATGAAAAGAAATGGGCGCAGCTCGTCAAGGCCAGCGGCGTCGAGCAGGAGTGAGCGGCGGCTAATCCGCTCCGATCGTTTTTCGGTCGCGCGCGATCGCGGCCTTGGGCTTGACCAGCTCCGGTTTCACCGTCTTTTGAGGATCCGGTTTCGGTGCCCGCGAAAGATTGTCGTAGCAGGCAAATCTTGAATGCATGTCCGGAAAGAGCCCGCAATCCACGGGCTCGGCACATGCTGGGGCGGTAAGGACCATTAAAACCGCGAATCCAGCGAGAGGCGTGATTTTCATGGACGTGCTCCATGGAACGTGGGGTTCCCTTGGAGAATCTAAAGCGTTTTCAAGCGAAGTGGAAACCGGTTCGCGTCAAGAAAACGCGTCAAATCAGGAATCCAGAGCCCCGTTTCGATTCTATCGAAACGGGGCTCTGGTATCGATCCGGGGCCAACGTTGGGCATCCGGTTTGTTTTGAACGATTCAATTCCCTGGCTGACTTCAGCCGCGGGCTTGCTAAAGAGGTCGGATGCGCCCTCATGCGATTCGTTATGGTCCAGGGTATCTCGCGTTCGCGCTGCTGCTGATCGCACCGCAGGCGGGGGCCATGGACGCGGCCACACTGCCGGCGGCAACAGCCGGCGCGATGGCGCAGGCGGCGTCGCCGCAAGCGATCGCGGAATATCGCCGTAAGCTCAGGGAATATCAGGAAGCGCGCGCGGCGTTCGAGCAGGAGGCAAGCGCCTATTGGAACTCGATTGCCGACAAGCGGCGGGGCCGCAACGCCAAGCGGCGAGATCGCCAGTCGATCGCGCTCGACGATTATGTGCTGACGCAGCCGCCGGTTTATGCCGGACCGAAGCGGCCGGTGGACCCGTCGCCAGCGGAGCCTGACGAGACGCCGCGCCAGCGCAAAACCATTCCGGTGGTCGCCGATCTGTTGAAGGCAGCGCTCGAGCATTTCCAGTTCACGCCGCAGCGGCCCGCCGACGAAGTCGAGTTCAAGCGGGCCTATGCCCGCGTGGCTTCGGCGGCAGGGCTGACGCGCGAGCAGGCGGTGCGGGTCTATTCGTTCGAGACCGGCGGCAGCGGCAATCACGACATGCAATCCGGACTGAGTGCCTCGCGGCCGGGCTCGCGCGCGATCTCCACCGCGATCGGTTACAACCAGCTGCTCACCACCAACAGCGTCGAGCTGCTCGCCGAGCAGGGTCACGAATTCGTCCACGCATTGACGGAAAAGGCCGCGCGATTGTCAGGCGCGCCGCGCCAGGCGATGGATCGCAAGATCGCGGTACTGAAGCGGATGGTGGCATATGCGCGCTCGGTGCCGGACGAGTGGGCACAGCACGAGAAGCTCGGGGATACGCCGCAGGGCTGGGCGCTTCATGCCATGGTGCTGGATATCGATGTCGGCCCGTTGCTGCAGACCCATAAACTCCTGACCTCCGTTATCTTCGCACGGGCCAAGGGCTATAGCCGCGCGCTCAGCGCCGCCGAACTGGAGATGATGAATCTCACCGGCGACGGCACCGGGCTCGACATGGTGACGATGCCGCAGCCGATGCGCGAACAGGTCCCGACCTCGAATTTTTTCCAGCGCGGCGGCTACGAGCGCAATCCGGTGGCGATCCGCAACAACACCGTGGCGAAACTGCTTGATGTCACCGACCGCAGGATGGACAGCAACAGCAATCTGCCGGGCGCGAAAGATCTCGCGGCGGCGTTTTAGCTTACCCTCCCCCTCCAGGACCCTCCAGGGGAGGGTAGGATCGCGCAGTTGATAGTTCAGTTGGTTCCGAACATGAACCTGCCGTCGCCTTCGAGGTACGGTCCGGTCCGCATATAGAGCTGTCCGTTGTGGCCGATGAAAAACAACGTGCCCTTCGGCACCTTCTTCGCACCCTTCAGGAGCAGGCCGGCATTATTGGTGCCCATCTTGTAGGAAAACGTCTTGCCTTCCTTGTCGTAGCCATACCCCATGTCCGGCGTGAGCACCCACGGCGTCGGCTCCGCGGCTTGCGCGAAGGCAGACGTCGCCAGCGCGGACAGCGCGGCTGCCATCAATAGGGTCTTGGTGGAAAATCGCGTCATGATCATTCTCCCCGGCGGCCGGTCTTTAAGAGTTTTTGTCGGTCCGCCAGTCCTTGAACAAATCACGAACGCTATTCTCCCGTCAATACGGCGGGTCCATTCGCCGCAGCGCGTCACCTTAGACTTTAGACTTTGTGATTTCCCGCCCCCGACTTCGCGACTATCTTCCGATTTCGGTCTAGAACCGTTTTTGAAAAAAACGTCACGGGGGATGATTCGGATGAACCACGTCATGAAAACTTGTTGGGGCGTTGTGTTGTTGTTCGTGACGCTGGTTCCCATTGCCCATGCCGACGACTTCAAGCTCAGCAGCAACCAGAGAATTTCCTGCAGCCGCGGCCTCAGCGCCGGAAAGCTCAGTACCGCGACCTGCAGATCCTACGCCTACATCTTCAACATCAAGACCACGGAATATTTCCGATGCTCGGTCAGCCTGGCGCTGACACGGGACAACAAGGAAGTCATCAACGTCCAGACCGACGGCGGCTGCACCAAGAAGCCCCGCATCTTCGAGGCCGATTCCAATTACTCGTTCGACGCCACCGAAACCGAGCCACCGAACACCAATTCGTTTTTTGGTCCCGGCGGTTACGCGGTGTGGGCCAGCGACAACAACGCGCAAAAAGTGCGCGGCTGCATCATCATCTCAGCGCGCTTGCGCTGTCCGGTGCGCCGTCTCGAACCATGAGGCTTCGATGCTACTCATCCTTCGAGACGCGGCGAAGACGCCGCTCCCCCCGAGTGAGCGCTATTGCGCTCATCCGGGATGAGGGCTCGATGCGCGCTTAGTGGCTCATGCGAGCCGAGGCCGGATGGCCCGGCACCTTGAAGCGCTTGCCGGTGTCGGTGACCTTGGTGCCGTCGACTTTCAGGATCGAGAAATCCTGGGTCATGTAGTTTCCGGCCAGAATGTACTTGCCGTCGGGGGTGAACATGACGGCCTCCGGCAATCCGCCGACCTCGATGTCCTGGGTCTTGGTCACCTTCTTGCCGTCGATCTTCAGGATCGAGAGGCTGCCGTTCTTCTGGTAGAAAAAGGCCTTCTTGTTGTTGGAGCCGCGCAGGATGGCGGCGACCGCGAGATTGCCCTTCGGCGACATCGCCAGCCCTTCGGGGCCGTCACCGACCACCACCCGATCGATGATGCGTGGCGGGTTGGCTTCGAGATCGATCACGCTGGTGGTGTCGACGCTGCCGTCGGAAGATCCGGCGCCGCCATTGTCGGAGGTCAGCGCGATCTTGCCGTTGGGCGATACCACGACATTGTAGGGCCACTGGCCGGTCGGCAGGTCGACCTTGTTGTAGGTCACCTTGTCGCCCGCGATATCGAGCACCGACACCTTGTGCGCGGGAAATCTCACGGCCAGCGCACGCTTGCCGTCCGGCGTGAACACCACATGCGCGACGCTGTCGGGAAAGGCGATGGTGTCGGTGACCTTGACGTCGGTACCGTTGACCGAGAGCACGCTGACCGAATTGTCGCCGCGGTTGGCAACCAGCGCCATCTTGCCGGACGGGCTGAAGCTCAGCCCCGACGGCTGTTTGCCGCCGGTGACCGTCGCCGCCACTTTGGGGGGATTGGCCTTGAGATCGATGACGTAAATCTTGTTGTCCGGCACCTGCTTCAGCGCGTCGCCGTCCTTGGTGACATCGACCGAATCCGCCACCAGCGCGACCGAGCCGGTGGGGTCGATGTCGAGATTGACCGGCGGTCCGACGATCGAATTCTTCAGCGGCAGGGTGGCGACGATCTGGGGACTTTCAGGATTGGCGAGATCGACGATCAGAACCGAGTCCTTGCCGGGCGCGGACAGGACCGGCTTTCCGTCATCGTCCCACCAGACTTTCTCGTCGTTGCCGACGATCATGAACGGCTTGGCATAAGCCAGATTAAGAGTGGAGCTGCAGAGCAGGATTGCCGCTCCCAAGGATAATCCAACGGCACGATTGACAGTCATTGAGGCGTTCTCCGGGACAGGACCGGCCTCTGATGGGCCGGTTTGCAACCCCAGAGTACGCGGGGAACCGCATTGTTGCCAGTACGAAGCGCGCGCGGGCCGCGCCATCGAATTAACCCTGTTTTTGGCCGACGGGACGGGTTGACCGCGGGCGTTCGCCCGTCCAATTTCCCGCCGAAATCCAGGGGAGAATATCGCTCATGAGTTCGAAGTTGATTGCCGCTGCCATTGCTGTGGCGGCGGTGCTGTCGGCCGCGCCGGCGCGGGCCCAACAATTCATCAACGTGCTGACCGGCGGCACCTCCGGGGTGTATTATCCGCTCGGCGTCGCGATCGGGAAGATCTACAGCGACAAGATTCCGAACGTGAAGACCCAGGTGCAGGCCACCAAGGCGTCGGTCGAGAATCTGATCCTGCTGCAGCAGGGCCGCGGCGAGATCGCGTTTACGCTCGGCGACTCCCTGAAGGCCGCCTGGGACGGCGACGAGGAGGCGGGCTTCAAGACCAAGCTGAACAAGCTGCGCACCATCGGCGCGATCTATCCGAATTATATCCAGATCGTCGCCACCGCCGACAGCGGCATCAAGACGCTGGCCGATCTCAAGGGCAAGAGCCTCTCGGTCGGAGCGCCCAAGTCAGGCACCGAACTCAACTCGCGCGCCATCCTTGGTGCTGCGGGATTGAGCTACAAGGATATCGGCAAGGTTGAATATCTGCCGTTCGCGGAATCCGTCGATCTGATGAAGAACCGGCAGTTGAATGCGACGCTGCAATCGGCCGGCCTCGGCGTGGCCTCGCTGAAGGATTTGAGCACGGCGACCGAGATCACCGTGGTGTCGGTTCCCAAGCAGGTGGTCGACAAGATCGGTCCGCCGTTCGTATCGGTCATGATCCCCGCCAACACCTACAACGGCCAGGACAAGGATGTACCGACCGCAGCGGTCATCAACTATCTGGTGACGAGTTCCGCTGTCAGCGACGATCTCGCCTATCAGATGACCAAGCTGATCTTCGAGTCGCTGCCGGAACTGGCGAATTCACACGCCGCCGGCAAGGAGATCAAACTTGAGTCCGCGGCGACCGGCAGTCCGGTGCCGCTGCATCCCGGCGCGATCCGTTATTACAAGGAAAAAGGTTTGATCGAGTAGCGCGAATTGGTTCTGGTGTCATGGCCGGGCTTGACCCGGCCATCCATTTTCTAAGTAAAACTTCATTCTTGATGGATGCGCGGGTCAAGCCCGCGCATGACGTATCTCAGGTCGGCGCGCCGGAGACGCAAGCGCCGGTCAATACGTGTGGGGGACTGCAGAGATGTTACAGGCAGAGGGCACTGAAGTGCCCGTCAAGGTCGAGTTCGATAATTTTGAGCACGGGTTTCCCGAAGGCTTCGGCGGGGGTGGCTGGGGACATCTGGCCTACGCCATCGGCATCGCGTTCGCGGTTTTTCAGCTTGTCGTCGCGGCGTGGAACATCCTGCCGAGCCAGGTGGTGCGGGGCGTTCACGTCGGCTTTCTGATCCTGATGACGTTCGGCCTGATCGGCAACTTCACCGCCAAAAGCAACGCCGGACGCGCCGCCGGCTGGCTGATCGGGAGCGCCGGCTTTCTGTGCGGGCTCTATCAGTGGATATTCTACGCCGACCTGATCGCACGCGACGGCGATCCGACGCGGCTCGATCTGGTGGTCGGCACCTTGCTCGCGGTGCTGATTTTCGAAGGCACGCGGCGGCTGATGGGTCTGGCGCTGCCGCTGATGTGCGGGGTCTGCCTTCTCTACTGGTTCTTCGGCCAGTATCTGCCCGCGCCGCTCAATCATCGCGGCTATGACTTCGATCAAATCATCACCCATCTGTCCTACGGCACCGAAGGTTTTTACGGCGTGCCGATCTATGTCTCGGCGACCTATATTTTCCTGTTCATTCTGTTCGGCTCGTTCCTGGAGCGCGCCGGGATGATCCAGTTGTTCACCGATGTGTCGCTCGGTCTGTTCGGCGGCACCCGCGGCGGTCCGGCCAAGGTCGCGGTGTTCGCCTCTGGCATGATGGGCACGATCTCGGGCTCCGGCGTCGCCAATGTCGTCACCGTCGGCCAGTTCACGATTCCCCTGATGATCAAGTTCGGCTATCGCCGCGCCTTCGCCGCCGGCGTCGAAGCCACCGCGTCGATGGGCGGACAGATCATGCCGCCGGTGATGGGCGCGGTCGCCTTCATCATGGCGGAGACGTTGGGCGTTGATTATTCCGTGATCGTCAAGGCCGCGGTGATCCCGGCGATCCTGTATTTCGCTTCCGCGTTCTGGATGGTGCATCTGGAAGCCGGCAAGCATGGCCTGGTCGGCATGAAGCGCTCGGAAATCCCGAACGCCTGGAAGGCGCTGGTGGCGCGCTGGTACCTGGTGTTGCCGCTGGCGGCGCTGGTCTACATGCTGTTCGAAGGCTTTACCCCGCTTTATGCCGGCAGCATGGGTCTGGCGCTGACGGTGGCGCTGATCCTCGGCGCCAGCATTACGCTCGGTTTTTCCTCCAACGTGTTGCGATATGTTTTCTGGATCGGGCTTGCGCTCGTCGTCGCCGCGGTGTCGCGCAACGGCCTCGAGATTGCCCCGGTGGCAAGCATCGTCGGCGCGCTGGTGCTGATCACCGCGTTCGCGCGCGGCGGCCCGGCGACACTTGCGGCTTGCCGGGATTCGCTGGCCGACAGCGCCAAGTCGGCGCTCACCGTCGGCATGGCCTGCGCCATCGTCGGCACCATCATCGGCATGATGACGCAGACCGGCGTCGGCACCATCTTTGGCGGCTGGGTCATCGGCCTCGGCGAGAAGAGTCTGTTCCTGGCGCTGGTCATGACGATGTTCCTGTCGATCCTGCTTGGCACCGGCATCCCGACCATCCCGACCTACATCATCACCGCGGCATTGGCCGCACCTGCGCTGGCGAAGCTCGGCGTGCCGCTGATCGTCAGCCACATGTTCGCGTTCTATTACGGCATCATGGCCGACCTCTCGCCGCCGGTGGCGCTGGCGGCCTTGGCGGCGGCACCCATCGCGAAGGAAAATCCCGACAAGATCGGCTGGGAGGCGATGCGCATCGCGCTCGCCGGCTACGTCATTCCGTTCGTCTTTGTGTATTCGCCGGCGCTGATGCTGCAGGCCGGCGACCCGATGGCCGTTCAACTCGGATTCTACGGCGCGGTGGCGTTTGCGACGTTCAAGGCGCTGGTCGCCATCGGCCTGTTCGGCATCGTCGCGATCGGCTTCCTGTTGGTGCGGCTGACGCTGGCGGAGCGGGCGGTTGCCTTCATCGGCGCGCTCTGCCTGCTCGGCGATTTTCGTTTCAGCGACACCGCCGGCTTCATCCTCACGGCTGTTGTCGTGCTCCGGCAAAGGCGGCAGCGCCTGCGCATCGTGGCGGTGGCGGCTTGAGCCTGTGCCTTGCCTCGGCTGGCGCGGTGAAGACACTGTCGATCGCGGCGTTCACGCTTGTCTGGACGCACTCGATTGAAAAGGTCGAATGGCAGGAAGACTGGCGCATCACCCCACAGGGGCTCGAACTGGTGCAGGCGCGGGTCAAGGGCTCCGGCGCCGGCATGGAGCCGCCTGCCGATGCGCGCCTCGTCGACGGCTGGTTTCAATGGAGACCTGCGCGCGCGCCGATGCCGGAACTGGTGCTTGGCAATTCCGGCGCCGCCGGCGAATGGCGATTATGCAGCGAAGGAAGTTGCCGAACATTGTCAGAGATTTTCCGGCATCCGATCGGGGCCAATGTCACGACGATGCGTGTGTGCGATCCGTAGCCCGGATAAAGCGAAGCGAAATCCGGGAAGCGACATAGAAAGAATCCCGGATTTCGCAAGGGCTGCATCCGGGCTACGGTTATCTCAACGTCATCATCAAGGGAGAACGCGATGGCACGGCTCAAGGGCAAGACAGCGATCGTGGTCGGCGCCGGCTCGATCGGGCCGGGCTGGGGCAATGGCAAGGCGACCGCGGTGATCTTTGCGCGTGAGGGCGCGCAGGTGTTTTGCGTCGACCGCAACCAGGCTGCGGCGCAGGAAACCGTCGATATCATCACTTCCGAAGGCGGCGCTGCGACGGCGTTCACCGCCGATGCCGCAAGCGCCGGCGATGTCGAGGCGATGGTGGCTGCCTGCCTCAAGGCCTATGGCCGCATCGAAGTGCTCGACAACAATGTCGGCATCGCCGAAATGGGCAATGTCGTCGACGTCTCGGAGGCGAGTTGGGATCATGTCTTCAACGTCAATCTCAAAAGCGCGTTCCTCGCCATGAAGCACGTCATCCCTGTGATGGCGCGGCAGGGCGGCGGCTCCATCATCAATATCTCGTCGATCGCCTCGATCCGCCATCTCGGCATCTCCTACGTCACCTACGCCACCACCAAAGCCGCGATGAACCAGATGACCCGCACCACGGCGGTCGAATACGCGCCGAAAAATATCCGGGTCAACGCGGTGCTTCCGGGCCTGATGAAAACCCCGATGGTCGAACACTCCGCCGGATTGGCGGCGAGTTACGCCGCGGGCGACGTCGAGGCGATGTGGCGCGCGCGCGACGCACAGGTGCCGATGGGCCATATGGGCGACGCCTGGGATGTCGCCAACGCGGCGCTATTTCTAGCTTCCGACGAGTCGAGATATGTCACGGGGATAGAACTGGTGGTCGATGGCGGGATCACGCTGAAGGCGGGGTAGTAATGTCGTCCCGGCGGAACGCCGGCACCCACGAGACGGCGCGGAGCCTGTCATCGGGCGCGCCTTCGCGCGACCCGTTGGCGGCCTCCTCCAGAGATAACGGCGAAGCCGTTACGCGGGGAGGAGGTCTGGCTTGCTGAGACACAACAACCTCGCCCACACGCTCTATGACGAGGATTTCGTCGTGGTGGCGCGCGCACGGCATCCCTTCGCCGCGCGGCCGACGCTGGAGCGCTTCTGCCAGGCCCAGCATCTGGTGGTTTCGATGACCGGCGACCCCCATGGCTTTGTCGATGAAGCGCTGGCCAAGCAGGGCCGCGCCCGTCGTGTCGCGCTGACCGTCCCCGATTTCGCCATGGGACTTGCGACGGTCGCGGAATCTGATTTGATTGCGGCGATGCCGCGACGGTTCGTGGCGATGCATGCCGCGCGCTTCGCGGTGGTGAGCAGGGAAGCCCCGTTGCGGTTGCGAACATTTTCGATCCGGGCTGCCGTGCCCAGGGTTGCGCTGATGGATGCGGGGCTGGCCTGGCTGTTCGGCGTGCTGCGCGAGGCGGTCGAAGGCGAACGCGGCGCGCGCGACAAGCGTCGGGCCAAGGTACGTCCAGCGCGGTGCGACGGACGGCCGCCTTGCTTGTCGCGATCGCCTTGATGCTTTGTGCAGCACAGCCGCAACAAGCGCGGGCGACCAGCACCGAACCGGTCACGGACCCGCAGGTCGACCCCGCGCCTTGCGTCGCAGCGGCGGCGGCCAATGACGCCGACAGGATCATCGCCATTTGCGGCGCGCTGGTCGACAACGACAAGACATTGAGGGCCGACCGCATCAAGGCGCTGATCGCCCGCGCCGGCGCTTACGACCGCAAGGACCTGATCGACCGCGCCATCGGTGACTACGACACCGCGCTGCGGCTCGATCCGACGCTGGCCGATATCTTCAACGCCCGCGGCGAACTCTGGCGCAGGAAGGGCGACCGGCCCCGCGCGCTGGCCGATTTCGCCGCCGCGATCAAGCTGAACCCGAGTCACCCGACGGCGAAGGGTAATTACAAATCGCTGGCGCAGGAACTGGAGCGTATCGGTGCGCTGATGGCGGTCAACAACAAGCCGAGCTTCAATTGCGCCACCGCCAGACGCGCGGTCGAAAAGGCGATCTGCGCCAATCCGGAGCTTGCCAATCTCGACCGCGAGATCAACGCGGTGCACACCAAGGTGGTCCGTGAGGCCGCGAGCGATAGTGCACGCGCCGGCCGCGCCCTGCAGCGCGAGCAGGACGCCTTTCTCGCCGCGCGCAATGCCTCGTTCGGCCGGCCGGGATACGATCTGCACAAGGCGATGAAGGCGCGGCTGGACCATCTGCTGGCGATCGAGTCCAACTAGTGGTGAGGCGATGAGGGCTGAGTCCGCGCTCGCGACGCTACGTTTTGGCCTTGAAATGATGCCGCTTCGCGTGACAATAGGCCCAAGAAAAGTCGGTTGAAATTGATCTCGGTCATGGCCGGGCTTGTCCCGGCCATCCACGTCTTGCTTCATCGACGAGCACAAGGACGTGGATGCCCGGCACGAGGCGGGGCATGGCGGAAAGAGTCGATCGACTGCCACGGGGAGCGACGCCATGAACATCCAGGACAACAGCAGGTATCATGCGGTTCATGCCCGCTCGCTGGCGGACCCGGAGGGCTTTTGGGGCGAGGCGGCGCGCGAGATCGACTGGATCGTGCCCGCGAACAAGGTGTTCGATCCGGCCATGGGGCTTTACGGCCGGTGGTTCGCCGGCGCCGTAGTCAACACCTGTTACAACGCGCTCGACCGCCATGTCGCCAATGGACGCGCCGATCAGGTGGCGCTGATCCACGATTCGCCGCTGGCGGGCTCGGTCACCAAGCTCACCTACGCGCAGATGCTGGCCGAGGTCAAAACGCTCGCCGCCGTCATGGCCGATTTCGGCGTCGCCAAGGGCGACCGCGTCATCCTCTATATGCCGATGGTTCCGGAGGCCATGATCGCGATGCTGGCCTGCGCCCGGATCGGCGCGGTGCACAGCGTGGTGTTCGGCGGCTTCGCCGCCAAGGAACTTGCGACCCGGATCGAGGACGCCAAACCAAAACTGATCTTCTCGGCGAGCTGCGGACTCGAGCCCGGCCGCATCGTGCAATACAAACCGCTGCTCGACGAGGCCATCAAACTCTCCAGCGCCAAGCCGCAGGCCTGCATCATCCTGCAGCGGCCGCAGCAGGGCTGCGACCTCGTCGCCGGCCGCGATCACGACTGGGCTGAGCTGCAGAGCAAAGCCATGGCGGCGAAAAAATCCGCCGACTGCGTGCCGGTGCTTGCGACCGATCCGCTTTATATCCTCTACACCTCCGGCACCACCGGCAAACCCAAAGGCGTGGTGCGCGACAATGGCGGCCACCTGGTCGCGTTGAAATGGTCGATGTTCAATCTCTATGGTGTTGCCCCCGGCGAAGTCTGGTGGTGCGGCTCCGATATCGGCTGGGTGGTCGGTCACAGCTACATCATTTACGGACCGCTGCTTCATGGCGCGACCTCGATCATGTACGAGGGCAAGCCGATCGGCACGCCCGACGCCGGCGCCTTCTGGCGGGTGATCGCAGAGCACAAGGCGGTGGCGCTGTTCACCGCGCCCACCGCCTTCCGCGCCATCCGCAAGGAAGACCCCGACGGTAAATTCATCCGCCAATACGATCTTTCAAAATTCCGCACGCTGTTTCTGGCTGGCGAGCGCGCCGATCCGCCGACGGTGGAATGGGCGGAAGCGCAATTGAAGGTGCCGGTGATCGACCACTGGTGGCAGACCGAAACCGGCTGGTGCATCGCCGGCAATCCGGTGGGGCTCGGCATGCTGCCGGTGAAGCACGGCTCGCCGACGGTACCGATGCCGGGCTATCAGGTCGACGTCGTCGACGAAGCCACCAAGCCGTTGCCCGCGGGCACCATGGGATCGATCGTGATCAAGCTGCCGTTGCCGCCGGGCTGCCTGCCGACACTGTGGGAGCAGGACGAGCGCTGCAGGGAAGCCTATTTCAACGAATTCCCCGGCTACTACAAAACCTCCGACGCCGGCTACAAGGACGAGGACGGCTACGTCTTTGTGATGGGCCGCACCGACGACATCATCAACGTCGCCGGCCACCGGCTTTCCACCGGCGGCATGGAGGAGATCCTGGCTTCGCATCCCGACGTCGCCGAATGCGCGGTGCTCGGCATCAAGGACGCGATCAAGGGCGAGGTGCCCTGCGGCTTCCTGGTGCTGAAGGCCGGCGTGACGCGCAGCCATGCCGAGATCGAAAAAGAGATCGTGGCGCTGGTGCGTGCGAAACTCGGCCCCGTGGCGGCGTTCAAGCTCGCAATCACCGTGGGCCGGCTGCCGAAAACGCGTTCGGGGAAAATCCTGCGCGGCACCATCAAGAAGATCGCCGACGGCGACCAATGGGCGATGCCCGCCACCATCGAGGATCCCAAGGTGCTCGACGAAATCGGCGACGCGCTGAAGGGAAGGGTGTGAGTCTCGATCGTCATTCCCCGATGTGCAATTGCACATCTGAGGTCTGGCCCTTCGGACCATCCCGGAATGGCAACTGCCCGTCATGCCCGGGCTTGACCCGGGCATCCATCACCTATCAATAAACTGCCTTGTTTTCGATGGATTGCCGGGTCAAGCCCGGCAATGACGAAATTGAACGAACGGGTGAAGCATGCGACCTAACTCCGCACTATCCTATATCGCGCTATTGCTTGTCGCGCCCTTGCTAGTGGGCTGCCTCGAGCGGGGGCAGCCAACCATGGTCAATTCGGGTGGCGATGACGACGACGCGTTCTGCCGCGCCAACAATGTCAAGATGGGCTCGCCGGAATATGTCGCCTGCCGCAAGGACCGCGACGTTCAACGCAACAACGCCAACACGCGCGCCGACCGCGCGCAGCGCAATCTCGGCGAATACATGCTGAATCATCCGGAACATCCGTGACATCAGGAGGCCATCATGAACGAAGATGTTTTCAACACCAGCCTGCGCGGATTTCTCAAGAAGGTCGGCATCACCTCGCAGCGCGAGATCGAAAAGGCGGTGCGCGACGCGGTCGCGGCCGGCCGTCTCAAGGGCAATGAAAAACTGCCGGCCAATTCTCACCGTCGGCGGCGTCAGCCTCTCGCATGAGGTCACCGACGAGATCGAACTGGGGTAGTCCTGGCCGACGGCACTCGACCTCATCCTGAGGAGCGCATCTTTGCGCGTCTCGAAGGATGATGGAACTCATCCTCTCATGGTTCGAGACGCGCAAAGATGCGCTCCTCACCATGAGGTAATCATCGCACAGGCGCAGAGGAACAGACTCATGGACATCAAGGTCAGGGATTCAAACGGCGCGTTGCTCGCCGAGGGCGACAGCGTCACGCTGATCAAGGATCTGAAGCTGAAGGGCTCGTCCACGGTGCTCAAGCGCGGCACCGTGATCAGGAACATCCACCTCACCGACGATCCGGCCGAGATCGAGGGCCGCACCGACAAGGTCAAGGACCTGGTGCTGCGCACGGAGTTCCTGAAGAAGGCGTGAGGCGCGAAGACTGTCGTCTCAGCCGTTCGCCAGGCTGCCGAGCTTGACGCCGACCGCGACGATCAGGAGCGCGCCGCCCGCATAGGCGAGATATTCCGGGCTGTGGCAGAACATCTTCGATGTCGAGCAGACCTGGACCGCCCAATCCGTCCCGAGCGAAATTTCCTCGGCGGCCTGTCGGAACACCAACGCCGCGCCACCCAGCAAGATCGCCAGCAGAAAAAACAGTCCGGCCATGGTCCCCTCCAGCCCGAATCGCTGGCGGTCACTATGCCTGCCGCGCGCCGTTAACGTAATCCCCCTCGCGCGCGTGTGCACCGGAGAGACTACGGGCGATCGTTCCAGCCGTCCCTGAAG
>WNGH01012173.1_pt1 | contig 14070 bp, 9 predicted proteins | sample 5400631 | NCBI WGS metagenome assembly WNGH01 (sample SAMN13153373, study PRJNA577476) | soil metagenome | isolation source: 115 cm soil or saprolite under Garry oak tree replicate 1 | place: USA:California | collected 2016-06-15
GAGACCCGCATTCTGATTGCGACAGCGTTGCGGAAAATTTCTCTGCCGCATAAGACGGCGAATAGATGAGTCCGATAACATCGGGTTAGAAGTACGGACGACAGGCAGAGGTGTTCCCGGTAACCTTTTTACGGGAAAATGACCGCCCTTGACAAAGCTTTCATAGATGAGCCGTAGGCGAAGAATCTCAATGCAGATCCTTCGTCGCCATTGGCTCCTCAGGATGACACACCACTTGAATGCGCTGCATAAACACAAGAGGTCCACTAATCGCTGCATACCAAAATGACTCCAAGAATCCTAAACGGCTGAAGTCCGTTAGACAAAATTCCCATCCCGCATGTTGTAGACTTTCTTGAATTGCTCGACCGCTTTTGGATCATGGCTCGCCATGATTACGGTCTTACCGTAGCGCTCAGCCAGCGACAGGAAAAGCGCCGAGATAGTTTTGGTGTTTTCAGTGTCGAGATTGCCCGTGGGTTCGTCGGCAAGAATGACGGACGGATCGTTGGCGAGCGAGAGCGCCACGGCCACGCGCTGCTGCTCGCCGCCGCTTAGCTCTTCCGGCCGTTTGTGTCCCTTGTCCCCGAGGCCGACCATCTGCAACAGCCGATCACTCCGTTTCTTCCGCTCCGCCGGTTCAACGCCCGCGATCAACATCGGCAGTTCCAGATTCTCCAGCGCAGTTAAGGTCGGGATGAGATTGAAAAACTGGAACACAAACCCGACTTTGTGGAGACGGTACTTTTCCAATTCGCGCTCGGACAGCGACGTCAGTTTCTGATCGCCAATCAGAATCTCTCCCCCAGTCGCATGATCGACTCCCCCCAGGATGTTCAGCAGGGTCGTCTTGCCGCAGCCCGACGGTCCCATCAGCGCCACGGCTTCGCCGGGGCCGATCTGCCACTCAATTCCCTTTAATGCTCGCACCTGCTCCGCGGCAGTCTCATAGGATTTGGTCAAAGCGGAGACTTTGACATTCACCCCGCGATTCGTAAAGAAACCATCTACGCTCATCAACGCCCCTCCTCGCCATTTTGGATTTTGGATTGCCGATTTCCGATTGAATCTAAAATCCAAAATCGAAAATCTAAAATCGAATCTAGCTCTCTCCCATGCTCGCCCGCGCCGAACGCCGGAAAACCCACAGACTAAAGAGCAGCGCGATGGCGACGACGACTGCGAGCAGTCCCAGGCTGATCCAAACCGTCCAATCGGAGATGACCAAATGCGCCGGCAGCAGGTGCACGACGGACTTCAACTCGCGCAGACTCCAGATCAGATTCGTGAGACCGAATCCTGCCCCAGCGGCGACCAGTAATCCGACGACGAGACCGAGCAACGCCGGCGCAAGGAGACTGGAAGCGAAAAATCTGAAGAGCAAGAGCGGCGACACGCCGCGCACCCGCAGCAAACCCAGCGTTCGCCGGTCTTCCAAGTAGTTCGTCAGCGCAATGGCGAGGATCGCAATCAGCGCGAGCAACACGCCACCGACCAGGTAGATCCGCATGTTTTCCAATGCGAGGAAAATAAACATGTCACCGCCGACTTTCTTCAGCTCGCGCTTGAGCTCGCGCACCTCCAGAGGACGCGCTTTGAGAGCCTGCGCTAGAGATTTTACAATGGCGTCGGCGTCGGCATTGGGTTTCGCGCGCACGAGCAACAGGATGCGCGGAACCAAAACTTTGAGATTCTCCATCAAAGGATTGCCCGTGCTCCCCACCAGATAGGCATCCGTGCTGGAAAGGTAGTTTAAGTAATCAATGCGCGCTGACACGTAAGTCTGGCGATCCGAGATGCTGCGCGGCGGCATACCGGGGAGAAACCCGATCACGCCTCCCGCGGGGACCAACACCGGCTTCTTGTTCAAATCAGCGCCCAACAGCACCGGCTCGTCAGGGCCGAGGTTCCAGAAGGCGGCCACCGGCGGCGAAGCAGCGATTTTTTGCTCCTTGAGACTCCTGATCACGTCGCTGAACTTCGCGCTAACACCCAGCTTCTCTTCAAAAATGGCGCTCTTGAGATAGCTCGCAGGTTCATCGATCAAATAGAGCGGCACACCGCTCAAGCCGTAGCCGGGAAAGAAAAAGCCGGGCAATATCGCTTCGAACAGATAATCCACCGAAATCACGTCCCGGCGTTGAAATGCCGTTAGCCGCTCTTTGAGCACCGCGTCGATGGCGTGGATCTGTCCGCCGAGCCCTTGTTCGAGTTGTTCGGCTGTCACTAGATCATTGGGATTGATCGTAACGTGCAACTCGCTCCCGACCTGTACCGTGGCGCCGCGCAACGCTTTGTCCTCGAATGATTTCGACGCGATGCTCGGGTAAAGACTCACGCTTGCCATCAGTCCGACGATCAGGAGAAAGCTCGCGATGCGATGCGGCTTCAGCGACATATGCTTGAGCGACAGAGAACGTAATTTACCGCCCACGAAATAGGTCACCGAGCTGAGCAACCCGCTGATCAATCGCCGCTGAGCCACAAGCAGAGCCACGAAGCCGTAGACAAACAGCGGCAGGGCCACAAAGTCGAGAGCGCGGTCGATGGCGAGAACCGCTTTCACAAACCCGGTCCACGCCGCACCATCGTCCTCGGAAACGGCCAACAACGCGGTCAGCTCGAAATTAGACATCCAGCTGCCGATTTTGTAAGCGCCGATGAGCAGCGCGAGCCATTCGAGAACGGCAAAGCGCGCCCGCGCTTGGCCGGATTCCGAGACAGCCACCCGCTGGGACGCCTCCAACGGCGAGATGGTCGTCGCGTAGCGCACGAGCCGCCGGCTGATGAGCAGCACCAAGATCAATCCGACCACCAAAAAAAGCAACATCAAAAGCGGCCCCTGGACGCGCGACAAGGTCGCCCATGAAAGCACGCCGCCTTCGTACACGTAGAGCGGAATGACCGTACCCAACGTGAGGCCGATGATGCCGCCGATGAGCCCACCGAGGCCGATGGAGAGCAGCAGACTCTGCCCGAGCAGTTTGCCCGGCACCCCGCGCAAACGCATGAGGCCGAGTTTTCTCCGCTCGTTTAAGATAAGCAGCGAGGACAAATTCGACGCTAGCATCCAAGCGATGCCGAGCAGCGGAATAGCGATGAGCAGGGTCGCGAGACCGATCATACGCGAGATCTCCGCCATGCGCTTCAGCAGGACCAGGATCGCATTGTCGACGAAGATCGTCGGCCCGAGCGCCTTGGATTTTTCCTCCACCTCCGCGTGAAGCTTTTCGAGATTCGCCAGCGAGCCGTCGATATCCCAGCCCGAGATCAAAGCCTTGCGATCGATTCGCACAAGATGCACGACCTCGGGAAGGTACTCGCCTGCCGTAACGTGGATGTCCGCGTGATCTCCCAGCGCGCCGCGGGACAGCGCGTCAAAACGTTGAAGCAGCCCGAAATTGTGCGGCACCACGAGGATCACGCCGATATAAGGAACGAAGGAGATCGAACCGATCTCATTCATGAAGTAGCGATTGAGATCCGCGCGCTCCAAGCGAACCACGCCACGGATGGGAAGATCAAAAAGCCCTGAGCTTTGTCGTTTTTCATGAGAGTAAACTCTCACTGAAAACAATCGCGCGCCCTGCAGGGCCAAATAGGCCTTGCCCATGTGCTGTTCCGGACCCACCAGCGCGAGAAACGCGCCGTCTGCGTACGCCTTGACAGAACGAGCTTCGGGCGGCAACAAGTTCACGTCGGTGGCCGACAGAATCGAGACCCAGGGCGAAGCCAGCGGTTTGCCGTCGACCATAAGGATCGCCTCCGGCGGTGGCTTGGAGCGAAGGAAGCTCAGGCTCTCGACCCGCGTGACGCCTTTGATTTCGCGCAGCTTCGGCGCCACTTCCGCCGAAATGGTGAAATCCGAAGTCTGATAGAGCGCGATGTCCCAAGCCAAGCGTGAGAGCTGATCTTCGATGTAAAGTTTCAGCGCGTGATGGGAGGCGAGGTTGATAGCGGCCAACAAGCCCGCCACCAACAACGTCACGACGCCGAAGGCCAAGAAGGCTCTCTTCCCCAATATCTGTGCGAGACGAATCCTGATGCTAGCCATCTCAAGTATGCAGCTTGCAGTAAGCGGTTCTGTCTGACTGCCTACTGCCGACTGCCAGCTGTCTTCTGCTTCACTGCTGGGTAAAAGTACTCGTAAGTGCCCGATTCGATTTTTTTCATGACGCTGGCAACCGTCTTCCAGGGATCTTTGGCGTAGTCCGGATAATTCCCCGGCGCGTTGATGCCCGGCAAATAGGGCGACCAGTCGTCGCTCAAGACCTCATCGGGATTGCCGTAGCGCGACGCCAGCGCGCGAATCTCCGGGCTCTTCAGGGCCACGATTTCCCCTTTGTCAATTAGCGTGAGCCAGCTGTTTTTCGTGCCGCGCACTCTGACTCTATAAGTCGGCAGCGTATTGTGAATGTGCCACCAGTGATCGTTGGGCAGCGCATGCTGTTTGGCGAAGTCCATCCACTCTTTGGATTCCACCGGCTTGTCGGGCCCGTGATCGAGCCGCAAGCCAAACCCCCAGTGGATCACGCCAGCGTTGTTGCGCTCCGACTGATTGTGACCTTCCATGTTCTCGTCGGGCCGCTTGAAGAACTTCGGATTGGTCCCCATACCGGCTTCGTAGATCCACCAGTAACCCGGTTGGTCGTGATACGGATAGGTGAGCTCGTTGATCTTCGGATACTTCAGGAATTCGCGCCAGAGCTCCCCGTAGATGCCGCCGCCCTCCACTTCTTTGACGTAGCCATCCTTTACATGCACTTCGATCCGCGGATAAGAGCCCGTGTGGTTGCTGGTACCGGCGAAGACGCCGTTCACTTTGACTAAGTAACGCGGATTATATTTTTTGGTGAAGGCCGGATAATCCACCGATGAATAGGGAAATCGGCCGGTTGCCTGATGGGGAAACATGAAGAGGTGTCCCTGCTGATAAGCCCCTTCCGCCCAGGATTGCGCCTGCTTCTCATCGACTTCGAAAGAAAAGTTCGTACCCTCCGGGTCCTTCACTTCAACGCGATCTACCCATGACAATGGCTCGATGACGCGTTCCTCCACCAACCGCCAGATGTCGCCGGGAAACGTCGCCGCTTTATTCATCAACTCGTAACGATTATCGAAGATAAAGTTGCCGAAGTATTTGTTCCCATACGGTTCTATTGCTTTACGCGTGACGGTTCTACCGCCCCTGCGCCAGAAAACTGCGTTCACTTCCTTGTGTTGATCGAGATATTTGACGATGGCTTCTCCTACGCTTCTGCCGCCGAATTTTCTGCCCAGATCTACGAGCTCCTGCGACACCCCTTCCTCTTCTCTCTGGAAAACGGCCTTGTAGAGATCCGGCCGGTGTTCTTTCAGCCACTTCTTGGGCACCTCAGGATCCGAGAACCGTTGCAGAAGCCATGCTCTCACTTCCATATAGCCCTGCTCCGATGTGAACCAGCTTGATGCCTTCACCGCTTTGAGCGCTTCTTCTTTACTCACGCCTAACAGTTGGTGCTCAGGCACGATCTGCACCTTCACGCCGCGCTCCTCGTAAGCGCGCTTGATGGCCTCCATGATCATGTCTTCCGCCGTGGGCTCGGTGAAAATCGCCACCGTCATCCCCTTCTCGACCAAGCCAAGCGGCGTGCGGCCGCCGGTCTGGCGCACGGCCGCGCGGGCGAAGGGCAGAACATCGTCCAACGATTTCGGCGGTCTTACATACGACGGGAAACGGGGCGGAGGGTATTTGCTCTTTTCCGCGCCCAAGGCAATCGAAATACAAACCAATCCGAAGTAAACTACCACTGCCGCCGACACTTTCGTCTTCATCGTTGTCCTCCGAAATTACTTCTTTGCCTTCGTTGCCGGATAGAAATATTCGTAGGTTCCAGCATCGACTTTCTTCATGATCTCACTGAACGTCTTCCAAGGATCCTTGGCGTAGTCCTCGTATTTTCCCGGCGCATTGATTCCTGGAATATACGGCACCCAGTCCTCGCCGAGCACTTCGTTAGGATCGCCGTAGCGCGACGCCAGCGCGCGAAGCTCCGGGCTACGGTACGCCGTGATCTCGCCTTTGTCGATCAACGTGATCCAGCTGTTCTTCGTCCCGCGCACGCGCACCCGATAGGTCAAAAGCGTGTTGTGAATATGCCACCAGTGATCTTTGGGCAGGCCGTTCTGCCTGGGAAAATCGATCCAGGCCTTCGACTCCTCCGGCTTGTCCGGGTCGTGAACCACGCTGCCACCGAAGCCCCAATGAATCACGCCGGCGTTGTTACGCTCCGCTAAATTATTTCCGACCATGTTTTCATCGGGCCGCTTGAAGAATTTCGGATTCGTCCCCAAGCCCGCTTCGTAGAACCACCAATAGCCAGGCTTGTTTTGGTAAGGGTAGTTAAGCTCGTTGATCTTGGGATACTTGAGAAACTCGCGCCACAGCTCTCCATAAGTTCCGCCACCTTTAACTTCAGTAACGTAGCCGTCTTTCACATGCACTTCGATGCGCGGGTACGAGCCGGTGTGATTGCTCGTGCCGGCGAAGACGCCGTTTACCTTCGTCATTAAAGGAGCGTTCCATTTTTTTTGGATGGCGGGATAATCCACGACGGAATAAGGAAAACGCCCGGTCGCCTGATAAGGCGAGAGAAAAAGATGGCCCTGGTTGTAAGCGCCCGAAGCCCAGATCTTTGCCTCATCTTCCGTTACCTCGAAATGCATGTTGGTTCCTTCGGGATCGAAAGCTTCGACGCGATCCACCCACGCGATGGCTTCGATCACGCGCTCCTCAGCGAGCCGCCAGACGTCGCCGGGGAACGTCGCCGCTTTGTTCATCAGCTCGTAGCGGTTGTCGTAGATGAAATTGCCGTAAAACTTGGCACTGTGCTGTTTCAAGAGTCTGGCAGTGCGTGGTCGACCGCCCCGCCGCCAGAAGACCGCCTTCACGTCAGGATGTTGATCGAGGAACTTGATCATGGCCTCCGCAACGTTCGGACCGCCAAACTGTTTCGCGAGGTCGCGCTCTTTTTGCGGAGCTTCGTCGCCTTTCGCGTACACGCGATTGTACAAGTCGGATCTCCGTTCCTTAAGCCATTTCTTGGGCACCTCGCTATCGATGAACAAATCGTCGAGCCAGTGGCGGACCTCCATATAGCCTTGCTCTCCGGTGTACCATCGTGAGGATTGAAATGCTTTCAGCGCATCCTCTTTGCTGATACCCAACAGCTCATTTTCGGGGACGATGTAAAGCTTGACGCCGCGCTCTTCAAAGGCGCGCTTGATCGCCTGCATCACCATCGCATCAGCGCTTACTTCCGTAACGATCAACGCCGCCATCCCTTTCTCGACGAGACCTAACGGCGTCCGGCCGCCGGTCTGGCGCACTGCGGCGCGCGCGTACGGCATAACGTCGTCGATAGATTTCGGCGGTCTTAAATAGGAGGGAAAGCGCGGAGCCGGATACTTCGTGCGCTCGGCTCCGGAAAGTAGGGAGGCCAACCCAAAACAAATCAACACAAGCATCAAACCCACTTTTGTTTTCAAGGGAACCTCCTTCGCCGTCAATTCTGAGCGATCGACAGACACACTAGACTTAGGAATAAGCTTCTCGCGCCACGCCCAAAAATTTGCCGCGACAAATTTTTTGAGAGCTTTCACCCAAATTCGTCAATCTTTGTCAATTTACTGGAATCACCAAGGAATCTAGTGGCTTAAATGATCTATTGTCAAGCATTTCTAGGTTGTATGGAGCGGGATAGTCGAGTACCCTGCGGGAGTTCGTCGGTGACCGAGCGATGTGGACACGAACTCAAATTCTAGTCCTGAGCGCGGCAGTTAGCGTTTTGTTTGGCTGCGCACCGTTGCCAATTCCTCTAGTGCGGAGTGCCCCGCCCGTCGTGGTGTCACCGCAAGAAACACAACTTTACAGCCCGCCTCCCCAACTTCCATTTCTTGTCGAGAGTAACGCAGCGCTCGAAGCCCCGGCGCACCAGCTCGATGCGCCAGAGGAAAGTCTGCCGGCGCCGACCACGATGGAGCCGAGCTCGAAAATCGACGAAGAGGCGCCCACTAAAGAAGAAGCGCAAGAGAAACCGGCGATAGTTCAGAACAAACCTTTAGTCCTTAGAAATGTCCTCAGCCTCAAGTTCTCCAAAGCCGTGATCGAACATGCCCGAGTCCGCTATTTCATCAACCATTTTTCCAAGGCCGGTTGGGAGTCTTTGTCAAAGATATTAGCTCGCTCGGGACGCTACATGCCGATGATAGCAAGAATCCTACGAGAAGAAGGTTTGCCGGAAGAATTCGCCTATCTCGCACTCATTGAGAGCGGTTTTTCTCCCGAAGTCTCTTCTCCGAATGGAGCCGTCGGACTTTGGCAGTTTGTCGCCACCACCGCCCGCAAGTACAGACTGAGGATCGACTCGTGGGTCGATGAACGGCGCGATCCCGTTAAATCGACATACGCAGCCGCAGCCCATCTGAAAGATCTGCACCAATATTTTGGCAAGTGGTACTTGGTCACGGCTGCATACAATGCCGGGCAAGGGGCCATCGACAAGGGACTTCAGACTCCCGGCGCCAAGAATTTATGGGGGTTGAGCGAAAAAGCTCGAATCAGCGACGAGACGCGTGATTTTGTTCCCAAGTTTGTAGCCGTCTCGCTCATCGCGACCAATCCCGGGAAATACGGCTTCGGAGATGTTTATCGCCAAGAACCATTGGAATATGATGAAGTCGAGGTCCGCGGCTCTTTGAGGCTGGAAACGATCGCTAGGATGGCAGAAACGGAGCTGCAATTTATCCAGGAACTCAATCCCTCACTACTGCGGAATTCCACGCCGCCAGAGCCAAATTTCAGAGTGAAATTGCCAGTGGGAAAGGCCCTGGTTTTCGCTAAAGCCTATGACCAGTACCAGGAAAAAGAAGCGCCACCAGCGCAGCTGTTCACCCACGAAGTGCGACGCGGAGAAACGCTTTTTTCAATCGCGCGCCACTACGGTCAAAAAGTTCGTGCATTGATGGAACTTAACGGCCTAACAAGCACGAATATTCGGATCGGTCAGAAACTTATGGTTATCCTGGAAGGACTTGGCGGCAGGCTAAGATAAATCGGTTTTTATTTTCTCTTCTCCATAGGCACATAGTCCCTTACTTCCGGACCCAGATAGACCTGCTTGGGGCGGGCGAGCTTCTGGTCCGGATCGGTCAGCATTTCTTCCCATTGGGCGATCCATCCCGAGGTGCGCGGGATCGCGAACAAAACCGGGAACATGTCCATCGGCAAACCCATGGATTGATAGATCAGCCCGGAATAAAAATCGACGTTCGGATAGAGCTTGCGTTTGATGAAGTAGTCGTCCTGCAAAGCGATGCGCTCGAGCTCCAGCGCGATATCGAGCAACGGGTTGCGTCCTCTAACCTCAAACACTTGGTCGGCAACTTCCTTGATGATCTTGGCTCGGGGATCATAGTTCTTATAGACCCGATGGCCAAAGCCCATCAGCCTTCCCTCACCCTTTTTAACCTTGGTTATGAACTCAGAAACTTTGTCTTTTGACCCAATCCCCATCAACATTCTGAGAACGGCTTCATTGGCGCCACCGTGAAGCGGTCCGTAGAGCGCCGCAGCCGCCGCCGCCACGGCCGAATAGGGATCGGATTGAGAACTGCCTACCCCGCGCATGGCGTTGGTGCTGCAGTTTTGCTCGTGATCGGCGTGTAGAATAAAGAGGATCTCTAAAGCTCTTTCGAGCACCGGATGTGGCTGGTATTTTAGCTCGGTCATTTTGAAGAGCATGTTGAGAAAATTCCCGCTGTAGCTTAAGTCATTGTCCGGGTACGAGTAAGGCAGGCCCAGGCTGTGACGGTAAGCAAAGGCCGCCAAAGTTGGCATTTTGCTGATGAGCCGGTACGTTTGAGCTTTCCGCGAGTTAGCATCGAAGATTTTTTTGGCTTCTGGATAAAAGGTCGATAGCGCGCCCACGGTGCTCACCAATATCCCCATGGGGTGGGCATCGTGGTGAAACCCGTCTATCAGCTTCTTAATATTTTCGTGAATAATGGAATGATACGTAATGTTATGGGTCCAGCCCGCCAATTGAGATTGAGTCGGTAGCTCTCCATGGAGAATAAGATAAGCGGTTTCCAGATAGGTACTCTTTTCCGCGAGCTGCTCGATTGGATAGCCCCGATACCGCAATATCCCTTTATCGCCGTCAATATAGGTGATTTTGCTTTGGCAAGAGGCGGTGTTCATGAAGCCTGGATCGTAAGTGATGAGGCCGTCATCCTCACTGACCTTAATTTGGAACAAATCCGTCGCTTTGATAGCGCCGTTTCGGATGGGAATCTCGTACTGTCTGCCGGTCCGGTTGTCGATAATTGTCAGCGTCTCTGAAGCCATGGGTTTTACCTTTCAGTATCTTTACACGTCGCCGTCCTCTTTCTTTTAGACTATCCCTATTGCCCGGTCAACTCCGCCTCAATTAGGCTGCGGCGCTAGTATTCCAGCGATTTTCCATTGACAATCTTCGTAGGAAAAACAAATCATCGTCGCCGGGGCAAACTCCGCTACCTCTCGTTCTGGATTTCCAGTAGCCAGCAAACCTGCCAACCTTTTCATGTGCGGAAGATGACCGACCAACATGACCGATTGCTGAGCCGTTTCCAGCTCGCTCTTGGCGAGCATCGGGTCATCTTGAGGCAACAAGCCGTCAATTTGCCTTACTCCCATTGCAGGATGGAGATGAGCGGCAAGGATTTCGGCTGTCTCTTTCGCTCTTAGAATGCCGGAATGAAAGATAACCGACACCTGAACGTTTCTGGCGGACGCCAAGCGCGCCACCTGCTCCACGTCTTGCCGCCCCGCTTGAGTTAATGGACGCTCTGGGTCCTGCTTTTCTGAAACCGCCTCCTCATGTCGGACCAGGTAAAACTCCATGACACACCTCACCTATCACACGCTTATGGTAACGAACTTGCCCCTATGACGAAAAGTTTGCCGGCTGAAACCAATCCTTGCCGGCTCCAGGCGAGCGCTGACGTCCAGTCGTTCTTGCAAATCACCTTTGATCCTATAGTATTCGACCCGTTAATTTGCAATCTTGGTAAAGTCAAAATATCTTCGCGATCGTGGTCGAGTTTCATAAAGTCAACAAGTGGTTCGCGGCGCTGCACGTTCTCAAAGACATCGACCTCGAAATCGCTGCAGGAGAAGTGGTGGTGGTTTGCGGTCCGAGCGGCAGCGGTAAAAGCACGCTCATCCGCTGCATCAATCGATTGGAATCCATTCAGTCGGGCGAGATCATCGTTGACGGCCTGTCGCTTTCCGACCCGGCCTTTGACGCGGCGAAACTCCGGACCAACGTGGGCATGGTCTTTCAATCTTTCAATCTCTATCCGCACATGACGGTGTTGCGCAACATCACCCTGGCTCCGATCAAAGTCAAAGGCCTGCCGGCTGCCGAGGCCGAAGCCGTCGCCATGAAGCTTTTGGATCGCGTCGGCATTCCCGATAAGGCCAATGTCTATCCGGCCAACCTCTCCGGCGGCCAGCAGCAGCGGGTTGCCATCGCTCGCGCTCTGGCGATGAAACCCAAAATCATGCTCTTCGACGAGCCCACATCTGCGCTCGATCCCGAGATGATCAACGAGGTATTGGAAGTCATGACGGATCTCGCGCGTGACGGCATGACCATGGTGGTGGTCAGCCACGAGATGGGTTTCGCGCGCCGCGTCGCGCATCGGGTCGTCTTTATGGACGAGGGTCGGATCATCGAAGAAAATAAACCCGAAACGTTCTTTGCCGCACCCCAATCTCCCAGAGCACGGCAATTCTTGAGCAAGATTCTTTCACACTAAGGAGGATAAAATGAAACGCGTGGTAGTTATTCTTCTAGCCGCATTCTTTTTGATTTTCATGAATGCGAGGTCCGGCGGCGCGGATACGACGTTAGAAAAAATCAACCGGACCGGAACCCTAACCATCGGCACCCGCACCGGCTCGCCGCCGTTCGCTTACATCAACAAAAATAACGACTGGGTTGGCTTCTCCATCGATCTCGTCGAGCAAGCGGTTATTCCGGTGTTGTCCAAGAAACTCGGCAAGCAAATCAAGCTCGAAAAGAAGGAATCGACTCCGCAGACTCGCATTCCGCTCCTGACTTCGAACGCGGTGGATTTGATCGCTGAGACGATGACCGACACGAAAGAACGGCGTGAGGCGGTCGATTTTAGTCTTACCTTTTTTGTGACGGGAGCGCAGTTCCTAGTCAAAAAAGGCAGTCCCATCAAAGGCATCGAATCCATCGGCGGGAAACGGATCGCCGCCCAACAAGGCTCCACCAACGCGCGGATTATTCGCGAGCGCGTGCCCAGCGCAAAGCTTCTGGAGTTTCCCGACCAACCGGCCGCGTTTCAAGCACTAGCGCAAGGCCAAGTGCAAGCGTACACCAATGACGGAATCCAGCTCGCCGGACTGAAGGCCAAAGCACCCAAACCGGACGATTGGGCTATAGTCGGCGACTTTTTTTCCCATGAGCCTTACGGCATGGCGATGAGAAAAAATGAGCCCGAGCTTCGTGATTTGGTAAATGCCGGTCTGGCGGAAGCCATCAATTCCGGGAAGTATTTCCGGCTGTATGACAAATGGTTCGGACCCAAGGGCGAGGTGCCGTATCCTCTCACGCCCGAGACCAAGCAATTCCTGCAGAAGCAGGCGGTATCGAAATAGAGCAAGGGGCCTCTTGCCCGTGTAGGGGCGACCGGCCGGTCGCCCCTACGAGTGGCTGGTTCTGCATAGCCCAATGCCTGCTTCTAAGATGAACTATCACTTCAACTGGAGTGTCCTTTGGAGCGGCCAGTCCGGTGCCTGGCTCCTTCAAGGGCTTGTCACAACCGTTGAGCTCTCCGTGCTCGCTTGGCTTCTCGCCCTGATCCTCGGAGTTATTTCCGGCGCGCTTCGTACGGTAGCGATTCCGCCCCTTCGTTGGCCCGCGGCTTTTTATGTCGAGTTCTTCAGAAACGTGCCGCTGCTCGTCTGGATGTTCTTCTGGTACTTCGCCGTGCCTCCCTTGCTTCCGGAGCCGCTGCGCGAATGGCTTTTTGATCATGGCGCGGAATTTTGGGCGGGCGTATGCGCGCTCGGCGTCTATCATGGCGCGCGCTTTTCCGAGGTTATTCGCTCCGGCATTCAATCCATTCCCAAGACGCAGTTCGAAGCCGCCGTTTCAACGGGATTGACGATGGCTCAAGCCTATCGCCTGATCGTGATTCCCATCGCTTTACGGCTGATCATCCCGCCGGCCACCAACGAGTCGCTCAATCTACTGAAGAATTCATCCGTCGCTCTGACCATCGGGGTCGCGGAATTGACCTTTCAAACGCGCCAGATCGAAACCTACACCGCGAAGGCGTTTGAAGCCTTGACCGCGGGAACTGTGATTTACTTGATCCTCTGTCTCGCTATCGCCGCGATCATGGCGCGAGTGGAACGGCGCTTTGCGATTCCCGGGATGATCGCCCAAGGCCAGACTGGGGAGTTTTGAGATGAATCTCCAGGTCGTGTTCAACAACTTCGCGTTTCTTATTCTCCAGGGCTTCTTCGGCATCGGCAAGTTTGCCGGCGGCACCTTGCGCCTTGCAATTCCGGCCATCATTCTCGGATTCATTTTGGGCGTATTCATCGGCCTCGGTCGCCTCGCGCGCTCTCGCTGGATCAGCACTCCGGCCACCATCTACGTGGAATTCTTTCGGGGGGTGCCGCTGGTCATGGTGATCTTCTGGTTTTGGTTTATTATCCCAACGCTGTTAGGAAAATCTCTGCCGGAATACAGTGTGGCGCTCACTGCTTTTGTCGTCTTCGAAGCGGCTTACCTGGGGGAGATCGTCCGGGCGGGAGTGCAATCCGTGCCCCGAGGCCAGATGGAAGCGGCCACCGCCACGGGCCTGACGCGAGCCCAGGTGATGGGCCACGTGATCCTTCCCCAAGCATTGCGCAACATGATTCCGGCCCTGGTCACCCAGTTTATCGTGCTACTCAAGGACACTTCACTCGCCTCCATTATCGGCTATGTTGAACTGACCAAA
>WNGH01004004.1_pt1 | contig 14058 bp, 13 predicted proteins | sample 5400631 | NCBI WGS metagenome assembly WNGH01 (sample SAMN13153373, study PRJNA577476) | soil metagenome | isolation source: 115 cm soil or saprolite under Garry oak tree replicate 1 | place: USA:California | collected 2016-06-15
GTATCCAAATGGGACGGTCAAATGGGGTGCACTAGGCTACGATCCCGGCTATTCTTCGCCCGCTATCGGTTCAGACGGGACAATCTACATCAGTGGTGGGGCCTTTAATTCTGATGGAACGATAAAATGGCTGTATGGATCGTTCCTTTCTCCATCCATAGGACCGGATGGAACTATTTACGGTTCAGGAGATGGAGGTCTTTACGCAAACAGCCCAGACGGCACTCTACAATGGCGGTTCCCTATCGACCGAAATAGCGTTTCTTGCACGCGCGGTGCCTGTGTGTACGTATTCGCCCAACAATCTTCCACAGCTGTAGGGTCCAACGGAATAGTCTATTTCGGGAGCGCAGTCAGCCGCTCAGAGAGCTGCGGTTGCCCTGGCATTCTCATCGGCACGGGCAGTGTCTATGCAGTTAATCCGAATGGCACTTTGGCGTGGAAGTTCCAAACTGGGTCAGTCGTTCGGTCGTGCGGGCCAAATCCTTGTGAACCGATCTTCGCCATCTCTGACCCGGCAATCGGCTCGGACGGAACCATCTACGTCGGGAGTAGCGATGGCAACCTTTACGCCATAGGCTAACGCGAATAGTTGTACACACGTTCGACATTGGGACCTTTCTCGGCTCAGATTGAGCCCCCGGAATCCTCGCTTGTAGAGTTTGTATGTGCAAACTAACCCGTGCTTGTGCTCTCGCGCTCTCATTCCGCGTGTGTTTCCGCCCGTGAGATCGTGCGCGAATTCCGACAAATTACTGAGCATAATGTCGATGCCGCGAGCCACTCACCCCATTGCACCCGACGATGACATTGAAGGGGTCCCACCGGCTTTGGTCCGATGCAAATTGTCCTCTGAACAATATCGTTAGAGAGAAAACGGAGAGCAGAAAGTCAAGAGTGGACCACCCGTCAGGAGTGGAATCAGAATGAGGCATACCGCAGCAGTGGCGATTGGGGTCGGCGCGACAAATGTCGCGAACGAGAGAAGAAAATGAGCAAGCAGTCTATGGCTTGACTCTGGAAACGTCGAACCACTCTTGCAAAAGAAGGCAACCATAAAGAACAACGCCGTAGATTGTCAGAAAGATTACCCAGACATAGAGATCGAAGGCGTAGACAGCCATCTTCACGAGCGGCAGGACGCCCCCAATGATGAGGCTTGTTAGCCAGACGCCTAATTGTCCAACACCGTATTTGTAGCGCTGGCGAAAGCCTGGAAACAGCGTCGCTATCACCGTTCCAATGGCAAGAACCACACCAAACAGGCCAACGGATGGCCAGTAGTAGGGCAAATTATGGAAATTGGGATTTGCTGAAAGTCCCCGACAATATACCCGACAATAATTCCTAAGAGTCTGAGGGTGTTTGAGGGAGTTGGCTTCTTCAAAGGCATCTATCGTCTGCCCTTTCCGGTAGGCGTGTTAGGTTACAACTTGCGGCTGTTCGGAGGCAGGTCTCTTCTTAACGGCCTCATTCAGCTCCGCTTCCCCAATGCCCGCCTGCTTCATTTGAGCTTCAAACATTTCTGCCGTCATCTGGTTCATTGTCCAATATGAAAGTCGAACTCTTTCCTCTCCAGGCGTCAATCCTTTCAGAAACTTCTGTCCAATCAGCACCCAATAACGCTCTGTGAGGGCACCTTCACAACCAATCATCATCTCGAACGAGCATCCCTTATCGATAAGGGAAAGCACTCAATTTCCAAAATAATTGATCATTTGAGGATGGATTACTGCCCACGGGTTCTCGGATGTAATAACAACCACTTTCTCTCCGTCCTCAATTTCTTCACCCTGTATCCGAAGTCCAAAGAACCCAGCGTCCTCGACTACAACGTCACATTTGAAACTCTTAATGAAGAGAAGAGGATGCTTTGCTATGACGTTACCCTCGTTAACCAACCCAATGTGAAGAGTCACGCTCTTTCCCTCTGAGGCTACCTTCAACACCTCGATAATGGGCTTCAGAATGGGTGAAGACCGCCTGTTCATCAAGTCAACGATTTGGTAATGTTCCATAGGAACGCTCTGGAAGTTGAAACGTTGATAGTATTTCCTGTCTCCAGCTTGGTGGGCTGTAATGCCCTGGGGGATGTCGAAAAGAAAGACTGTTCCGCCCTCGGGATTTCTTACTGGATGAATGATTAGCCCGTTAATCCAAGGATGTATTTTTGCCAAAAGATTGCTTTCCACCTGTTCTTTTGTGATGGATGGCGGCCCCCAGGTGACCGCACCAGGCAAACCTGGCTTGCCAACCCCGCCTGGTTTTTCTCTAACCCCGAGAACAAGCATACCGCCCGCAGAGTTCGCAAACGCAGAGACATCTTTCGACAATGTGTCAAAGTTCAGATGGGCGGGAATTTCCTGATAATCCAGGTTCAGGTTTTCCTCGACTTCTCTTTGGATGAATTTGCTCAGATGTTCTGGCTTGATGTCAAGCCGTGAACCAACTCCAATGAAAGTCTCTATGAAGACCAATCTATCGCCTCGACCTCAAATACTCTTCATACTCAGCTAAGTCTTGTTTGACGAGCCTGTCCGTTCTGATTTCTTCCTCGTCTGCGTCATGCCCTGCAAGGCTCTGTGAAGCAGTGTCAATGAAACTCTCCCCATCTTCCCCTTTGTCGTTCAATGCTCTTGCTCTAAGGATGGAGTTTCGGTGATGATGGAACTCTTCCAAGACTCGTTCTCTGACAGTCGGCCGAGGGAACCTTCCTATCATTCCCATTGGTGGCAGTTCTTCCAATGAGACCTCAATGTGAGGAAAGTTTCTGTAGCAAAGGGGGCACGCATCTTTGGCGTTGATCACACCGTTGATTATTGAGACAAAGAAGTGTCCAGGATGAACGAGTCCGTTCTTATCTGTTCTGACTCTATAGTTGGTGTAAAAACCCGTCCTCGGAATATCTGGGTACTTTGCGTAGAGCCACTCCAAACATTGGATGGCTTGCGCTTCTAATTCGGCTTGCTCGCTCATCATTTGAATGAGTTCTGTGGCTACTGTATGCCGACTTTGCTCAGTATCTTGAGTACGAAAGCGCAGATGCCGGAGACGAACAGGATCAGACCGAACCCGAGACTGGCTACAGCGATAACGGGATAGGGCGGCGGTGTGTACCACAGAGAAGCACCGAGAAACATCAGGAACAGCCCAGCAACCATGGCTTTCCTTTCGTCTCTCTTGCCCTTCAGAAGCTCGTCCAAGTACTCCCATGGAGGCAGATCAGATTTTGGCTTTTGTCTTGGATGTGTTTTCTTGATTTTCGCAGATGCCATGTAAGTTGATCTTGATCATTACTCGCCTATAAGTCGGAGACCTCGGAAACTGTCTCCGTTCGTTCTGGCCTACTCGATTAGCCAGGGAAGAGAGAAAACGTAGCGGTTTTGAGGTACTTCACAATATCCTTCAACTCGTTTTTTGTCGGTTCTTTGCCTTCGTGGAGCACCTTTGCCCTGGCAGTTCTGAATGAAGCAATCATCAATTCATCAAATGGGATACCCTGCTTCTTGAGAGCCACAGCAAGCCTGCTAACTCTCTCGTCATAGCTTCCCTTAGTATTAAGCTTCAGATTTTCCAGTTTCTTGTTGACCAGCACCTCGAATGCGGCAAGTGCAGACGAAGCCACACGCCACCCATCTGATAGGCCGATTCTTTCGAGTATGGGCGGAAGTTCGAGAGCCAATCTTTCGGAATGAATAAGTTCCGCTATGTCCCCCGCTTTCTTGATCCCCGTCCAAGGATACGGAGAACCGCAATTGTGGCAGTGGTCAGGAACAGGGACTGGTGGGCTGGAGACCACTCCGCGGATAAGGTAGGCTCCCCTAATCTCGGCATCACATTTTGGGCACTTGAAGATTGTTGGGACTCCACACTTGATGCAATGCTCTTGACGAAGCTGGGGAAATTCATGGTAGTAGGCGGTCACCTGGTGACCTTTGACGCAGACTTGCTGTGTATCGTAATGAGATTCCTCTTGGGGTTTGTACTTCGTGTCGAACACCTTCCTGTAAGTGCTATCGAATATCCCACTCATATTCCACAGCCCGGACTTAGAATCTTGTCTGCGTCTCCAATAATGCTTTCTAATGACCGCGAATGAGGACACTTGAATCAGGGCGACCCAAAATGTCCGAGTCCAAGAGAGACGAGGATTATCCACCTATCCCCGAGGTCATCAAGACAGTAAGCTACTTGGCTACGTTCCTCATAGCCTTCTTCACAGGACGACAATTCCTTCCGTTTGAACTACAACTGACCTTAGCGGCCATCTTTGTGGCATCAAGCATCCTGTTCATTCTCTGGATTTGGCGGAGACCGTTCCGCCGCTTTTGGAAATCATTGAGGAGAAACGAAATCGCGGGAACGAATTATTCCCAACTGGTCAGATATTGCGAACGCCTGAAAGAATTTGTCTCCCCTGGCAGTAGATCAAACCCGAACTATTTCTTAAGAGAACTCAAGACGAGGGTGAAAGAGTTCGAGTCAATATCCATGGCGGAGCCAAGCTACGTGGCGTTATTCGTCTGGGACTTAGAGAGAGCATTGAAGGGGAACAAACAGAACCTTCAGGGGTTTGTTTGGGGCAGTGACTCTCTCGTTTCTGTGGCTCAATTCTTTAACGAGGCCTACGTGATAAATCCTTGCAAAGAAATCCGAACGAGCATCAAGAAAGCGCAGGAAACCGAGGCTCCAGACGATATTCCAGCAGTTCCCGAAGACATCCTTGAAGGATACAATTCGGTTAGAGAGGCGTTTGCCGCATTTCTGCGGGAGTTGGCTGAATTCGTTTCCAAAGTCAACAAACAACTCGGACAGGATAGGCTGAAAGCGGGTGACGTTTTGTATGACGCTGATTTGCTGAGAACTGCGCAGTTCGAGCCACCGAAAGAACTCGAAAATCCGGCAGTCTATTAGAGGCAATTTGACAGCGAACTGGAAGGGAGAGATGACAATTGACGTGGAAGCTCCTCGGGAAGAAGAGTAACAAGTGAACCGCAGGTTCCTGTGGGAAATCAAGAAAGAACTGACGATCCCAATTACTGAACGTGAACTCAAACGGGAAGAGAGAAGGTCGGTCTTCCTTCTCGGAATGTTGGCTGTAATCGTGACCCTTCGTATCGGTGCAACAAGTGCGGACAAGTTCACCGTTCTGGGTATCGAATACAATCTAATTCCCGTCCTCAACGTCTTGATCTATGCCTGGATATCCTACGCCGGTCTTATGCTCGGCGAGAGTATCGGAGGCTAAAGGGTTCACATCCCAATGTGGTTCAGGAAAGTGGGCTGTTACGGCTGTGTGGAGGAGGTCAACGGAGTCCACTCTGTCTTCATCCACGACTCTGTTTGGCGATCTGGTCACGACATGGTTGCAACCGCTATTCACGAACTTCTTCACATCGTTGAGTCGACTTTCTCCGAGAAACAGATCAGAGAGCTTGAATCCGAGATTTGCAAAGTCGAAGAAAAGTCGATCGGCCCTTGATTCTCGACTAGTTCCGGCGATCCGTATCATTTGCGTGTTCGAGATTGAATTTTCGGAGTTCAGACCTTGTAGGCGGTTTGATGCCTTTCAAGCCCTCGAACCACGATTTCTTACGGTCGATTTTCCCTTCGGCTTTGATTCGGGCTGTTCTGGCTGCGTTGTATTCGTCCAGAAACGCCGGGGTGTAGGGGCCCAGCTCTTGGGTAAGCCAGGGTTTGTCTTTCAGGGCGTTCACTTCGTCTGGTGGGAATCGGTAGTAGACATCGCCCAGCTCATGCCCTAGGAATTTGGCTAACCCTTCTTCCGAGAGTCCTGCTATCTTTTCTTGTTCAAACTCTCGAATCATCCCTATGAATTCCGAGACCATTCGCTCTGTTGTCATCTGGTTTTCCATTGTGTTCGGATGTCTAGTGATCACCAGAGCCATGTCCTGTAACTCTCCTAGTCCCACCTTGGAAAACTCCTCGGCGAGTCTCACAGCGTACGCTCGCCGGAGAAGCTGGAGATCGCTGCTTAGTTTCTCAGGTATCTTGGCCGAGATCATCATTTCTTTGGGATGCTCCTTCTTGAGTCGCTCGAGAGTCCTGTCCATTTCAAGGTCGGTTTTCTCCTGCATTCTTCTCAGCCGGTCCGCTAGATCTGCGAGGGTGTAATGGTCGACGTCAAATCCCTCTTTGAGCAGATGTTTTTTCACCTCTAGCAAGCGGTCGAATGGTTGCAGAAGGGTGAAGGACAATGGTGTATCCTCAGGTTGCGCCGGATCACTAGATCCCACCTTGTTTTCTGCGCACATTGAAGCCACCGCCTCAGACCATTCTCCCAACGAAGAAGACAAGTGGACTCGTAAGATGTCCGTCGGGCCCATCGTTCTATCTATTAGTCTGGAGTGGCACTCGAGGATGACTTGTCGCATGAGGTTATCGCTGAAACCCACGTCGCAGCCAACCTTCCTGATGATCAGCACGTCTCTTAGCTCCATGAGCGCCGAGTAGAGTTCGGATACTCTCACCATGATTGTGTCTAGCGCCAGTTTTTCGTCAGGCCTGAGCTTGTCTCTCTCAACTGGCGGAAATCCGATAATCGTTCCTGAGGCCGTGTGACTGATCCCGCCACCGACTCCCCAGTCGTAGACCATTCCTTTGCCGGACACTGAAGAGTTCAATTCGAATAGATACTGGAGCGTGTCGAATTCTTTCAGCTTGTAGATGGGTCTGTAGTGTGAGGTTGTGCCCTTTTGTTGGTTCTCGAGCTTTTTCTCATGAAGTAGACGCTTGATGCCTCGTAGTATTCTTCGCTTCGGGACTCCTGTAGCCTCGAGCTTAGTGGTAATCTCGCGATGAGTTAGGAAGGCCGTGGGCTCGTTGCTCCAGAGTCCGAGTATCTTGGAGGAGAGTTCTTCCACGGAGTCGCGGTAGGGTGTGGGTATGAACTTCCGTCGTTCTTCGGGTCGCATATTCCTCAGATAATACATAGCAGGCGCGATAGAAAAGAAGCAGGTCTGGGACCAGTCACAGACCTTACTCATCCTCTCTGACAGATAGGATAATCCACTCCCGTCTTATCAATAGACGGTTTGAGAGAACTTGAAAACAGAAGGGGACAAGTTCCTAGAAGCAATCAAGAACGTTCGTGAGGACTACACCCTGATAGATGCAAGAGTTGTGGCATACCATGTGGCCCAGGACCTTCCAGCAGGGGACAACTGGGTCAATCTCGCTTCACGATTCACTCTATCGACCGAACAACAAAGGGGTCCAATCAGAAAGATTGAGTCTACTAAGATCCCTAGACTCTGTGCTCACCACGAGTTTCTACCGATCCAAGACCTGGAAAAAGTGCTGGGCATTTTTACAGGAGGAGAGCTCTCTCTTGGCGGCAGAAGGATTCTCTACAAGAGATGGTCCAACAAATGGGATTCCGCTTACTCTGCATTTTTCCGACGTCTAACGCGTGAACAGAGCTTTCGATTGACAGGGCTAGATGCACAGTTGTTCATGCTTTCAGGGGGCGAAAGCTACATGCAAACGGTGGTAGGTTACGAGCCTCGCAGTCAACTCGAAGCTAGACTTCCCTCTCTAAAGACGCCGTTCAGTAGCTTGCAGGATTTGGCAACGGACTTCATCGGGTCAGCTCCCTGGGCCGATCCCTGGTCTTCTTCAGCGGCCGAGGTCGTAGCCCCCGTCGCGATTCGTTTCTCACAAGGCTCAGTAATCGGGGGTCAGCTCGAATTTCAACTAAGCATTCAGGGCGGCCACAGTGCTACGGCCGTTGAAATCGGCACCATCTTCTCTACAGGAACCAAGGCCCTGCGTCGTGGCAAGATTGTAGCTAGGAAGCTGAAGAAAGTATCACACAAGCCAGACGTTCTGGCAGGCTCTCTTGAAATCCCGCGCTCCGTCGAAACAGTACTGCTTCTGGTATCGTATAGAGGCGAAGAGGTGGACAGATTGCAAGTTTTCAGAGGAGCTGTTTCGGGAGTGAATCCGAGAATGGCCGCCCAGGAAGTGGTCGATCCTGGACTGAAGACATTCTCCCAAGGACTAGCTGGTGAAGGAACGGGTGAACAAAAGAAGGTTAGAGGAAAGGGCTTTGAGAGGTCAGTTCTGCTCCTATTCCACTTCCTCGGGTTCTCATGTATCTCAACTTTCCCTGAGACCACTGACTCCGCAGATGTCCTAGCCTTCACAGGAGTCCCTGGTGAGCTAGTTCTGATCGAATGTACCACCGACGCGCCGGACTTGCGCAACAAGATCGGAAAACTGTCTACAAGAAAGAGACACTATGATCGAAATAACCCTCCTTTGAGAGTCATACCGGTCGTTGCAACGTCCCTCGCCAAAGAGTACGTGAGTCCTGTTGACCTTGAACGAGCGAGGAAAGAGGGAGTAACCGTGCTTACAGCAAGCGAGTTGCAGGAACTCACACGCGTAGCCAATCGGGGCGATACGCCACCTACCGTCCTAGAGTACTTCCGCAGTATCGCTCCTTCACCCTTTGGCTAAGGTAGATGCTAGTCGAAGGGGTTTTCATTTCAAGTCGGCATGAGGAAGGTCGTCGAGAAACTAGCTACTCTACGTCGCTGTCATCATTCCCTGAGTTTCCTGAAGCTTCGGTCGATTCTCGCGAACCTCTGGTCCAGTCTCTCAAATTGTCTGTCGAGGTTCTCGAACCTCTAATCATTTTCCTGGGACATTTTCCCTAACCTCTGGTTCAGTTTTCTCTCAACGCTACGGAAGTGGTTTTTCTGACAGCTGATTGTTCGGGTTCCTCGAATCCGATCTTCGGTCGTTAGGGCTTTTCTGTTTCTTAGGCACACTGTCAGCCTCGGATGCTCGCCTAGATACACAGGTCGCTTGCACCCTAAAAACGTGGAGGCATCCTCAAAATAATTCGATTTACCGAAACTAAACCGCGTGCAAAACACACACGCATTCTCGCACGACGCTATGAGGTTGAGAATCTCGACTTAATTATCTCTCCGTCAATCTGGCCAAGTTCGAACCCTATGTGTTGCATTGGAGTCCTTGGTGAGAAATTTCTTCCAACAACCCGATGAGTCCCGAAAGCAGTGAGACGTTAACTAGAGCATCTTTTCGCGGGCAATCCTAAAAAGCCGGGTCAAGATGCCCTCGCCCAAGGTGCGGAACCAGCTAATACGCTGTGTCATGGGGGTAATGTAGAATTTGAAAATCGGAATCATCGGTGCCGGAGTGGTCGGAAAAGCTAGCGGTATAGGATTAGAGACGAAGGGTCACGGTGTGACTTTTGTCGACAATAATCCGAGCCTTCTGGACGAACTCAAAGCTTCCGGACATGAAGTTCACAGTTCCGTTTCAGATGTGGCAAGATCCTCGGACGTTGTAATGGTGTCTGTGCCAACGCCTACAGTGTCCGGACGCACCGATCTCCACGCTGCTCTCACCGTTTGTGAGGACATTGGCCTCGGTCTAGCTGACTCTTCGGGACACAAGCTCGTCGTGGTCAGAAGTACAGTCCCACCCAGGACCACGCGCACGCAGTTGATTCCAGTTCTGGAAGCTGTTTCACGCAAGAAAGCGGGACCTGATTTCGGTGTATGTTTCAATCCAGAATTTCTCCGCGAACACTCCGCACTTGAAGATTTTCTGTTACCCGACAGGATAGTGATTGGCCAGCTTGATCAACACTCTGGGACCATGTTAGAGAGTCTGTACGAATCTTTCCAGAAACCGATCGTCCGGTGCACGCTCGAAGAGGCAGAGCTTGCTAAATATGTCGCCAACGCTTTCCTAGCGACCAAGATCAGCTATTTCAACGAGGTATACGAGCTATGCAAGGGCCTTGGTGTCAGTCCCGAAGTTGTCAGTTCAGTTGCAGCACTTGATAGACGGATAGGCTCCTATGGCACTATCGGTGGCAAACCCTTCAAGGGTAAATGCCTGCCGAAAGATGTTGAGGCCTTTCTCACATTCGCAAGAGATCTTGGCCTTCGCTTAGACCTGCTCAAGGCGGCAGTGTCGGTCAATCAGAAGGAGCCGTTGCGACAGTATGCTTGAGATCCACTCTATACACGGGTCTGCAACGCTTTGAAGATTCTCCTCGCGTGCAGCCAGTATCCACCGATGCAGACCGGATACGCGAGGGTTGCAGGCCAACTCTCAGCCTGGTTTACACGTTATGGCCACGAAGTGGACGTGATAACTGAGGGGAGAGGATGCTACCGGATAGGGAAGGTTGCTTTCCTAGATGAAACGGGGAGGAAGAGGTTCGATCGAGATCATGACATTGCTCTGATCATTGGTCCCACTCCGTTCTTTTCGGAACAGTGCGTGAGGTCCGCCAAGAAGAAAGGATTGCCAGTCGTCTACATGATGAACGCCTTCCCAGGTCTTTCTTCTTACTATCACAATCCTGTGTCTGGCTTCGTCGATTCGCTGTACAAGAAATTCAACCTCTACCGAAAAATTCGAGACATAGACTTCATGGTCTTTCACACCAAAGATTTTGCACAGTATTTCACGCCATACTACGATGGACCCTTCGAGGTTATCCCTAACGGGATTGATGCTCACGAGCTCAGTGGGCAGTCTGGACAGCATGAGCCTTCCAGTAATAGGATATTGTTTGTTGGACAACTGAGGCGATACAAGGGGCTGCCACACCTCATCGCAGCGATCAAGCTACTCCGGGATACCGGAAGGGATGTAGTTCTTGACATCGTCGGCGAGGGGCCTGATCACAAGAGAGTAGTGGACCTAATTTCCAAGTTGAAGCTTCACGATGCGATATCTGTGCGTGGCACTGTGGTTTCACGCAAAGAGCTCGACCTGATATACAGGCGTTCAGGATTGTTCGTTCTGCCCAGCGTTGAAGGAGAGAGCTTCGGAATCGTCCTTCTTGAAGCCGCCGCGCGGGGGGTGCCTCTCGTTGCCTCGGATCTACCTGGTGTCAGGGAAGTTGTGGAATACCTCGGTGGTAGGCTAGTCCCACCTGGGAATAGTAGGGCGCTCGCAGACGCGATCGCAAAATCACTCGATACCAGTAGGATGCGTCCACACAGGACCGCTCCCGCGGATATGACAAGATTTCTATGGGAGAAAATAGCGAAGAGACACCTAGATTGTTACAGGGAACTCCTAGGGCTCGCTCCTGAGCCAGCTCTAGCTGGGTCAGAAGCACCGGAAGATGCTGGCAAAGTCAAAATTGGAGCTGTAGCATAATCGCAAGATTGGACTTCAGACAACGTTCGCTTGTTGACTCCGTAATACGTATCATATCACCCAATTGGGCAGTAGCGGCTATCGGGCTTGCCTATGCAGGGTCCCTTCTGTTCTTGAGATATGCGCCCTTTGCCCCCCTCCCGTTTGAAACCCCTCTCTCAACACCGCCCGATTGGGCATCCTGGTTCGATGTTTACTTGACATTCCCCCTTTTGATCTTTCTCTGTCTTCTGCCATTCCGAAGCTCACGACGAGGAAGCGTTACCCTGCTTTGCATCGTGGCAGTGATCCCTCTGTACTTGGTATTCGCATCCTATTACTTCTACTACGCACAGACTGCCCTTGGATTGTGGGCCTTCGTTATACCGGTCACACTACTTGTGCCAAGTCTGATACTGGTCGTCGTCCTTGCAACTCCCCTGATCAACTCATTAATCCTAGCTAGGAACATGGCACAGGACGAAGACGATGGAATCAACTTTCGCTCTGACGGACCACGACAAAAACTGTACTTTTTCACGATAGCCACGCTCTCTTTGGGCCTCGCATTTGTCCAGGCTTACCTGAGATCGTCAGTGAAAGGCGTCGCGCTGACTGGCTGGGTTTCGGACATTGGCATAACTGCTGATGCTGGCGCGAGAGACCTAGTGAATGGAGTCAATCCGTACACACATGGGCTCCCACCTTGGGGAGGTCCCGGAGTCACATACGGACCCATAACCTACTTGCTAGGTGTGCCATTCACCTTTCTGCCTCCGGGATGGGCCGCTCACATGAGTGCCCTGTTTTACGCAATTCTTACTTCCATCGGAATATGGAAGCTCATGCAGCTGTTTTCGCCGAAAACTGCGGCATACTCGGCCGCGCTATTCCTCGCCCTGCCGACCACTTCCTGGGCAATTGAGGGCGGAATGACCTCGCACATCGCCCTAGCTGGTTTGATTGTTTGGAGTCTATTCATGTTCTTCAACGCGAGATATTTTTGGGCCGGCCTGATTTGCTCGCTGGGACTATTCACTCTGGCAATCCCAGGGATACTGATCATACCCTACATCATAGCCGCAGACAGCCGGGAAATCAGATTGAAGACAGTAGCAGGGTTTGCCGTGCCTATCGTACTAGGTTTAGGCGGCCTGTTGGCGATACTTCCATCAGGGTTTCTTTCCTTTGCGATCCAACGCATCGACTACGTTGTGGGCAGTGGATGGCTGACGCCCTTCTTGATTTTTTCTCCCGCCTTTATCAAGGCGATCTCAATCATTACGACCGGTTGGCTAGTTTTCTGGCTGGTTTATAGGAGCCTAAGATCTAGGAACGACGATAGGAAACTCTTGGCGATCATTGCGACATTTCTACTTTTGATACCCTTTACCGCAGCGAACTACTTCGCCTTCTTCTACGTATGGGGTAGCGCGGTGGCTTTGATCGCGATTCTCAGTCACGTGAAGCTTCGAGAAGACTTAAGTCAAGCATCATCGAGGGTTGTGGAGGTCTTGCGGTAGCAGTTGTCTTTCCTAGGCAATATTCGAGCATTCGCTCCTAGAATCACCAGATTTATTGGCTCGGCGATCGCTCCTGGACACGGTAAGGATGGAAGGTGGCTCCGTGCATCCGTCACCGTGATGGCGATGCTCATCCTAGCCGTGGCTGCTGCTCTTAGCGCAAACGGTTCCCTATTCGCGACCGGCATCAACGACTCCTCCTCGGTAGGTCTAAGCAACTCTGTCAGCATCAGTGCCGCCCCATCAACTATAATGCGCGGCGCATCGCTAAATCTGACTGCGAGGATAACCCATTCGTTTCCAAACGCCAAGATCACAGTAACAATAACGGTGACGGGTCCCACAGGGAGCGGGATTGCTGGGTCAAAAACCGTTACAATAACTACCAACCCGGCAGGAAATGGTCTGGTCCCAGTAATCTACCCATTTACGCGGCCATTTGTCGGGACCGCCTCAACCTCTGTATCGGGCACATATCTAGTAAGCGCCACGTTTGTACTTGTATATCCCATAGCTACGGCCTCTACGACATTTACTGTGCGATAGCCGACGAGCGGGCTCGTTAGGAACGTAGCTCAATGAGTCTACGTGAAGGAGTCTCGAACGTTCCGCTCGTGTCAGTCGTCATTCCCACCCACAACAGAAAGAGTGCCGTAACACGGTGCGTTGAAAGCGTACTTCGGAGCAGTTACCCTCGGATTGAGATCATTGTGGTTGACGATGCGTCAACAGATGGAACCTTTCATCATCTTTCCGCGTCGTTTCCGAGCGTGGGACTCATCAGGCTCGAACGTGAGCAGATGGTTTCTGGATCAAGGAACGCTGGTTGCAAGCGTGCAAGAGGCGACTTTGTCTTCCTTGTGGATGACGATAACGTCGTGCATCCTGATGCAATAGGTGAACTTGTCAAAGCGTTTTCCGACAATCCTCACGCTGGCATCGCGGGGCCGATAATGTATTACTTGGGCGACCCCGAACATGTTTGGTGTAGCGGTGTAAGTCGGAATTTCTTGACAAGCATTACTAGGTTTTCTAACGAGAAGCCTAATGGCTCGGCGATCTGTTACTTGACGGATGATGTTCCTAATGCTTTCATGATTAGAAGGCGCGTGTTTGACGATGTTGGAGATTTTGACCAAATCGAATTCGTTCAACATCTGGCAGAAGCAGACTTCTGCATGAGAGCAAGTAGGAAAGGCTTCGAGGCAATTATGGTCCCTAAAGCAACAATATGGCATGACGTCCCGGTGAGGAAGTGGCCTTATCGAGGCACCCGCAATCTGCACATGTCTTCAAGCGAGCGCACTTACCATGTGGCACGGAGTCGCATAGTGTTCATGAGGAAGTATGCAGGTCCGTGGAGGTTCGTGTTATT
>WNGH01007020.1_pt1 | contig 14057 bp, 16 predicted proteins | sample 5400631 | NCBI WGS metagenome assembly WNGH01 (sample SAMN13153373, study PRJNA577476) | soil metagenome | isolation source: 115 cm soil or saprolite under Garry oak tree replicate 1 | place: USA:California | collected 2016-06-15
GCCTTTTTATAAAGAACCGAGGTGTTTTCTCTCTCCGTTTCGAGAAAGGAGTTTGAACTAAGACAATGTCCGCAAAGCCCCATCTCAACCTGATAGTGATGGGTCATGTTGACCATGGAAAGAGTACGCTGACAGGTCACCTTCTGTTCGACGCAGGATACATTGACCAGAAGACAATCGAGCAGTACGCGAAAGAATCCGAAAAGACAGGAGCAGGTGATACTTTCAAGTACGCCTGGGTCCTAGACACGATCAAGGAGGAGAGAGAAAGAGGAGTCACCATTGACCTCTCGTTCCAAAAGTTTGAGACACCGAAGAATTTCTACACGATAATCGACGCGCCCGGACACCGAGACTTCATCAAGAACATGATCACCGGCGCCAGCCAAGCAGACGTCGCAATTCTCGTCATCTCGGGTAAAAAGGGCGAATTCGAAGTCGCCGTCGGACCCGGAGGACAAGCCAGAGAACACGCCTATCTTGCAAGAACTCTCGGAGTGAAGAACCTGGTCGTGGCCATCAACAAGATGGATGACCAGACAGTCAAGTATTCTGAGGAACGCTACAAGGAATGCCGGAAAGAGCTGGAAGGCTTGCTGAAGACTGTGGGCTTTGACGTTTCAAAGGTCCCGTTCGTCCCGACCAGCGGATGGCTGGGCGACAACCTGTCGAAGAAGAGCACGAACACTCCCTGGTACAAGGGAGTTACAGTGTACGATGCGCTCAACGATTTCATTCCGCCACCGAAGCCCTTGGACAAGCCTCTTCGCGTCCCCATACAGGACGTGTACACGATTACAGGTGTTGGAACTGTCCCGGTGGGACGAGTCGAGACTGGTGTCGTGAAAGATGGTGACAAGGTCATCTTCAATCCCTCCGGAAAGCTCGGCGAGGTAAAATCAATCGAGACACATCATGTACGGATGACGAAGGCTGAGCCTGGAGACAACATCGGCTTCAACATCAGAGGCGTCGCAAAGAACGAGATCGGACGGGGAGAAGTCATGGGCCACACGGACAAGCCCCCGACGATCGCAAAAGAGTTCATCGGTCAGATCATTATCATCTACCACCCAACTGCCATCGCCGCAGGATACACCCCAGTGTTGCACGCCCACACTGCAACGGTCGGTGTGACGTTCGAGGAACTTATCAAGAAAATCGACCCGCGAACAGGTCAGGTGGTCGAAGAGAAGCCTAGCTTCCTCAAGGTCGGGGACAGCGCCCTGGTGAAGATGAAGCCCTTGCACAACATGGTCTTGGAAGCGTTCTCCGACATTCCAGAGCTTGGAAGGTTTGCCATCCGGGACATGGGCAGCACCGTCGGGGTCGGCGTGGTCAAAGAGATCATCACTAAAGGCTAACCGTACACACAGCTGTTTTCCAGCGACTCTTCAGGACCCTAACGGAGGCTCCGCCGATTTCATGTCTGATCGCAAGTCGCTCACTGCATCTCAAGGACCGCTAGCAGTTTGCGTTTCTTTGAACGATAATCGCTGTTCTGGGAATACCCGAATTCGGGACCGCGGTTTCCGCGAGAGTTTACACCAAGGTTTTTAACCGCACCGGACCCGTCCGGACTCTTCGCAACAAAAGGTCGACAATGAAGGTATCCTGGTATGGTTTCCAAAGCTAGAATCCGCCTGTCGAGCACAGACCCCCAGGACATCAACAACATCTGCACCGAGATCAAAGACATTGCCGATAAGACTGGTGTCAAGCTGAAAGGACCAATACCACTGCCGACCAAGAAGCTCATCGTCCCATCAAGAAAATCGCCAGCGGGACAAGGAACCCACACTTTCGATAAGTGGGAGATGAGGATTCACAAGCGCCTCATCGATGTGGACCCGAATGAACGATTCTTGAAGAGATTGATGAGGATAAGAGCGCCGGACGACGTTTTCATCGAAATAGAATTACTTTAACCTAGGATCTATCTTCTGACCTTTTTCAAGCGCTGGAGCTTGAGTTTCCTAGGCCTTCGCAAGTAGATTGCGAAACCTCCAAGAACGATCGAGGATGAGAAACCTAAAGCGACCAAAGGCACCGAGGTCTCAACAACTACTACTTTGACATGGATGCTTACTGCGATGTTTCCCTCAGTGGCGGTGAGAGCTACGTACCGGGCCCCGTCGATCGCACTCCAAGCCGCAGAAATGCCGATGTTGACCGCCTGAGGATTATTATTCGGCCCGATGTCTGAAGGCCCAGACCCGTACAATTGGGCAGGAGAGTTCGAAGACTCTTGGTCTTGAGTCAAAGGAGAAACACCGAAGGACAGGGTCTGTGCGACTTGAGAGTCGACGACGACAGAAATGTTCATTGTGGTTCCTTTTTGGATTGCAACCTCCCCTGAAGGTCCAGTAAGGGTCAGTGGAAGGGGTAGGCTCGCGTTGATGTAGCCCACCTCGCCGAGTCCGTTTGCAACAAACCATACGAGATTGTTGGGCCCAGGCCTTGCCCACCAGATCAATGGGAAAGCGTTGGGAGTGGGAGAGACAGCATATTCTGTCAAGACACCAGTAGAGGGGTCATAGCGTCCTACTCTACCGGCAATGTGTTCCGAGAACCAGATCTTGTCGTATGTGTCAACAAAAATGGCGTTGGGAAGGCCGGAAACACAAGCATCTGGACAATAACCAATGGGGAAAGTCTTCCAAGTATTTGCACGTGAGTCAAACACTCCAAATTGGTTGTCACCCGCATGATCGGTGACCCAAACGTTGCCTGACTTATCAACCGCCACCTGTGAAAGCGCTGCTAGATTGAGCGACGAAGGTGAAGGAAACTCGATGATGTTGCAGCTGTCACAGGCAAGATGACCAAGCTTCCTCGACCCGGCCTCTGCGAACCATACCGTATTGTCTGGAGCTGCGGTGATTCCTTGAATGAACGCGTTGCTAGTCGGAACCAGATAGGTCCGGTTCAAACCATTAGTGGGATCGAACATGACGACGTTGCTGGCGCCATTAGGTCCCAACACTGTCATCCATATTCTCTCCTGATGATCTAGCGCCAAGTATCCTAGGTTTTGGTTAGGAAAAGTTATAGTCTTATTCACGGTCAGGCGTTGGCTGTCGTAGTAGGCAAGTGTCGAATTGTCGGTGAACCAAACTCGGCCCAGGGAATCAGCAACCAAGGAGCTGACTATTACGTTCGGGAGATTGGCTACGGGTTTCGAAGTTCCATTCACTATGAAGTATTCCCGGATCTGAGAGGTCGGCGGCGGTCCTGAGGATATTCCTGCGACCCACACGACCGTATCTGTTGGATAAAGGACCCATGGGCTGGGGCTCGAATCTAGAGGTTTCTGCATGAAAGTTACGTAGGTTTGAGGACTGGATTGAACAATATCTGGCTGGCTAACTGCACGAGTGAGGGGAGTTGCGTAGGACGCTGGCGTGGAAAAGAAAATGAGGATCAGGACTGGCGCGATCGCGTATGATAGTTGCATGATTGTTTGTTCGCCAGGGATGCTTAGGTTACGTTTAGAAGACCATTTTGCATTAGGTAGTGAACTGAGCATTTGATCGTGCAATATATCTGGAACTGTCCAGTCCTTGTAGCTTGAAATTTCAGCGTCTGGCGTGCGCCTCCTACAAGCTCTAAGCCGGCGTTGGAGTAATAGGTCACTGCGAACCCGTGAGATTGGGTGTCGTTATTGATAACTGTGAAAACCACGTTGTCGCAACGCTGAACCGTCACGACAGGCCAAGAACCGTTGTGAGATTGGCTCCCGTTGTAACCTGTCAAATCTACAATAATTGTAAAGGACCGAATCGCACCTATCGCTCCTGAGCAAGGAGACGGGGGAGGGCTGAGTACAACCGCGAACACCCCGCCTGCTGCGAGAGATGCGGCAACGAGCGCGATTATGACCATCTCGCTAGTTCTCAGCGATCACACCCAGTTTTTCAGTCTGAAATACGGCTCCGGTCTAGAACCAAGAGACCCCGCTAATAGAGCCATCGTCAATAGGTTCCGTGAGATTCGGCATCGAGTAGCATGAATTAGAAGATGTTATGCTCCTTCGTTCGAAAGGATTCTCAGTTTGAGGCTTGAGTTCCTTGGTGTTTTCTGCTACGTGTATGTTATGACTATGTTATCAGGTACACAGGGCTGGAATACGCAAAGGGCGGTAGAGGACGCTGCTTTGCGGGGGAAAACGTGATTTTGAAAGCTAGTGTCGGGATTGCCATTTATAGTCATGTTTAGGTGGTGTGTTCCGTCTACTCTGTGGTCGAAAATCTGAGTAGAGTTGAAGATAGCCGTAGTCGGATTGTTTGCCCAATGTCCCCAGAGAAGGAACCAGTCGCCAAGCGTGTAGTCTCTGTTTTGATCGGTCTCAATATGGAGCGTGCCGGTCGCGTCATGGGTGTGAATCGGTTGCTGACATCCATTGTCGAATGTTCCAGGCGGTGGGGGAAGGGCAAAGTTGGCCCCGTTTATGGAGATAGTCAAGTTGGGGTGGGAGTGGTAGACTTGACCCTCAACGCAATGGCTAAGATAGTCAGGCAACGGTACAAGGTTCGGTGGCGGGCGCAAAAAGACGACGGCGACTACGATTACCGCAATGAGAATTATTGCAATAGTGAAGGTGGTTAGTGCTCTCTGTTGGCGCTTTCTCTTGACATTCCCGAGAATCTTCTGCTTCCGGGTCTGGGTCTGAGACATCGAGAGCGACCTATGCAAAAGTTCGAGCGCATTCGAGCAATAATATCTTTCCCGCGGACCTCGAAAAGAGAGAATCAGAGCCCTAAAACCTACGGTCGAGATAGAGAGCCTCAAGGCATATTTGAGAAGACTGATGAGGATTTCTTCCTGCGGGGGTACCAGAGTCAGGTCAAATCATCTGACTAAATGGGCGGGTCGCGCCTAGCACGCGCGCGCTACACTCAAGACCCAATACCGCAAAGGCGTCGGAGCGATTGATGCCTTGGCAAAACGCGGGTGTGCTATCCCGTGGCGTAGGCCTTCGTGGGTTCGAATCCCACCCCCCGCACCATTTCATGGGTAAATAGAAAGGCGGTTCCTCATTCCTCATGGAGTTCGCGGTATGATTCAACAGCTTCTTTCGCCACGAATGCGAGTATGACTCCAGTCGCTAGATAGTCAGCCCACCTGATCCCCAAGAAATATTCTGCAAGAAGGCCACCGAGGAGAGCTACGGCCATGAAAAAGCAGGTCACCGACTCCATAGCATCAATCGAGAGAGGCAGCGACCGAGTCTCTCTCCCTATCTTTTTCTTCTCAACGTACAGATAAGGCATCACGATAACTGCTCCGATGGCTATCGCGATCCCTAGTAGCGATCCCTCTGGCTTCAACCCCGAAAAGTACGAATAAACCACGCCTAATCCAATGACAGGAATTAGAGCGAAGAGTAGCGCGCTCGTGAATTGTTCCGTCTTTTTGCTGTACATTCCATCTCGGGTATTGCCACTTGAGTCCTTCCGCAAATTTGTCAAGACTGCGATGCCAGAAATCAGTTCAATCAGACTATCGCCCCCAAACGCCAATAGGGCGAAACTTCCAGCAACCACCCCAAATCCAATGGACCCCAAAACCTCAATTATCATCCACCCCGAGCTGATGTACTCGATCTTGATTCCATTCCTGATTCTCGCTTGTCTCCATGACTGATGAGTCATATTGCAGCAGCATGAAGCACAGTTGGAGCAGTCCGAGGGAGTGTGGCAGCCCTCACATGAGGTTTCTGTACAACCGCAGGTCACGCATGCTAATGAAGAAGATACTCCAAATGCCATAGGTGTACAGCTTGAATTAGGACCTGGCTTGGACCGTTGAAGTATTAATATCGCCTCCAAAGAGAGTAAGGTCTGTGCCGCACAAAATCGAAGTATTCTCCGCGGGGTGCCCACTCTGCATCGAGGTCGTGAACGAGATTGAGGCAGGCAAATGCAACGGTTGCCAGCTGACGATTCACGACGTGTCCGGGAACATGGACCTAGCGAGGAAGTACGGGGTGACGGTCGTCCCGACTGTGGTAATTGACGCTCAAGTCAAGATCGAAGGGCGGCGGGATATTCCATTCGTCTGTAGCGAGGAGACCTACACCCACTTTCCCAGAAAATACGCACTGAGAAGAACAACGCGCTAGCGCCAAGGTTGGCCCTGGTGAGGGGAGCGAAGGGGAAAGTCCCTCGATTACTAATCTCAACTGGTCGATATTACCGTCTGGAGGCGTGACATTTTTCTCCTTTTGAAGCGGAAAGGGCTAACTATGTCCTGTGACCGTCTAAATGTGGAAAGACGCGGATGTGACTTAAGGAATGAAAGAAAGGCCAAGGTTAGCCATAGCAATTATTGGCGCCATCTCGGTGATCCTAGTTGCTATAGGTGCTGTAGCGTATGCGCAGGTGGCTATGCACTCATCTACCGGCTGGGGGATGATGAGTAACATGATGGGAAATCCGGGCTCTATGCAGGCCCAGTGCCAAGCGATGATGGATCAAACTGATATGTCTCAATGCCGAGCCATGATGAGTTCGAATGATATGTCTCCATGCGCGAACATGATGGGGTCATATGATATGGCACAGTGCCGGGCGATGATGCAGCAATACAACATGAATGGATCATGCTGGAGTATCGGGTCGACGGAATCAGTTCTCCACTGCCTTAGTTTAACATCGAAATAGCTTAGGCTCCGCGTACAATATTATCAGTACGGGCGAAGTGGACAGCAGAGGAGAGTACTTTCCTTCAAAGGATGCCAGGGTTGTCAGGCGAAACTGGCGTATCCTTACAGCATTATCAGCTTCTTCGCCAGGGATTCCGCTTGTCACAGATTCTCCAGAGGGGAGAGCGACGGGAAAGGTAAGATGGGATAGATTGAGCCACCAAGCCCATCTCAATTCATCCTCATAGGGCCGGTACCGGTACCACAGCACGCTTCGAGGTCAATGATATGAGCGACCTGTTGTGCAGAGTATCCGTAGTTGACAATCAAAATCTTGCCAAGTCCTTCGTGCTGATACCAGCTCCAACATTGGCAACAACACCAATTCTCCTTTGACAAGGTTGCGGCATTTGCGAGGACGGACTGCTGGTCACTAGTGAGAGTCAGTTTTTCTCCAGCAATGTCAGCTTTTGCAACTGGAGCTGGGATGTTATATGGGTCTTTAGCAATCAGCGAAGACAAGGAAGTATAGTTCGAAAGTTCGGAAATTTGATTCTGATAGTCCGTTGCGACCATAGGGTTACAGCAGGCTCCCTGAATGTAAGTATCGTCTGCCAAATTGTTAATCCAATTCGTGTAACCCATTTCGTCTCCCATGTTTGCACCCCACAAACAACGACTCACCTGTTGGTTCAAATAATTGAACTGTTCAATAGACCCAGGTGAGGCTGGACCTGGATTTGTTCCTGGCATATTCATATTCTGCGCTGAAAGAGCGAGAGAGGCAATGCCGATAACTGCCAACAGCACCAAGGATAGAATCGCGATGTTTCTCTCTCGATGGGTACCAAAGACAGAACCAGTCTTGGTAGAGTAACTTACCGTCTTGGGCCCGGCCTCGAACGATTCAGACCGTTTGGGATGAACTCTTTCAACATGTCCTCCCAAATTCTCCTTCTTGACGGACGCCCCACAATAGGGGCATTTCTCAGTTTCCAACAGACTACGTTACCTGCTTCGAAAGCGCTACTTGAACACTGTACGTTACAAAAGTAAAAGTGTTGCGTCTGCATCCCTTGAAACCTGCGTCCGGTTGGAAACCCACCTCACGGAAGGTTTCATGGTTCAACGTTAACTCTTGGAGTTCGCGTGGCTCAATGTGTGTGAACTCTTGGGAAGGATTGCCCATGAGCCGTTTATGTGTACCAGTAAACTGGTATTCAAATCCCACCCCCGCCCTGACTTATCCGATAGTGGTGGGGGAAACGTGCCCGTGCAGGTCAGGAAGGTCTGGCTAGATGAGTCAATGCTTCAGGCGCAGGGGTCGTTTTGACTTCTCTCCAGGTGACGATCATTACCGGAACGATTACCCCGATCATAAACGCTAAGACAATCAGATTCCCAAAATCCAGCGGAATGGTGTCTTGTATATCGGTTCGGAGGAGTACTCCCGCGATGATGAATATTATCCCGCCGTAAAATAGGCTGCGTGCCCCGGCTCTTGTGCCGAAGAGCTGGACTCGGTCCGGACCCCACTTCTTCGCGATTTGGAGGACACCGCCGAACACCGAACCGATCGCAAGTAGCACGATTAGTGTGCCAAAGCCGAATGCCGCTCCAGGTGCGAATCCAAGATACGCTGCTGGCATCGCTGGAACAGCGACCAAATAGATGAAAGTGGTGAACAGGCCTGTATCGACACCGAAGCCGGCGATGAACCCATGGATTACACACCAGTGTGTGGGAACTCGTCTTGAGACACCTTTCTCGTCATAATGTGTTCTAGCATGGGTGCGCAGGAATCGAGCTAGTGGATGCCAAGACGGCAATTTCCCGGACAATATCAGATATCCCGCGAGGGACATGGCGATTCCGACGGCCACGTAGACAGCTGCGTTCAAGCTTTCATCGAATGCGAGATAACTAGCGAGCGCGAAGTAGACTAGCTGAGCCATAATTGCACGTTGGAGTGTGAAGGCCGAGGCGAAGAATATTCCTGAGAGCATTCCACCTCTCCCAGTAGCTGAACCCACTGAATAGCTGAAAGTGATTGGCCAAGTGTGTTCATCCGGAATGACCCCGTGTAGCATTCCGAGACCCAGAGAACCTAGCAAGAGAACGATCCATTCGGGGAGAAGAGGGATCACGGCACGTGAGATGGAGATGGAATTATTAAGTATTTTCCGGATTTTAATAACCCTAATATAAGCAGTCAGCTGGAAATTATTATGTTAAGCAAATGCCCATCGTTAGCGTCTCGTTGCCAGACGAACTAGTCGATTCCATGACTGCGATTCAGGAATCCCAAGGATTCGCCGGAAGATCTGACGTGGTCAGAGCTGCAATACGTCTCCTGCTATCTGACTCCAGAGAGAAAGCTTCCCTCACCGGCCGAGTAGCTGCAATTCTCGTAGTTACGCACGATGAATCGAATGAAGAGCCAATTACTCGGTTGAAGCATGCTTACGATGACATTGTGCGAACTCACATTCACAACAAGATGGGCCAAAACAACTGCTTCGAACTGTTTCTCCTGGAGGGGGAAGGGAGGAAGGTAGCATCGATGACTAGTGCATTCCAGAAGGAGAAGAAGCTGAAAAGTGTAAGGCTTCTCGTGGTCCGATAGAGTCGACGAAAGGTCCAGAGGTAAACAGCGAGATCAGAGCCTCAGATCTTCGGATAGGCCTGAAACCCGATACCTCCATCGAACTCACGCGGCTTTGAATCGACGCGAGAATCGCGGTAGCGGTCTGGTCTTAGCCTGAATGAAATAGGGCGGCGAAGTAGATCGTAAGCAGTCCAAGGGTTATGAGCACGGCCATCGTTATCGATTCTTTCGAACTTGCAGCTTTCGAATTGTCGAACATCGGTCCGAAGAGTCTCACCGCGGCATAGATTGCTGTTCCGGTTCCCAGGGCGTAGAAGTAGCTGCTGTCGTAGGTCAGGTAATAGCCGCTGGCAGCGCCGATGAGCGAGGGAATTGTGAAGATTATGCTAAGAATTGCCAGGTCTCTCAGGCGACCTGTGATAGCCTTACTGTGCTGGATTGAATATGCGCGGTAGCAAGCGCCTATTATCATAGGTTCAAGTGCCTTGTGCAAAACGTATGCTACTCCGCCGGAAACGCCTCCGAATGTGTCGAGGAGTGACGTACTTGTTGTTAGGGCTGCGGTCCCGCCGAAGGCAGCACCCTCGCCGAGGCCATGGATTCCTAATGCCACTGCAACTAGAACAGGCATCGCCAGTCCATACTTTCCAACTGCTAACAAAGGCGAGAAGATATTCCGATTCCGATCAATTGAAAAGAAAAAAATTAGGCCGATGACAAAGAGGCCTACCCTTGCAAGCTGACCTACGCCTCCAGAGAAACCCGAGTTGACATCGAGGCTTGCTGCCCCGGTTATCGTGTCGACGAAAAACCAAAACAAAATCCCGAGGGCAAATGCCGCAACGTATCTTGGCTGTAATTTCATTCCCACTAGCAGAATTAGAACCAGTCCTACAAAGGCGGGAATCAGTGTTGACGCAGTCCACGGGAGAAAACTTTCCGCGAATCCCAACATGAATTGATGTCTCTAGGTGCGATATTCTAAGAGTTTTTGGCTCAAACTACGAACGAAGCCGAAACCGTTCTTGTGCGTTTAGCATGGAATGTTTCTTGTTGGCAAGGTTGAGCCATAAACTTTCTTAATCACCGAACCTTGGTCTCTGTATTCTATATTCGCAGCGTAGTTAGGTTTCTATGCAACAAGTCTAGACAGTCAATTCAGAGACCAGTAGTAACGCAAAAATGACTGGGAGTTCAGACGAGGAAGAGTTGCCTAGAACAAAGCATTTTCGACTGGTACTGGTGATCGTGCTCGTCGTCGTTGTGATCACCGGGTTTTTCGCCGCGGCTTATACATTTCATTTCTTTGCGCCCGGAAAGACAAATTGCTGGGCCCCTCCTACGAACCTTCGCTGGGTCCCGGCAATTGTAGTGATGTGAAGTTTACCGCCGATCAACCGGGCTCGTTCTTGGTCTACTGCAACATCTCCTGTTCGATCCATGTGTTCATGCAGAATGGGAGACTTAACGTGAACCCTTAACCCGGTGGTCCCGAGCAAGGCAAAGGCGAGTGAGGGTCCGGCTAGGATCAATATTGATCCTAGGGAATCGCCAGCAGGGATTTGTGCAAAGGAAATGGGCGACAGCTGCCGGAACGCCTGAATAGCCCAGGTCATAGGGTTCGACGCTACTATTGGGGCTAGGACACGAGGAAACACGCTCACTGGATAGAACAATGCGCTGAGAAAGGATAGGTAGAGCTGGATTGCGCTTCTGACGGTGACCCCAGCGAGAAGAGACCTACAATCAGGTAGGCTACGAAAATCTTCGGAGTAAAAAGTATCCCGTAGAGGTAGCATATGACAAGGGTCCCAGGGAAGGTCGCGATTACGCTTCTAACAACCCCGCCCAGGACTCTTGAGAAAGCGAGAACGGGCCTCTGCACTGGAAGTGTGAGAAGGTACGATGTCAGGTCTTTGATGTACTTCTCACGCCATACATCTCTGCCTGACTGGAATGCGGCAACCATCGCCGTTATGAGGTTCGAGCCCGGCGCGATGAAGAGAAAGTAGTTCGCGCCCTGGCCGGTAACTAGCCGGCCGAAGGTCGCGGCTGTCACAAAGAGGTCGATCGCAAAGTTTGCGAACATTATGGCGACGAGAAACGCGTCGGAGAAGAGGATCCGAACGTCTCGCTCGATGATTAGCGGGATGAGTCGTGTATTGCTCAACCGTAGATTCCTCCTTCTAGACGGCGGAAATAGAACGCGGCGCCCAACCCGAGGAAGATTACGACGAACGCTACTAGCCCGGCGATCGCGGGAAGGTCCAGAGTGAACCCGACAAGAGAATTACGTGCAGTGTCAGCGGCAAACGAAACCGGCGAGAAAGGCGCGAACAACGAAACATAGAACGGCATGAAAGCGATTGGGTATAGAGCCGTGCTTCCCCTTGACACTGCGAGCTCGAGGAGAGCGAGAACCACGTCGAATCTGTTAGCGCTCTTCACGCTCACGGCCACGGTTATGGACATGCCAGTAACGCCGAAGGCCAGGAGGAAGAGCGATACGAGAGCTGTGAGGATCGAGAGCGGCTGATCGAACCCCCAGACAAAGGCGACGATGACAAACATTGGTATGGTGTAGATTATGGCTCTCATCGCCCCGCCAAGCGCTCGTCCAATGATAAACTGCCGTCTTGCAATTGGAAGCGTTAGCAGATAATCGAGTACTCCTTCTTCCGCTTCTTCGAAGATGTCGTAGCCGATGACAAACGAGATGGAAGCGATCGTCGCCACTACGCTCCCAACCGCGTAGTACTCGAAGAAATTGAGCCCTGGAATATGGATGAGTCCACTAATGAGGAAGGCAAAGACAAAGAGCTGTATGATGAAAGACAGAGCTCGGGTTATGATGATCCAGGGGGTCCTGAAAAGGACCGAAACATCTCTGAGCGCCATCTGAAGAATCAGATGCTTCGGCGCTTCTGCGATTATGGTGGTCTTACTCGAGCCGTTGGCCGGTGTACGTGAGGAAGACATCTTCCAGACTGACCTCCTTCAGTTTGACGCTTTCGATCTTGAACCCTTGAGTGCTTAGGGTGTCGACTATCTTGGGAAGAAGAAGTGTGCCTGAGTTGAGGAAGACCATGATCTTGTTGTCGTGTTTCTTGACATCATGGACCTCTGGGAACTTGGTCAACATGTCGGGTCTGAATTCTGACCCATCGTTTAGCGTAAGCTCCAGCACTTCTCCGCCCTTTACGGTTCCCTTCAACTGTTCGGGGGTTTCACTGGCAACCAGCTTGCCTTTGTTGACTATTGCAACTCTCTCGGAGAGACGTTCGGCCTCGTCCATCATGTTCGTGGCGACGATGACGGTCGAGCCCTCGTCCCTCAGTTGGCGGATCATCTTCCAGACCAACAATCTGCTCGGGACGTCGAGGAAGGCGGTGGGTTCGTCGAATACCGCTATGCTCGGCCGCTGAACCAGTATCTTTGCGTCCTCCACTTTCTTCTTCATACCTCCACTCATCAGCCAGGTCCGCTTCTTACGTGCCTCCCAGAGGTCGAGGGCTTTCAGGACGTCTTCCACGCGACGCTGGCGCTCGTCTTTGTCGAAGGTCGTGGTCATTTTGAGGTGCCAGTTCAAGACCTCGAACCCGCTCAGGATTCCGTCTACCCGCGGGTCCTGGAAAGCGATTCCGATGAGTCTCCTAACTTCGTTAGGCTGCTTTACAACGTCAAAGCCGTTGACTGTTATCGTCCCGCTCGTGGGGCGATAGACCGTTCCCATCATAAGCATCAGAGTGGTCTTTCCAGCACCGTTAGGACCGAGAAGTCCTAGAATCTCTCCATCCTTGATCGTAAGGGAGAAGTCTTTGACAGCGTCAAGATCGCCAAATCGTTTTCCAGTTCTCTCGAATGTTATCATGGACAACCAATCATAGATTGTGAAACCGCAGGGAACACCTGTACGCAGTTCGCTCAGCGAATCGGAGCGAGGCCGGATAAAAACCCGCGACTCGCCTGCACACGCTTTTGAAGAGGCCCAGAGCAAGGTTCGATCAAGATGGATTTCACGAGAACGGTTCTTACCCGTAGAATGATTCGAGCTTTCAAACCAGACCCTGTGCCGAGAGAGAAGGTCGAGCGGATTCTCTCTATTGCTCAACATTATCCTAGCGCTGGGTATAGCCAGGAGGTTGCATTCGTAGTCGTAACCGACAAAGAGAGACGAAAGAGGATACGTGAGCTACGGGATCTGAGAAGCGACGCCCCTGTTCTATTGATACCATGCGTCAGCGAGAGGGTTGTCCACGATCGCTATCATGAACCTGACAAGATCCGCTCGGGAGGAAGAGAAATCGACTGGCCCGTCCCGTTCTGGTACTTCGACATCGGCTGCAGTTGCATGCTAGTATTCCTGGCAGCTGCAAACGAGGGGCTTGCTGCGTCTTTCGCGGGCAGTGTTGGGATCTTCAGACCGGGAATTCTGAGAAAGGAGCTTGGGATTCCAGAACATTACGAGCCTGTCGGGGTTCTATCGCTGGGTTACCCAGACCATGCTAGTGACGTTCCTTCGCCGTCGTTGAAACGTGGAAGACGACCCCTGAAAGATTTTGTCCACCACGAAAAATGGTGACGTTGAAATGATTTGTCAGCGAGATATTCAGTCAAATGTTGTCCAGAGGGGATCGAAGATCTTCGTTGTGCTGGACGATAGGCTTGAGGTTGGTTAGGTAATAGACATTGCTAATTTTCACTTGACGGGGTTTTGTGTATCGTAGTATAGTCTTCTGTTCGTTTTTCCTTTGTTCTCCAGCTTCAGCAGCTGTATCTGTCCGATCTCTTTGAGATGGGACA
>WNGH01014760.1_pt1 | contig 14057 bp, 13 predicted proteins | sample 5400631 | NCBI WGS metagenome assembly WNGH01 (sample SAMN13153373, study PRJNA577476) | soil metagenome | isolation source: 115 cm soil or saprolite under Garry oak tree replicate 1 | place: USA:California | collected 2016-06-15
CGCCCGAAGAGCAGATTGTTCGTTCATGTCGGTTCCCCCATGCGCGTCGCGGCGAGCTGAATCGCCCGGACGATCCGGTTATAGGTACCGTAACGGCAGAGATGAAAGTTCATCGCCTGACGGATCTCCGCTTCGGACGGTCGCGGGTTGCCATCAAGGAGGGCTGCCGCTGAAATCAGCTGACCGGACTGGCACCAGCCGCACTGCGGCACGCCGATGTCGATCCATGCCTGCTGCACCGGGTGCACGGTGCCGTTTTTGCCAGTCCTTCAATCGTCGTTATCTCCTTGCCCAGCACCGCGGCAACCGGGGTGACGCAAGACGTCGTGGGCGTGCCGTCCACCAGGACCATGCATGCCCCACACTGGGACATCCCACACCCGAATTTCGTTCCCGTGAGCCCCAGGTCATCCCGCAGGGCAAACTGGAGGGTCACGCCATCCACCTCGGGAAGGGTGTACTCGGTACCATTGACTGAGAGTTTTGCGCTTGTCATTTCGGTGTTCCTTACCCGTTGGCGAGGGCCGCGCGATAGACCGCCGCATGAGCAACATGTTGAGAAACCGGAAGTCAGTGGTCTTGACCAGCGTCCTCCTACAGCAAAACTAGGCGGCCTTGAGCAGGCGCGAGGTGAGGACGATGTCGACCACCTCGCGCGCCGTCGCGCGCCGAACCCAGTCCCGCTGCAGCTCGCCCGCCAGGCCCACCCAACTGATCGGCTGAGCTCCTGCTTGCACGATGCGCTGCAAACCGGCCCGGTGCGCCGGGGGGGGGACGTACCGGCAACGGCGTCAACCACCGGGTACACCTCGTAGCCCGCTTGGAGCGCGTCGAGCGTCGGGAAGGCGAGGCACATTTCGGTCCACAACGCCGTCATGATCAGCTTCTTGCGTCCGGTGGATTCGACCGCCTGGCGGAACTCGGTGTCCTCCCAGGCGTTGATCGACGACCGATCGATCTCGCTGCTGTCGGCCAGCACCTCCTTGAGCTCGGGGATGGTGGGCTCCCGCCCGCTGGCCGCGACACCGACCGTCGAGAGCACGATTGGAAGGCCGAAGGTCCTGGCCGTTCGGGCGACAGAAACGATGTTGAGGATGAGGAGATCGCTGTCCATAGACGTGACAACCTCGAGCTGGAACGGCTGGTAGTCGATGACCACGAGGGCGCTGTTCTGCGGGGTGAGCAGGTGGTCGATGAGGGGGTCGCGAATAGGCTCGCTTGTCATGGGAATCCACACTCTCGGGGTATTCGCATCGGGTACAAGGTTCCCGCGGAAAGTAGTGAGGCGTGCTCGCCAGATGTTGGCGATTGATCTGGCCGGTATTGCCGACGGAATGCGCCTGGGCCACATGATCAGGGGGCGTACAGTAGAGATCAGCGGCGGAGAGCAGGGTGGTTACGACTGAGCACGCAGCTGACTGGAGCACGAGCGGCACGCGCTTGGTCGATCGAGACCGACTTGTGGCGGCGCTCGATCGAGCAGTAGCACGGAAAGTCACCGTCATCTCGGCGCCTGCTGGCAGTGGCAAGACTTCGCTGCTGCGCGCCTGGGCAGCTCGGTCAGCTCCAACCCAACCAGTCGCTTTCGTCGCGGTACCGCGCGAGCAGCGAGATGAGCAGTTGTTCTGGCTCACGTTGCTCGAGTCCATCCGACAGACGCTCGACAGCGACAGGAGCCAGCTGGAGGAGCCGCTCAGCGCTGCGCCGCGGTTTTACGCCGACGAGATGATCGATCGAGCGCTGTCTAAGCTCGCCGATTACCCCGGTCGGCTCGTGCTGGTGATCGACGACCTGCACGAGCTCGCCTCAAACGATGCACAGGCGCACCTCAGTCGCCTGGTTGCTGAGCTACCCGCCAACGTGCACGCAGTCCTGGGAACGCGTCGCGACCCTCAGTTGCACCTGCATGAACTCCGACTTGCTGGCCAACTAGCAGAAATCAGGGCAGCAGACCTTAGCTTCACCGAACATGAGACCCGCGAGCTTCTCGCGACCTCAGGCTTGGTCTTGAGCGACCGGGCTGTGTCAACACTTCACAGGCGGACGGAAGGCTGGGCAGCCGGCCTTCGCCTCGCGGCGATTTCTTTGGCTGAGCATCCCGATCCGGAACGATTCGTCGCTGAGTTCTCGGGGAGTAACCGTGGGATTGGCGATTACCTGGTATCGGAGATGCTCCAGCGCCAGCCCGAGCACGTTCAGCGGCTTCTGCTCAACACGTCTCTGCTCGGCCGAGTTAATGGGGAGTTGGCAGACCTCATGACCGGATCCTCCGGTTCGGACCAGATTCTTCTCGACCTGGAAGATGCGAACGCATTCGTCCTGTCCGTGGACGCTGAACGCACCTGGTTTCGGTATCACCAGCTATTCGCAGAGCTACTTCGGCTGGAGTTACGGAGAACGTCGGCAAGTGCAGTCCCAGAGCTACATAGAGTGGCAGCACGCTGGTTGGCGGGCCACGGCGAGCCAATTGACGCGATCCGCCACATGCAGGCCGCCGGCGATTGGATGGATGCCGCCCGGCTTCTCGCAGATCACTCGTTCAGTCTGCTACTCGACGGACGTTCCGAGACGATCCAGACACTCCTGCGTGCCTTCCCGCAGGGAGCGTTATCGGACGACGCCGAACTCGCACTGACGTACGCGATGCAGGATATCGTGCATGGCAGGCTCGATGAGGCGGCCGCGCGCGTGGAGCTTGCTGAGCGATACGTCAGCACGACATTGCCGGAACGTCAATACCGTCTGAAGGTGGCAATTGCGTCGCTGAAGCTTGAGCTCGCCACGCGGCGAGGTCATTTCGCGGACGTCATCGACCAGGTGCACCTTGATCAACCTTTATCAACCACTCCGATGAACGCCCGATCGAACCAGGACGTTGCCCTCGGCAGCGATCTACGCGCGTTCGCGCTGATGGTTCTCGGCATAGCTGAGACCTGGACACTCCGGCTCGCCGACGCGGAGCGACATCTTCTGGAGGGAGCGAGTCTGGCGAGCGAAATTGGTCGTGCATACCTCGAGGCGACTTGCCTGGCACGTGTTGGTTTCGCCTCAACAGTCCGTGCGCTTACCGTCGCTCGTCAGCGATGCGAAGAAGCGGTCGCGTTCGCCGAGCGGCATGGCTGGGCCAACGATAGGGTCATTGCATCAGCAATGGCCACGCTGGGCGACATCCTGATCTGGACTGGGGAATTCGCGGTTGCGCGGGGATGGCTGGAACGCGCCGCCAGAGTGGGACAGTCGGATCCCGAGCCAGGAACCAGATTGCTCATGCACCTCGCGACAGGCATGCTGCACGTGACTGCCGACTCGCTACGCCCGGCGCTTGAGGAGTACAGCGCTGCCGAACGGATTCAGTCCTTCATGATGGGCGAGCACTCGTTGTCGGCGCAGGTAACTGGCTGGACCATTGCCACGCAAGCTCGACTCGGGATGCTCGACGAGGCTCGCACCGCCCGTGATCGTGTTCCCGCTGAACGCTCGCGCTTCGGCGAGATTCGCAACGCCTCGGCCGTGATTCACCTGGCCGAAGGCGACCCGACGGCGGCGCTCGATACCCTGCAGGTCGTATTCGACGGCGAGGCTCCGATCATCCGCGACTTCACGCTGGTGGAATCACACCTGCTGGCGGCGCACGCGCACGCCGCGCTCGGCGATCAACGCGCAGTGATCGCGTCTGTGGAGTGTGCACTCGCGCTCGCCGAAGGTGATCGATTGATCTTTCCGTTCGTCATGACCGGCTCGCGAGAGTTGATCGAAGCTATTCCTCGGCATACGACTGCGCACGCTGCTCTGCTCATCGATATTCTCGACGTCATGCGTGGTTCGTCCATCGCTCCGAGGAATCGGAGGGTGCCATCGCCCATCCAGGATCTCACCGAAATGGAGCTCCGCGTGCTGCGCTTTCTGCCCACAAACCTCTCGAGGCGGGAGATTGCACGCGAGCTCTATCTCTCAGTGCACACGGTTAACACACACGTCCGCAACATCTACACGAAGCTCGACGCGGGCGATCGCTCGACCGCTGTCGAGCGCGCGCGCGAGCTCCGTCTGCTTTCGAGCGCAACCAGCCGCTAACACGGCTAAAACCTCGCCAGAATATGGCGATGTGTTCTCACCTGGCGAATGCTCAGAATGTGCACGTGCGTCAGGTCCCAGATGTGTACTCGATTCGGATCTCCGGCCAGCTTGGCCCAATGGCACTCGGAGCGTTTCCGTCGATGGTCTCGCAGGTGAAGGGCCCGGACACAGTTCTCACGGGTATTCTGGATCGTTCTGCCCTGTACGGCGTACTGGCACAGATCGAGTCGCTTGCTCTGGACCTCGTCGAGCTTCGGCGCCTGGATCCTCGGCAAAAGTGATGTAGCTCGCGAGTACGCGACGTGCCCTCGGTCTGTGATGCACGTCGCCTTGCGTTTGGCCCTGGGCCGCGCAATCGCCAAAATCTGGCGAGGACACCTCACCACATTCCTGAAGAACCTTTGGAGTGACCGCCCCTCTCGGCGGTCGAACACTTGTCACACAACCGAGGGAGGAGTTCGATGGGCAGCCCAGAACTCGCGCAATACGCAGACTTCTACGCCGACACGACCGACCGGTTCGCGCTGACCGACAATCTCTCGCTATGGCGGGACATCTCCGAGCGGCTGCATCAGCTCACCAGCGAGCCGGAGGACGTCACCTATCGGGACGTAACCGCGAATGGGGTGCCCGCCATCCTGGTGATGCCGGCCGACAGCTCGACGGAGCACATCCTCCTGCACAGCCACTCCGGCGGCTCGGTGACGGCTTCGATGTGGCAGGAGCGCAAGGCCGTCGGGCATCTCGCGAAGGCAGCCGGCTCGCGGGCGCTCGTCATCAACTACCGGCTCGCGCCAGAGGACAAGTTCCCGGCGCAGATCGACGACGTCGAGGCCGCGTACCGGTGGTTGCTCGACCAGGGGTACGACCCGTCCCAAATCGCGAGCACCGGCGACTCGATCGGTGGGAACTACGCGGCGAACCTGGCGTTAACTTTGCAACGCAAGACAGCCCCGCTGCCGGGGGCAGTGCTGTCGATCTCGCCGTGGTTCGACATGGAACTGAAGAACAAGTCGGTCGACACCAACGCGAGCAACGACAAGATGCTTAGCCGCGACCTGCTGCGCGGCTTCGCAAATTCCATGCTGGATGGCACAGGGATCACCGTAACCGACCCGCGGATCAACCTGGCGTACGCGGACCCGACAGGGCTGCCGCCGACGATGATCTTCTACGGCGAGCACGAGCTCCTTGTCGACGATTCCAACCAGTTCGCCGAGCGCGCCCGCGCTGCCGGCGTCGACCTGGAGCTGCGCTCGCTGCCCGAGGGGCAGCACAACTTCTTCCTGGGGGCCGGCAGGGTTCCCGAGATCGACGCGGCAGTTTCTGAGATGGGCGCGTGGCTGCGCTCCAAGATCGGCCTGGCGGTGGCGGGGCCTCGGGCGTGATCCAGCCGACGAAAGTAAGGAGAACACGATGCGCGCGGTCACGGTCAGAGAATACGGAGGCACTCCAGCGGTGGCGGAGATCCCGACGCCGGAGCCGGGAGCGCGTCAGATCCTGATCAGGCTGCGGGCTTCACCGGTACCGGGACGACAACATACGGCCCGACCAGGCTCGTCAATGAGAATCACGTGCGCACAAGAACCGTCCCAAACCCAGCAAGGTCGGACCGGGCACCTACCGACTGCTGCCTCGGGTCGATCTGTAGGATCGCTGACAGACCTCAAGATCCGGCGCCGCGATCTCAAGGAATTGCTGCCTCTGCAGGAGCCTGCGGTGCTCGGGTTCGAAACCGCCGGTGTCGTCGACGCCATCGGCGGCGAACTGAGTGGCAGCGTTGTCGGCAGGAGCCACTCGTGAACGGAGGAACGGTATGACCCCCGATACATCCGGGTCGCAGACGCATCACCGCGAGGTCGCTCAGCCTGACCCGAGCGACACGCGCGCCTATCTCGAGCAGTTGACCAAGGCGGTTTTCATCGCCGGGCTGAACTGGAAGGTCGTCGAGAACAAGTGGCCCGGGTTCCTGGAGGCGTTTCACGGCTTCGACCCGCGGTACGTCGCGAACCTGAGTCCGAAGCAGGTCGAAGCGATCGCGGAGAACCCGGCCGTGATCCGCAACCGAAGCAAGATCGAGGCGACCGTCGAGAACGCCAACGTGATGCTGGAGCTCGTCAAGGAGAACGGCACCTTTCACGACTTCCTCGCCTCGCACCCCAATCCGGAAGCGACGGTCCAGGACCTGAAGGGGCGGTTTCACCACCTCGGTGAAAGCTCCGCGCGGGCGTTCCTGTGGAGAGTGGGCGAGCCGACGCCTGAATGGCGGCGCTAGCAACGGCGCATCTGTATCGCACACGTTCGGCGAGCCTCACTCGGCCTCTGCGTCGCCTTCCTACCTCACCTGAGTAAAGGAGAAGACCTTGAGCACGAGCTCAGACGGAAGCCTTCAGGCGCCGGCGCAAATGAACGCCAATGAACCAACCGCCGCATGACCAGATCGGTCCCACCGCTCCCAGATACCGGCAACCGCATCGAGTCCCCAGTGCTGGAGCGCCACACCCGCGGTCCGGACACTCTGGTTTGTAACCTGGCGCCCGCGCCGGTCGTGCTGAAGCGCGCCGAAGCCGAACGCGCAGGCGCATCCGCTGAGCTGGCCGAAGCCACAGGTCGAAATGCGGCAAGTCCCACCCAACCGGGTCCTTCAGACACCCCGGTTGCCACGAAGAATCGCTGGCTATCTCTGGGTCTGATCTGCATCTGCTCGCTCATGATGGTGCTCGACGCCACGATTGTGAACGTCGCGCTTCCAGCCATCCAGAAAGACCTCGGCTTTTCCCAAAGCGCCCTGGCATGGGTCGTGAACGCCTACCTGCTGACGGCGTGTGCTCGTTTGGGGTATCGCACTGTTCACCGGAGCCTCGTTGGTTTGCGGGCTGTCCAGCTCGCAGGCGATGCTCGTGATAGCCCGTGGCGTTCAGGGCATCGGAGGGTCGATTATCGGCGCCGTGGCGCTGTCGATGATCGTGGCGCTGTTTCCGGAGGAAGTGGAGCGTGCCAAGGCCATGGGCGTATGGGGCTTCGTGAGCTCCGGTGGTGGAACACTCGGGGTCATCCTTGGCGGCGTCCTCACCCAGAGCGTCGGCTGGCACTGGATCTTCCTGGTCAACGTGCCAATCGGCGCTGCCGCGCTTGCACTTTCGCGACCACTGCTTCCGTCTACCCCAGGCACCGGCCTTGGGAAAGCTCTGGACGTGGCCGGAACGCTTGCTGTGGTGGTCGCTCCCCTTCTGGTTGTGTACGGCGTCGTAGCGGCGGGCCTGGACGGTTGGGCCTCCGTTGTCACACTTGTTTGCCTTGGCGCCGCGGTACTCGTGATCGGCGCATTCGTTCTCATTGAATCGCGAGCCGCTGTGCCCCTGGTGCCGCTGGGCATCTTTCGTAACCGCACCACCGTGGTTACCAACGTTCTTATGGGGCTTAGCGGCGCGGCCTTCTTCGGGTGGTTCTTCTTCTCGCCTCTTTACGCCCAGCGCATCCTGGGATACGACTCGCTGCAGACTGGCACGAGCTTCCTGCCGGCCACGCTTACCATGGCCATCCTTTCTATTGGACTCATGCCGAAAATTGTGGCTGTGTTCGGTCCAAAGAGGCCGCTAGTCGTGGGGACCATCCTGTTCACCGCGGGCCTGATCTGGTTCGCTCGTGCACCTCTGGACGGGCAGTTCCTCATCAACGTTTTGCCGCCGATGTTCTTGCTCGGCCTCGGCGCAGGGATGACCTTCACGCCGCTCGTGCTAGTAGCTACCGCACGAGTCGAAGCCAGTCAGGCGGGGCTCATCTCTGGCCTGCTGAGCACCTCTCAGATGATTGGAGGGGCGGTTGGCCTGGCTGTACTGGCAAGCTTTGCGCTGCAATGGACGGCCGGCCTGACTGATGGTGGCCAGCCATCAGCCGCGGCCCTCAACCAGGGCTACCATCTGGCGTTCTGGGTCGCCGCGGCAGTGTCGATCTCCAGAACTGTGATCGCCTGGCGCGAGATACAGCCGGCGCCAGTTGGAGCAGGCGGTCGAGTAGCCGGATAACGTTGACTTTGGGTCGCCGGATCTATACCGACGTGGATTCGGAATCGTCTTGAGGTCCCCTGGGGCAACCTGTTCGTTCGGGAACGAATTCGGTTAGATCGAGCGTGGTGCGCCTGCGCTACTCGCTGTGGTTTGTAGCGCCCAGAGGGAGCGGCGCCTCTCTACAGCGCATCGTCGACTCCGCGATCGACCTCGCCGATACCGAAGGACTGACAGCGGTCTCGATGCGCCGCATCGCCATCGAGCTCAGCGTCGCGACCATGCGCTGTACCGCCACGTGCGTGGCAAGAACACTCTGCGCCTGTTGATGGCCGACACGATTCTGGGGCAGGTCACTTTCCTGAGCCGCGACCGGGTGCCGGCGGGCTGGAGTTCGTGGCGCGACTCCAATTGACCGGGTATCGATGCCATTCCTGGCTGGCGCGGCTCATTTCGATGACACGGCCCACCGTGCCGAAGAATGGCATGGCGCACGCGGAATGGGCGTTCTCCGCATTGGAGGGATCCAGCCTGGATCCCAACATCATGCTGCACGTCGTGGTCAATCTCTTCGCGTACGTGCGCGGCTGCGCCACAAACGTCGACATGGAACTGGAGTCCGTACAGGACACCGGTCTCACAGAGGACGAGTGGCTGGAATCGCAAGGCGAACAGTTTGCTCGCGTTCTGGCGTCAGGAGCTGTGCACAGCTCGCACGATCTTTGCGGCGCAGACGTGGAGCTGGAGGTGGATATGCTGTTCGAGTTCGGATTGGAGCGGCTGCTCGACGGGAACGCGGCGCTCATCCAAACGAGGGACTCATCGACTCACGTATGACGCACTTCAATCGAGCTCCAGCCCGATCCGGGTCATCAACACACCCGATGTGACCCACATCTGGTACCACATCAATGGGCGGGCCGCGCTCGGTCAGGACTATCGCGTAAGCGCCCCGGAGCCGGCTTCGGTATAAGCCATATGAAGCAACTCGATCGAAACCTCTATCGGGGGAACCTGGCCACAGGCTCAAGCGGTGCTTACAATTCCGCTCGTCAGTTGTTGCCGGTGTGGCTCTTCTCGCGTTGACCAGCGATTCTGGTGAGAGTGACGCGCGAGTTGATGTCAAGCTTCTCGAAGATGTGGCGGAGGTGGGTGTTGACAGTATGCGGCGAGATGAAAAGTTTCTCCGCGATTTCGCTGTTTGTGTTGCTTTCGGCGGCTAGTCTGGCAACGGCTGACTCGACGTTGGTCAGTGCTGCCCATCCGGTCTTGGGTCGTGCGGTGCTGGCCGGGCGACGTCTTATTCCCATTCGTCGCAGCCGGCTTCTTATTCGGGTGGCGTCCCAGTTGGCCCCGACGCGAGTGGTGATCGTAAGGGCTTCTTCAAGGGCTTCAATGCCGGCGTTGTTGTTCCCACACTGGATCAGTTGGCGCCCCAGGTCTTCGAGTGCCGACGCGTGTGCCAGAGGTCGGGGCCCTGTGGCCAGGAGCGCGGTCGCCGTTTGAAGTTCGTCGGTCGATTCGTGCCAGATTCCGCGGGAGTGGGCGGCTACCGCGGCGAAGGTGCTCACTCCGGGGTTGAGCCCTTGGCGCCGCTCGGCTTGCGCAATTACTCGTTCGGCTAGTTCTTGATCTCCTGCGGCAGCGGCGATCCGAACCAGCTGCGGGTCGTCGATGGCTTCAACGGGGAAGAGCGGAAAAAGGGTGAGACGTTGGTCTTCTCCGGAGGCGCATAGCCATTGGTGTGCTCTCTCCGGGTCTCCCTGGGCCAGAGACAGAAGGGCCATGAGCCACACGCCTTGGTGTCTCACGCTTACCGCGGCGGAGCGCAACATGACTTTGGCTACGCTAGCGCTTTCGATGGCGCCCCGTTCGTCGCCGAGGTGTATTCGCAGTTTTCCGAGGGTGACGACGGAGGGAGCGTCGAGAGGGCCGACGACCAGGTGGGCTTCGTTGGGGCCGAATCGACCTTCCAGGGCTGTCATTGCCTCCGCGAGATTGCCCATTTGGAAGTGCTGCCGGCCGCGGCTTGTTTCGAAGACGCGCAATGCCCAGTTCTGACGATCCCGCTGAGCGGCAGCCACGCCTTCGTCAGCGGCTTGGAGGGCTTCCGGGAAGCGGTCGAGGGCGGCAAGGATCCAGGCTCGGAAGTTGTGGGCCAGTCGTTTGCGGGGGTCATCGTGACTGTCAAGTCCCCGGCGTTCGGCGGCGGTGACGAGCTCGAGCGCTCGCCCGAAATCGGACATCTGATAATGCACAGCGGACTCGGGCAGTTCGAACGCGAACCAGGAGGCTTTATTGGCGCTGGCGTACACTGCCTCGCGGGCCTTGGGTTCGATCGCCAGAGCATCTTCGAGCCGCCCGCCGACGACCAGGTTGTGGAATAGCGAGGCCCAGAGCGAAGCGCGCACGTCAGTGTCCAGGTCTGGTAGGGCTAACGCGGCTCGGGCGTTGTCGGCCCTGATCTCGGGGGAAAGATCGAACATACTGGCCACGCTCAGGCGCACCCGCGCTTCCTCTTTGGGCGCAAGGGCACTTCGGAGCGCGGAGTCAGCGAACCGCTTGCCTTCCTCCCCAAGGCCGGCGGCGAACAGCGACGTGACCCGAGCGGCCACCAGCGGGCCCCGCAGCACGTGGCCGTCCGGCGCCAGGTCGAGTGCCCGGGTGGCCAGTTCGGCGGCCATGCCGGGGTCGGTCACTCCCAGATCGTCTGCCGCCTGGAGGAGGATCGCGATGGCCGTGTCGTCGCCTACTTCAGCGCTATCGACTAGCTGGACGGCGACCTCCACCGGTAGCGCTCCTCGGGCTATGAGCACATCGACTGCCTGACGATCCAGGGCACGGCGGACAGCAGTTGGCGAGCTGGCTGCCGCGCCCTCCCTAATAAGATCGTGTCCGAAAGCCAAGCGGTCGTCGCTTTCTTTGAAGATGTCGGCGTCCATAAGTTCTTGGATTGGCTCTACGAGTTCGGATACCGCCGTGCCAGACATGTCGGCCAGATCTCGGACGGTGAAGCGTCGTCCGAGAGACGCGGCCAACGTGGCGAGGTGCTTTGCCGCCGGCGACATGCGCGATAGGCGTCCGTGAACGCTGTCAATGATCCGCTGGGGCATTCGGTCCGTGACCAGGGTTGCTTGCCCGGTCGTGGTTGCCACCAACCCTTCGTCTTGCAGGCCTCGAAAGAATTCAGTTAGCAGAAAAGGACTGCCATGCACGCCCGTTGCCTTCTCGAGGAGGTCGCTGTCGGGCGGTGCACCGAGGATGTCCTCGGCGATCTCGGCCACCGCGGGAGTATCGAGCGGTCCGAGGCTTATGTATTCGGCGCCGGCGTCAAGCAGTCCGTTCTTGGCCTCCAATACGGGTTGGATTCCCTGGTTTGGCCGGAAGGCCAGTATCCAGGCCACGGGCAGAGAGGCCAGCCGGTAAGGGAGTTGGCCCATAGCCATCGCACAGCGAGGCCCAGCCCATTGCAGGTCGTCCAGACAGATCGCCAGTCGATCCTTGAGTGCGGCTCCCTCGATCAGGGACTGAATGTCCTGCAGGAGCCAGAAGGTCTGCTCGGCCGAGACTTGCAAGTCATGAAGAGATGTTCGGGTCAACAGTGGTTTGTCGCCCCCGAAGAGCGCGTTCAAGAGTGCTTCCAACTCGACCACGCTACGCCCCGGTTCTGCAGTGCCCTGGCCAACCCGAAATGACATCTCGGCGGCCAGCGCGGCGCATTCTTCCAGGAGCCTGGTCTTACCGAGTCCGGCGCGACCCTCTATCACGATGACTGCTCCGACCCCGGCGGCGACCTCCTGAAGCCTGCGCTTGATGCGCGCCAGTTCTGCGTCACGCCCCCGAAGCGGAACCGAGTTCCTCGCGGTCATGTCGAGGTCCCCTCCTCTGCCCTGCCGGCATCGATGCGGAAGGGGCGATGGCAACGCCATTTAGTTGGATGCGACCGTGACGTACCAAGGTTCGCTCCGTGGTGGTCATGACATCGGAGGTTGTCAACTTGAACTGGGAGTGAGTAGGTACTTCTCACGAGTTGCGACCCGGCTGAACTGATGGATCAGGTTGGAGTTCAACGCCTCAAATCCAATGGCTTAATAGGCCCCGCTTCGACCCGGACGACAACCTCGTCCGATCGGGGAGCCGAAACCTGTCGCTCCTGGAGGGTTATGCGGAGCTGACCTTCCGGTCCGAGCGGATCTCTAATGAGGTGACGTTCATGCGTGCCTCCCGAGCTTTGTCGGCCTCGTACCTGAAGTTCGGCGATAGCGCCCGACGGCGCCGCGAGCTCGAACGACAGCTGTCGTCCTGATCGCCGTGACCTACCATTCAGGATGTTGCCTATCATCTTAAAAGGATGACGGGTAGCCTCTTGAGAAGTCAACTCATCTCGTCGCCGAGTTTTGGAGCATTACATGGGCACTTCGCAGGCCGACAAGGTTGCCAACCACGAGCGGATCATCGACACTGCCGCCACCATGATTCGTCGTGATGGTCTGACCAGCCTCAGCGTCTCAAACCTGATGCAAAGGGCCGGCCTCACGCACGGGGGCTTCTACCGCCACTTCGCGTCTCGCGATGCGTTGATTACACAGGCCGTCGATGGGGCGCTCGATCGGAGCGCGAGCTCCTACGGGATCGCCAAGCGAGGGATCCCATCGAAGACTTCTCGATCACTCGGAGAAATAATCGAGAAGTACCTGAGCCCGACGCACCGCGACGACCCCGGAACCGGATGTGCAATCGCTGCCCTCGCGACCGACGTCGCCCGCGGCACCGAAGATACGCGGACCGCGTACACCCAACACGTGCGCGGTTACCTCGGCCGCCTGTCGGCAGCGCTAGAGGGTTCCGATGGGGGCGACGACGATCCCTACCTGACGCTCGCGGCGATGGTCGGAGCAGTCGTCCTGGCGCGAGCCGTCAACGATACGGCGCTGTCCGATGAGTTTCTATCGCACACAGCGCGCGGTCTGCGCCGGATCGCTCGCAGTTGACGGCACTGCAGGCGGATGCGTCCACGGGTGAAGCCGGGTGGGCGACCGGCCATGGCGCCGAAGAATCACCATAACGAGTGACGTCGCCTCGGCGCTTGGAGATCTTTGCACCGGCTCCACCAAGCGGGTGACCGCTGCCATAAGAGAGAGATCAGGCGCCGTGCGCTCCTTGCACGAACACCTTAGCTCCGCCGCCCATAACCCGGACTTTCGGCTGTTGCAAAAGGACTCACGGATGGCCGGGTCGATGGGGGCGAGCCCGCTTCGGGTTCACGCCCGGCGAGCGAGTTCGGCTCGGGCCGAGATCCACAGGGTGTGTGGCTGGTCTCGCTCACCGTGCAACTCGAGCATTCCCTTGACCAGATCCTCCACTGTGCCGGCGTTGTTCGCGACGGTGGTGAAGTCGCGCAGGTACTGCCGGCTGGCCGCAAGGTTCTCCGCACTGTCCGCAGCCCCGACGCTCTTGTGGCCGGCGACGACAATTTTCGGATTGAGCGCCTCGACCACCTCGATACTCGCCATCCACGCCTCGCGCTTAGCCTCATCGGCCTCGTACATCATCATGTGCACGTTGTTGTAGACGACATCACCGCAGACAACTGCGTCGGCCGACGGCACGTGGAAGGCCGTCGAACCATCCACGTCGCCCTGGCCGACGTGGATCAGGTTGACGACCTTACCGTCGACCAGGATTTCGTCGGTGTTCAGCACCTCGGGCAGCTTGGGCGTCTCGGGGAGTTCGCCCGGGAAGCGCGACGTCCAGTACTTGCTCGTCTTGTTGAAATCTGCCTCCCAAGCGGCGCGAGCCACTACCTCGGGAGCCGCGAACCCGCGCGCCTCGGGAAAGTGTTCGAGAAGCCGCGCCAGCCCCAGCCGCAACAGCCTTGAGGATCAGGCCGGCGGCGATTTCGGGGTGGGCGATGAAGGCGGCGTGGGAGCCGTTGACGGACTCGGTCACCGCGTTCATGCGTTTGGCCATGAACCT
>WNGH01004008.1_pt1 | contig 14056 bp, 17 predicted proteins | sample 5400631 | NCBI WGS metagenome assembly WNGH01 (sample SAMN13153373, study PRJNA577476) | soil metagenome | isolation source: 115 cm soil or saprolite under Garry oak tree replicate 1 | place: USA:California | collected 2016-06-15
TGTTCACCAGTGCGGCCTCTTCCGTCACCGTGACTTGCTCTGCGACGCCTCCGACTTCCAGCGTCAGATTCACCACAGCGTCCTGGCCCACCACGAGATTGATCCCGCGCCGCACTTGCTGCTTGAAGCCCGGCAGTTCTGCGGTGAGTTCATAAGGACCTACCGGTAGGAGTTGCATCTTGTAGCCACCGTACTCGTCGCTGACAGCCGTGCGCGTCAGCCCGATGTCGGTCTGCTTGGCGGTGACACCCACTCCCGGCACGAACGCTCCCGTGGCGTCGCGCACGACACCCGAGATGGTCGCCGTGGAGCCTTGAGCAAAAACCAGACAACTTCCCAATGCGATCCATCCAATAATCCCTGCTCCCAATCTGAGCAGCATGTGTAGGCCTGTACCTGTCCTGCCTAACATATTCCCCCCTTTTGAATCGAATGCGACTGACTTCGTCGAAACCACGGTCTCCGCCGGATTCCGGCCGCTCCGAAGAATCAATCGCAAGTTTCTAGCCCCTGTCGTCAACCACAGCACGACAGATCCCACGGTCTGCCGGCTCCTCCTGAACCGGCCCTTACTGCTTGCAGAAAAATCTGATGTGTTGAATCCGGCCCCTCCTCTATGATCGCGCGGTGCAGTCGTAATGGTCCTTGCCCACCGCTTGGCGATGACATCAGAAATTCAGGAGAAGAATTTCCGCTTCAAAATTGCGACGTCGGGATACGAATGATACGGATTAGCTACGCTGGTTTCTCGAGTTTGTCAAGAATTCTGTCGCGCAGGTAGTGGACTACTTTGGAGTTGAGTGTCCAATTAGCGATGATCTGGTGCGGGCATATTCCCCTCCTTGGCAAAGGAGGGGTGGCTGCGCGACCAAGAAAATTTCGCGAAGCCACCTTAGCTCGCGCAGACGGGGTGGTTCGTTCAAGCCACCGATTAATCGGTAGTTGGCCGAACCACCCCGTCCGCGCTTTCAAAGGAACGGGGACATTGACTGATGCGCGGCCTCCCCTCCTTTGGCAAGGTTGGCAAGGAGGGGAATATCCCCGCGTTTCAAAATAGACCACTACCGTCGCGCAGGATCGCCGTGTTTCGGCTAACCCTTCCGGCCGAGCTCGATAATCCTGCCATCGATCTTGGAGATCAGCGCCGTCAGAGCACCTGCTGCGTCATTTGCTGGAGGCGATCCCTTCACGGTCCACACGTCATTTTCCAGATCCGCAGTAAACGGCTTTTGTGCGTTGACGGTTTCGTGCCCGTAGACGGGAAGCCACACGGCTTCGGCAATTCGCATCGCCGTGAGATCATCCGGTACCCAGCCGGTTTTTAAAACCAGAGACAGCGCGGCGGCCATTTGGTCCCGGATAGCGGATACATCCAAGCCATGACCGCGAAGGATCTGCGAAGCCAGGCTCTTTTCCTCGCGGAGCATGCCCAGCAAAAGATGCTCGGTACCGATAGAGCGATGATGCAAACGTTCCGTCTCTTCGGCCGAATATGCCAGGATGCGCTTGCACTCGTTGGAAAGAGGTAGATCGATTGATATCGACACCTTTTCATGGATCGGGACACGCGCTGTGATTTCAGCGCGAATGCTTTCAATCGATACGGATTGGTCATGGAAACGGTGGATGATGTTTCTGTCTTCGTGAACCAGGCCGAGCAACAAGTGCTCGGTCTCGATCGTGGTGCTGCCAAACTGGCTGGCTTCGTACCGGGCGAAAAAGATCACTCGCCGCGCCCGCTCTGTGTATCGTTCAAACATGGTTGAATCGCTCCTCAGTATACCGGTAGATCAGGTCAAAGAGAGCGCTGCATCAGGACGGTGTCGAGCCAGCGGCCGAACTTGAAACCGACTGCTTGCAATACTCCTACATGGCGGAAACCGAAATTCTCGTGAAGGCGAATGGAGGCGGTGTTATTGCTGTCGCCGATCACCGCAACCATTTGCCGGCAGCCGCATTTCTGACATGCATCAATCAAGGTCGATAGGAGCGCTCGGCCAACGCCTCTGCCTAAATGGCCGGGATGGACGTAGACTGAATTCTCGACGGTGAATCGATAAGCCAAACGCGCGCGATACGGTCCCGCATACGCATAGCCCACCACGACGTTATCGCTTTCGGCCACGATGTAGGGAAGGCCGCGAGCTTCAATATCCAATCGGCGGCGGGCGATTTCCTCGGCATCGGGCGGCTCGATCTCGAAAGAACCGGTGCCGTGCCGAACATGATGGGCGTAGATCTCAGTGATAGCGGCAACGTCGGTATCGCTTGAAACGCGAACCTGTATTTTGGAGTCCATCTCGTCAGCGCGATTCGGGCAGGGCGAGTGTCGCAAATGCGATAGCAGCATCCTGCATGAATCGCACCTGCATTGAATCGGGCTCCTATTTCTTGTTCAGGGAGCCCGCTGTCCAGTAGCCGGAATCAATTTAGCACAGACTTTCCATGGACAATCTTATCGGCGTCTTTGCTCGTCTACAATCGACCATCTCGTTCGACTAAGGTCGGCAAAAGCTTCCAGGTCAGCCGTCGCCATTTGCCCCTCCGGGCTGCGCCATGCTTCCTCCATCGCGTTCCGGCTTTCCCACCACAGTTCAACAATCGCGTCCCAGCCCGGATCGCTGCGCATCGAGTCCGTGACCGCGTGATTTTGAACGTAGGCACAGACGCCGGGAATTACCTCCGCCATCGGACCGTGTACGTCCTGCAAGTATGCACGAAACTGCTCGCGACTCATCTCGGGCTTACGGTAAAGGACAACCACGAATTTCAGCATGGCTTTTCACAGCGCTGCGTAGCCGCAGCCAAAATCTGAGCCGCGAATCGCGCGAATGACGCGAATGGGCCGCACGCCATTAATGCCGTTAGTAACATAGGAATTCTGTGCGGCCCATTCGCGTCATTCGCGCAATTCGCGGCTAAAACCTTCGATCACTTGCGGCATTGCCCGCCTGCGCATCGATTGTTCTCTTCACAGACGAATTCATACAGGCCAGCTTCATCCCATTCCGGGTGAAGCTTCATTTCAAAATCCTCGGACCATGGTGCTGTAAAGATTTTGGGATCGTCGATCGTGATTTGGTAGGCAATCGTGTTGGTGTCGGTTCGCCGCAAACGCTCGATGGTGTGAAAGGCCTCGGTATGCATTCGATAGTGAAGAGGGTCCATGTAGTAGTAGTCATCCAGAGACCATCGCCTGAAGTTCGTGCTGTCAATCACCAGCGTGTCGTCCTCCCAGTGCGCGACGGAGTCGCCATAGTAAGTGGGCTCGAGACCCTTGCGATGTGGTCTGCCGTCCAGTGGAATCAAACGCGTGATCCGTTGAAACTCCGTGACCATCACGAGGTAATCCTTCGACTGGACGATCTGAACTGGATACGGACCGAAGAATCCCGAGGGGAAGCCGGAGGGGAAACAGAATGCGCGTGGCTCATCATGAAACGGGTCGCCGGTGCGAGGTTCGTAGAACAATGCTTCGCCGCCTGGCTTGAAGGGAGCCATCTTTTCCCTGGTGAATACAGTGGCCGGGCCCGTCGAGCTCTTACCTCGCGGATTGGACCAGAATCCTGAGAAGTCGGGTTTTCCTTCTGGAGAGCGCGGCACAGTTTGAGCCTGGGCGATCAAGACCGCGGCAAGCACAGCGATCACAGCAATGGCGGAGTAGAAGAAACGGTTTCTCATGGGCAACCCCCAAAATGATAGTTACTTCTTGTCGTTGGGAACTCTGTCCTCGGCCGAAGCTGTAAACACTCTCCGGCCATCGGCAAATGTAACCGTGCCCCCGGAAGCATTGTTCGAGCCATCCCTGGCCCGAAACCCGTCGACCTTCACAACGTCACCGATTTTGAGAACGTCTTTCGTAATCCCTCTCCTCTGCAACACGCCCGGAGGAGCTGCGGAGAAGGCCCAGCTGGTTACGTTGCCGTTCTCGTCTTTCACATCGACGTAAAACCAGATATGAGGATTCGTCCACTCGACTTTGGTGACCGTGCCGGTTACTTGGACCGGCTTCGTCCCGTCGTACTCCGCCGTGAAAGAATGGTGCGAAAGCACCGGGACGGCGGCCCCGATAAGAACAACTGCCAACAAGAAAGCGATATTGGTTTTCATCGGAATACCTCGCGCAAGTGACCGGATGATAGCTTGCCGAAATTGGTGCCGTCAACGCCGTAGCGGTGGTCTATGACCGCCAACTGGAGTTGGACATTTTTCCGAACTCTTGGTCAATACGCTTCGCCCGCAGGCATGTCGTGGGACATTACCCACAAGTCGTCCGCTGGACACGGGCGTTTGGGACAACCGGCGGGAAAGGCGAAGTCCCCTCCTTGGCAAAGGAGGGGACGCCGCGCCATCAAGTAAATGGTCCCGTTCCTTTGGAGGCGCGGCGCGAAGCGTGAGCCCGGTAGGGCGAAACATCAAGAACGGCGTGGTTCGTTCAACTTCCGATAATCGGTGGCTTGAACCAACCACCCCGTCTGCGCCCGCTACGGAGGCTTCGCGGCATTTTCTTAATGGGCGCAGCCACCCCTCCTTGTCCAAGGAGGGGACTTCGACTTTCCCTTCAGTTGTTTTCAATGCCCCCGTGTTCAGCAAAAGATGTGGGACATGGCAAGCTGGAACAGGAGAGGAATACGCCTTCCGCGTAATCCGTGCAATCCGCGGCTGCTTATTCATCATTTCAAAAGCGGAATTTCCCTTGACAGCCGCTGCCCGCGATGCGGACACTTTCGTCGGGTTCCACCAAAATATCTGAAGGTAAGGACAAAGCCATGTCACAAGGACGAAAGCATCCAGCATCAGCGCGACTTGGGGTCGAGACCATGATCCGCGCGGACATTCTCCAGAAGTTCCCGGAGTTGTTTGGCACCAAGACGATCAATGGCCGGGAAGTGCATGTCGAGCAGGCTATTGCCGAGCTCGCCCGGGAGTTGGGGCCGGCGATCGCCGCCGCCCTCACGGTGCGCCCGGCTCTACTGCGGTCTCCCGCGCCGGTTGGTGAGAAATATGCCTGGCCGAAGTGGGACGACACGTTTGAGGATCCCGTAACGGCGCAGTCCCGGACATTTCGTCAGATCGTCCAGGGCTTGATTGATAACTTTCTCGGCCGGGACAGCCCATGGCGTTGGCGGCTCAATGACGAAGTGCCCATCCCGAAGGACGCTCATCCCTTAAAGAATCCCGGACTGGAGCTCACCGGGCCGTGGCATCCGCTGGACATGGCGTTCAACGCGCTGAACAGTCCGGCGCCTATGAATATGCCGGACTTTGAAGACGCCTCGCCGCCCCATTTCCAGCCCGACGGCACGCCCAGGAACCAGCCGGTAGGAATTTTTGCGGCCATGCAGAACGCCAAAGACATTTTCGAAGGCCGCTGGACCAACCGCCCCTATGAAGTCGTGAAGAAAGGCCAGCCGCGGGCGTACAAAATCAACCGGCCTCCGGCACAGTGGCCGACCCGGTTCGTTCGGCCTCCCGGGATCCACGTGCGATTTGACCATATGACGGTCGATGGCGAACCCGTGCCCGGCGTGATCCCCATCGCGCTCCTCTGGGCGCTCAATAACTACGGGTCTCTCACGCGCTCCGGCACCGGCGTCTACTATTACATTCCGAAGATTCAGACGCCTCAGGAAGCGTTCATTGTCGAGAAGCTCCTGTCACGGCTGGAGAGCTTGATCGGAGTCCAGCCAGGCACGTTCAAAATCAAAGTCCTCTACGAGGAGGGAAATGCGGGACGGTTCCTGCCTGCGATCGCCTGGGTCTTGCGGCGCAGGCTTCTTGGGACCAACGTTGGCCGCTGGGACTATCTGGCTAGCCTCATTGAAATGTGGAAGGATGACCCCCGGGGTGTCTTTCCGGATCCGCAGACCATCGGCATGGCTTCTCCGAACATGATTGCTTATCAGCGGTACAACGCTCTGATGATGCTCATGGCCGGCATGAAGGATGGCGAGTTCAGCCAGGCGGCTCCGATTGGCGGGATGGCCGCGGTGATGATCTACCCCACAACCGATCCTTATGGCCGCTCCAAGTACAACCCACTGGCCCTGCGGGCGATGATCATCGACAAGCTGCGCGAGCGCCTGCTGGGTCTCATATTTGTCCCCGAGGAGCCAATGCAGGCCGGTCAACAGCCGTCCCTGGAAGACATCGATGCAGGCGTTGTGAAGGGACGACTGTATGATGCCTATCGTCAAAGCTGGGTCGCCAGCCCAGAGTCGGCCTACGTCGCCGCTGGCAACGCACCTTTGCGGGCTTCTGTAACCGAGCTCCAGGCCATCCTCGATGCGCCGCGAGAAACTGTGGACGTGAAAGGCAAACCGGTGCCGACCGTCGCCAGTGGTCTCGTGGAAGCAGAGCGGCTCCTGCTGCAATCCCGCGGCTTGTTGAACCCGCAGGGCAAGATCACACCCTGGGTCATCCGCAAAGACACGCTCAACACGCCGGAGAAGCTCTTCACGCAAGAACTTTGGGACAGCATCTATGGCGTGCCGTCCGGCGAGATCACCATCGAGCACATCCAACACGCGTTCTACATGGCAGCCAACTACGGCTTTCAGATCCTCAATGGCAACTTTGCGGCCGCTATCGACGACTACGAGCTTTCGCTGCGCTTCATGAACGATCTCGCGACCTACCGGATCGACGTGTCCTGGCTATGGAGCCTTGTCCATCACGAGGCCGCCATTACCAAAGGCGGCTACCTCAAACGGCCAGCGTTGACCGAGGATGGAGTTGTACCGGCGTTGAACGCCTTTGAGGTCAGCGCCGGGACTCGCTTCACCAGGCAGTTGTTCGAGAAGGTCTGGGACTGCCACAACGAATGGACGTCGGAGTTCTTCGCCGAACTGGACCGCCGCGGCGATCCTGGCCGCTTTGACCGCGCCAAAGCGCCCATCATCATGGAGATCTTGAAGCGCCAACTGCTTTCGGCCCGCTACATCCAGCACAGCGCCCGCGTGCTCTTCGCCATGGCCCAGGCAAGTGAGCCGGAGCGCGCGCAGATTCTTGATGCGATCTTCGACCTCTCTCGCGAGGAAATCGTCAAGCGCGTTCAAGCAGGCAGCCTGAGCAAGGCCGCATTGAACGCACACGATTATGTGTATGACATCTTTCCGGGTGTCACAGGAGGGCCGGGATAATTTAACGCGCATTTCTCACCGGAATCTTGGGCAACTATGCCGAGGGCGCGTCCCTCTCCCTCTGGGAGAGGGTGGCCGAAGGCCGGGTGAGGGTCGATAAGAATGCACTCCCAGTGATTTTGCTACCTGGGAATCTGCGGAACGACGAGGTGAAACAGCTTCACGGTTGCGCCCGTCGCGGCTGAAATCGTGGCGGTCTCGGAGGGACCGAGGTAAATGCCCATGCCTTTCGACACCTCGTGGTCCTTGTTCTCGAGTTGGATACTGCCCTTCCCTTCCATCAAGTAGATGAGCTGATGCTTGGCGCCGGCGTCGGCCTTGAATTTCTCTCCGGACTTGAGCCAGCGCAGCATTCCAAGCACATTCTTCGCACCGGCCAGTTGGTTGTTCAGGATTTCAGTCATCTCGCCTTGAGGCGTCTTTTGCCGCGGAAGCTTATTGGTATCGATGAAGGTCGTGTTTGGCATAGAACTCCCCTTTAAGTCTGAACCCATACGCGGCCGTCAACGCGGTTCCATCGGAGGTCATCGGGTGTCCCATCAAGGATCGTCGTTTTGAAACGGTTCGGTGCCTGGAATTCGAAATAGAACAGGCCGGTCTCCGTAGCCCTCAGGCGATGCTTGGCCTCGGGCGGGATAAAAACCATGTCGCCCGGGCTTACCGCCCGGACGCCTTCGGGCGTTTCGACGGTGCCTTTCCCCTCGATGATGAAGTAGAAGTGCTCGCAATTCTCATGCAGATGGAAGGGTGATGAAGCGTTGCTCTTGTAACGCATGATTCCGGCGAGCATGTCGTCAATATCGGTGAGTTCCTTGTTGACGAAGAACGTCCGCTCGCGCCCCGGCACGACCGAAACCAGCTTCGGTAACTGATCCTCGTGGAATATGTATGCCATGTTGGTTCTCCTTTGAGTCGGCGCCGTGTCTCACCGCGCGTTATTCCAAAACCGATCGCCCAAAGCCAATGGCTGGCAATCCGCTCTCCGGCTCACCGCGGCCGATATGCGACACGTGCAACCTCGGCGTAAGGGACGGGTGCAACAGTTGCCCGGATTTCGGTTTGCACGTGGCGCTCGACCGTCGGTTTCAACGAGCCGCGACCTTCTTCACCCCAGACGAGCATCAGCTCGGTACCCAGCTCACTGTGTTCAATATCGATAATGGCCAGCGAGATCATCGCGCGTTCGTTGTAGGTGTAGCCAGTATACGTGGACACCCCGACGGTTTTACCGTTTTTCAACACCTGGTCATACGGTAATGTTGAATAGTTCGCCAGGGGTAAATCGATATACTTGGCTATATCTCCACCAGTGTGGAATAAGGAACGAAAGACACGGGCGACATCCTCGCCGTTCCAGACGAGCGTTACTTTCTTCCGCCTCGGATGATCGGCCATTTTTTCAAGGGCTTCTCGTCCAACAAAATCATGGTCGAATTTGACGAAGGGCCCGTAGCCAAGGTCGTAGGGAGTCAGGTAATAGTCCGTGATATCGCGGGAGTAAAAGCTACCTCCGAGTGAAGCCGTCGCTTCATAGCTTTTCGGGCTCAACCACTTTCTGTATCCCTTCATCTCTTCACCAACATAAATCGCCGGAAGCGGGGATGGAATCCATCCCGACTCGAGGCAGGTGGTCGCGTAAGCTTTGGCGCCCACTTGCCGAATCCCGTACTTTTGACCGGCTTCAACAATGGCGTCCCGGACTTGGTCGGCGTATTCCCTGGGACCGAAAAGTTCCCATCCGGGTTGTCCGACCATTCCATGACGCAAGGCGCGGATATCCCGGCCCGCGATGGTGAAGACATCCATATTAAAGAACCGGGTACCCGGCACGGGTCTTCCCGTTACCTTCTCCATGACCTGGACAGCGTTGGGACCTTGAACCTGGTATCTGAAAGACTTTCGCCGGCCTTGATTAACAGCGGACCTCTCATCCCTTTCCGCGGATGCACGATACCCGCGAGTCTCTAAATTGAATTGCAACCAATCGGCAACAGGAGGGCGCCCGACGAGACTGAATCTATTTTCATCCAGATAAAACAGAATCGCATCACCGATCACATATCCGTTATGGTTACACGCAACAAATTGCTTCGCTTGATTGACTTTGAAATTTTTAAAGCTATTTACACCGAGATCAGAGAGCAATTTGAGTGCATCCGGGCCCTCAACATGAAGATCTGTCATATGGTGAGACTGGTCCAAAAGAGCGCAGGTCTCCCGCCAGGCGCGCTGTTCATCTCTCCAGTTCGTGAACTCGGCACGCACCACCGGGAAGGCATATGGTCCTATCTGCGAATTACGCAACAGTTCAACCGGACTCCCGACGGTTTGTAACGCTTCCTCCAGGCTTTGGTAACTCATACGGGACTGAACTTTAGTCAAGCCGGTAACCAGAAATCAACTGGAAACGCGGGCTTTCAGGGCGCCAACAGTTTAGCAATTCCGAAATACCGGCGGTGATATGTACGCGCGTACGCGCATCTGGAGCAGTTACGGTTTGGTTCAGCTTGCCAAGTGACGTCATTGTGTCTGTTGGTCGTTGGGTTGTTTGACAAGTACATGGGACATCCCAACATTTGACATTGTTCGGCTGCACGCTCGAGCTTCCCCAAAATGTTAAATGTAGGGGATGTCCCATGTACGATCTCAAATGCACTTGTCCAACAACCAAATCCGCATTGACGAACTGACCAAATGGTCGTTTTGCTAGGACAAGTCCAGTTACCTGAGGGTCTGGGCAAAAATATTCTAGAAGGAACCTGTACGGTCTGCCACAATTTGGACCGCGTGACGAGCAAACAGTACGATAAGGATGAGTGGGAAGGCATCGTCCAGAGGATGCGGGACAAAGGAGCCGAGTTGTCGGATGACGATGTGACCGTCCTTGTGGAGTATCTTGCCAAGAATTTCGGAAAAACCCAGCACTAATCCAATCTCGCCCGACGAAAAATCCGCCGGCTCCTGGCTGCCCGCCATGGGCCTGCGGCTCACCGAGTGGTTCGAGCGCTGGTTTCCTGACGCATTTGCCTTGGCGCTTGCCGGTGTGGGTATCGTGTTTGCGGCATGCGTCGCCATCGGCAGCCCCGTAATTCAGACCGCGCAATGGTTCGGCGCCGGATTCTGGGATCTGGTCCCCTTCACCATGCAAATGACAATGATCATCGTCACGGGCTACGCCGTCGCTACTGCCCCGCCGGTCTACTTCATCATCCGCCGGATGGCGAATGTCCCAAAGAACGGAAAGTCTGCGGCTGCGTTTGTCGCATTGTTTTCGATGCTCTCTTCACTCATTTCCTGGAGCTTCAGCCTGATCTTCAGCGGCCTGCTGGCGCGCGAAGTGACACATCGCGTGAAGGGGGCAGATTATCGCGCCGCGGGCGCAGCGGCGTACCTGGGAATCGGCAGCGTGTGGGCGTTGGGCCTTTCCTCTTCAGCCGCTCTGATCATGGCGGCACCGGCATCTTTGCCTCAATCCATAATGCAGATTAGCGGAGTCATTCCGTTAGGGCAGACGCTCGGCTTGTGGCAAAGCGTATTGATCGCCGCTGTCCTGATCCTCATTTCCATGCCAATCGCCTACTATTCGCACCCGGCCACCGCACATGCACGCTCCATCGAAGATATGGGCGTGAAATACGAGCCTGCCGCAACGCAAAGCGGCAAACCGGAAAAGCCTGGGGAATGGCTTGAATACAGTCCTTTCTTGACTCTGTTGATTTCCGCGCTTGGCGCCGCTTATCTCATCCGCGAAATGGCCGACAAAGGGCTGAGCAGCCTGCTCGAGCTCAACCATTACATCTTCGCGTTCCTGATCGTTGGACTCATCCTGCACTGGCGGCCGGGCTTTTTCGTTCAGGCCGTGAGCGCGGCCGTGCCATCGGTGGCCGGGGTTCTCGTTCAATATCCGCTGTACGCCGGCATCGTGAAGATGATGACGGAATCGGGTCTGGCGAAAATGCTGGCGCATTTCTTCGTCACCGTCTCAACGCAGCACACGTTTCCTGTGCTGGTCGGGATCTACTCGGCCGTGCTCGGCCTGTTCGTGCCGTCCGCCGGTGGAAAATGGCTGATCGAAGCGCCTTATATGTTGGACGCCGGCAAAACCCTTCACGTCCATTTGGGCTGGGTCGTCCAGACTTACAATGCAACCGAAGCGTTGGCCAATCTGATCCATCCGTTCTGGATGTTGCCGCTGCTGGGAATCCTGGGTTTGAAGGCCCGCGATATTGTGGGTTACTCCACTCTGCAATTTGTGGTGCACGTCCCGGTGGTTCTTTTCCTCGTGTGGCTACTGAACTACACGCTTCAATATGTCGCGCCGTCGATCCCATGACTGAGAACTTCAGACCTCTGATCTGGAGGAATTCATGTCGAGCCGACTTCCGTAAATCTGGCTAATCTGTCTTTACCGACCGGCGACTGCCCGAAAAGCCCTATGAAAACCGGAGGAGGGCCGGTACGTTTGTTACGCTGGAGGGCGAAATAGTAGGGCTTTCGGCTGCGGAAGTTGAAAGTGCTCTGGAACTCCAAGCGGGTCGTGGTGCGTATTCGGTAACGTTCGAGACACCAGCGTCGAATCTTATGACACCGTTCAACGGGCCGTTGACGAGCGGCGGGACCACGCAATTCCAGCTATCCCAGCCCGTTCCAATTGGGCCTGGAATGTTTCTACCGACACGATGAAGGAGGAGGCGATGAGGCCATACGAGGCACTCTTTTCAGTCGGATGGCCGGTCCAGATCGCGGATATAACCAAGCTCGAGCGCTTTATACAAACGTGAAGCATCACAATCCGCTCAGGCCAGAACAGCTGGCATACGCGGGAAAGTACACGACTGTTACCAAAGTTGGCTTCTACCACGGAGGCGATCCACTTTACGAACTCGACCAAGTTCCGGGAGTTTGGCATGAACAATGCCTCAAGAATCCAACTGGAGACGCAACCAGATCGTAATTCGCCGGGGCACACCAAAAGGGGCCGACTCGTCGGCATCCGTTGAAGGGCATGGAAAATTTGGGCCGGAAAGTTGCCCATGAACCGGCCGTACATCCCGTGAAGAAGAAAGTAACGGCAGCCGAACTAATGCGCAATTGACCGCAGACGCGAACTACGTGGCGATGCGGGCGCAGAAAGAAGACGCACTTCAGAAAAGAGCGGCGGAGTTGCGTGGCGTACAGCGACCGTGACAGCGCTGGTGCCAGGGACAAAATAACCATGGCGATCTATCGCGAGCACATCGAAGCTGCCATCAAGCCCCTGCTTGAGAGCGGATTTGAAGTGAAAAGCATAAAAGAGGTGCCGCAGAGCTTTGGAAACACAAAGTCCGTCTCAGACATAACTGGCAACATGTCATTGATGCTTTTCTTCGTGACCGACACGCGTAGTGCCCTGACGGCGGCGATTATCTCGGTCACGCCGACAGTCTTCTTTGTGGCGAAGACAATCCGATCCGTCAGGGCGATACATTGCTTTATCGCAAAGCTTCATTGCTTTTTGAAATTGCAACATTGCTCAGCCACCGAGTTAATTTGTTTTATCGCGTCGCAAAACAATATTGGTTTTTCAAAAAGCAATGTGGCTTTGCCGCAAAACGACGTTGCTTTTTCAAGAATCAACATTGCTTCCCGACGAAGACACTTTGTTCCGTCACAATGCAACCTGGTTCGGGGTCCAGGAAACCTTGCTTTATCCCGGAAACACGTTGTTCCATCACGAAAACACTTGCTTCCGCGGCGGAGTCAAGTCGTTTCGAACCGGATCAGGCTGCCTCCGAGATGGATACACCTGTCCCCGGATCGCCGACTTTGGCCGGACCGCCACGCGCACCGCGCGCGGCGACCTGGGCTCTTCCCGCCAGATTCAGCTTGGCCTGAAGCTCAGGTTTTGATTTCGTCGAAAGCGCGGCCCCGGTAGTGACACACTTTCGATAGGAGTCACGACCGGTTTCGATGTGTGCGTTTTTTCCATTTCCGCTGGTAATCGCTGCTCATCGTTTGGCGAACGTCGTGGGCAACGTTTTTCTCTTGATTCTGGAGTTGAGTCCAGAATGTAAGCTTCCATTTAGGTGAGGCGTTGCCATGGCGTTCCTTCCCAGGTTCACCGATAGTCCGGGTGGACGGGAAGGACGTCGAACCGAGCGTCCCCGAATCCAGCGCATGCGGCTTAAGTTGTCGGACATATCTGGTGGACGGACGGCGACAGGGCGTGCCTCAACGCGAGTGGATTCGGGATGCGGTTCTCTCTTCCTGGTCAAAGCGATGAAACCGTCCACTAAAGTAATGCCGGTAGCCGCCGCAGTGACCGCGCTGTCCACCTTGGCGTGTTGTCTACCGCTCAGTCTCACCGCAGCTGTTGGAATCGCGGGTTTGAGTATTGCGATCGAAGCTTTCCGGAATTGGCTCGTTAGTATTTCCCTGGCCTTTCTGGCAATAGGCTTGTTCCAGTTTTATCGCTTCAAGCGAACCTGCCGAAAGAGCAGCCGGAGTGGCATCGTTGCCTTCGTCTTAGCTGCCCTTATCGTGCTGGGCGTTTACCTTTTCCCGCAAACTATTGCGGTGGTTCTCGCGGATTTGTTTCCCTAAAGTTCGAAAGGTTCGACTGATATGAAGCGCAGAATTGCATTCGTGATAGGCGGAGTTCTGATCATCGCAGTTGCCGTGTCCGCATACTTTTTCTTCAACAGTCATAACACGCCAGCGACGCAAGAAGCTCTTTCAGATTTAACCTCCCAGTCGCTGGAATCGTTCAAGGGACAGTTCAATCGTTACTCCGATCGGACTCGCGTCATCTTGTTGCTTTCGCCCACATGACCAACATGTCTGCAGGGGGCCTCTGCAGTCCAAACGATCCTCGAAGAGAATCCTGGCGCAAACGTTCAGGTGTTTGCGGTTTGGGAACCGATATTGCCGACTGA
>WNGH01004354.1_pt1 | contig 14056 bp, 9 predicted proteins | sample 5400631 | NCBI WGS metagenome assembly WNGH01 (sample SAMN13153373, study PRJNA577476) | soil metagenome | isolation source: 115 cm soil or saprolite under Garry oak tree replicate 1 | place: USA:California | collected 2016-06-15
TTCGAGGCCTGGCTCTCTGGGGACAACTTCGACTCATCCGGCCGGCAGCGGCGTTCGCTGGCCGACCTTCGCGAGGGAATACAAGCTTCCGCCGGCTGATATCACCGACTGATGTGGCCGTAACGAAAGACGCGATCGAGGCCGCGCTGGAGCGGGGGCACACGATTGACATCACGACAAAAGGGCGCAGGAGTGGGCAGGCGCGGCGACTCGAGATTGTGTTCCACAACATCGGTGGCCGGATCTACATCAGCGGCACGCCCTATCCGGGGAAGCGCAAGTGGCTGCTGAACCTCGAGGCCGACCCTCACTTCACATTTCACCTGAAGGGCAGGACGCGGGCCGACCTGCCGGCGGTCGCGCGCGTGATCGACGACGAGACCGAGCGCCGCGAGGTCCTGCCGCACATCGCCCGCGCGTGGAAGCGAAACGACCTGGACCGGATGGTCCGCTACAGTCCGCTGATCGAGGTCAAATTCGACTAGCGGCCCCATCCCCCGGCTCCGCCGGGTACTTCCCCATGAATGGGGAAGAGTTGCCTCCATAAAAGCGCCGCCTGGGAAATCCAGACGGCGCTTCGGCTGGGGGAGGGGTGTCAGCTACAGCCGGTCGTCGCTCCGCAGTTGAGGCACTTGTAGCAAGAGCCCGAACGGACGGTGATCGCTCCGCAATCGGCGCACGCGGGCGCGTCGCCCGTGTTGACGAACGCAAGCTTTTGGATATTGCTGGGTGCGGCGATGACTTTGAACTCCGTCGTAACGGGCTTGGGATTTTCTGACGGTGCGCCCTGCGCGCGCCCGGCGATCGGCGCAGGCGCGTCATCGCGGCGGATGACGCCGGCTTCGTCCTGTTCCTCGACCGGCAGGAAGTGGCTCGCCATCCAGCGGAAGATGTAGTCCACGATCGATTTGGCGATCGGGATCTCTTTGTTCTTGGTGAATCCAGACGGCTCGAAGCGCATGTGGCTGAACTTGTCGACCATGAACTTCAGCGGCACGCCGAACTGCAGCGCGTAGGAGGTCTGGGTGGCGAAGGCGTCCATCAGGCCCGAGATCGTCGAGCCTTCCTTGGCCATCGTCACGAACAGCTCGCCGGGCATCCCGTCCTCGTATAGGCCGACCGTCAGGTAGCCCTCGTGCCCGCCGATGTCGAACTTGTGGGTTACCGCCTTGCGCTCGTCCGGGAGCTTGCGCCGCACCGCGCGGTACTCGACGTCGACGGGCGCGGTTGCCTTCTTTTCCTTGTCGAGTGATGTCGAGAGCGGCTGCGAGCGCTTGCACCCGTCACGGTAGATGGCGATGCACTTCAAACCGAGCTTCCAGGACTCGACATAGGTCTGCTGGATGTCGTCGACCGTCGCGTCGGTTGGCAGGTTCACCGTCTTCGACATCGAGCCCGAGATGAACGGCTGCACCGCGGCCATCATCCGGACGTGGCCCATCGGGGCGATCGAGCGCGCGCCCTTGACCGGCTTGAACGCGCAGTCGAACACTTTCAGGTGCTCGTCCTGCAGGTGAGGGGCGCCCTCGATCGTGTCGTTCTCGTCGATGTACTCGACGATCTCTTTGACCTTGACCTCGTCGTAGCCGAGCTTGCGCAGTGCCGCCGGCACGGTCGTGTTGACGATCTTCAGGAGGCCGCCGCCGACGAGCTTCTTGTACTTGACCAGCGCGAGGTCGGGCTCGATGCCGGTCGTGTCGCAGTCCATCATCAGGCCGATCGTGTTGTGGCTCACGAAACCGTTGGCGACATACGTGACGTTTTCGGGAACGGAGAGGTCGTAGGTGAGCTGTTCCTCACCGAGCTCGGCTTTCTCCACGGAGTCGTAGAAGAAGCTGAGCATCTGCTTGAGCTCTGCGCTGCCAGTCCGCTCGAGCAGCTGGGTGGCGCTGCGTCGCGATACCGCCCCGTGACGGTGGATCGCCATCATAAGGATCTGCCGCAGGCGGTCGTTCTCAGGGGCGAGCCGGTGCACCATCTCTTGCGAGAGGGGGATGTGGTCGTACCGGGCCGCCTGTGGGTGGTCTACCGGCGCCACCAAAGCCAGCTTTCTCTCGGAGATGAAACCGACCGACTTTCCAAAGAGCCCTGAGACCGACTGGTTCAGCAAGCGCAGGACGTAACGCGGGGAGCTGCCCCAGCTTCCCTTACCAGGCGCGTCCACCTTGCGCGTGCTGACAAAACCGAGCGCCAAAAGGATCGCCTGCACGTCGCGGCTGAACTGCTCGGTCGTGGTTGTGAACGAGACATAACCGGACGAGACCGTTCCGTCGGCTTCGAAGAGTCCGCGCACAAAAGCGCTGTAGACGGCTGGATCGTTCGCGTGGAGGACGGCTTCGGGGACGTGGACGACGTATCCCTTACCGCGATGGTCGGCTACCGGAACTCGCTTGGCGAAGCCGCAGGCTTCCCACCACAAGACCAGCCGGACAGAGTTGAAAGCAACTTCTGTGTAGCCCCTCTTCTGCGTGACGGCAGCTTTGAGACCGAAGAGAGACTCGCCGAGGCCGGTCAGGTGGTCGACAACGTCGCGATCTCCTGACGTGACACAGACACGAATGCCTTTTGTGTGCAGTGAGCCATCGCCCATGAAGTAACCGATGAGCTCAGCCAGGTCCGCCGTCATCCGGCGGGGAACGAAGGTGTTTTGATCCGATGTCCAGTACGCGTCCGGAAGCGGAGGAAGCTGAACCTCGGTCGGCTCGCCGACCATGCCGCCGAGCATCATCGGAACCCGGTCGCCGGAGCGGAGATCGCTCAGACGACGCCACGTCCATTGGCCATCGCTGTCAACAACCTTGATGCGATGCGTGGTGGTGCCTTGGATGCGGTAGCCACGACTTGTTTCCACAGTGACGACCGGCTCCGCGCCGTTCACGAAGAACTTGGTTGCCTTCTGGGGCCCTTGGTCGGTCGCAACTTGAGTGTCCAGACTCTGCCATTTGTCACCGTTCGGGTCGCCCAGACCTTGCAACCTGACCAACCCGCGATCAGTAATGACCAGGGTGTCGCCAACTAGACAACCCGTGGGCGCGAGCACCGTCGCCTGCGCGTTGCGGTATCCGTGGGCACGACCGAGCTTAACGGCTTCGTCCCAGGTGTCCTTAGCGCCCTGGATGACGTCAGCCGACTCCGGGGAGGTGGTGAGCTGGTGTGCCGCGGCGCGATGCTTTTCCATCACGCTAAGCATCGGCTCGCGATTTTTGGCGTACTCACTGAAAGGACACTTGACCTGCGCCATCCGCGCCGACTGGGCGAACGCACGTCCGGTCATGATCGCGGTGATCGCGCCCGCGAAACGCCGGCCTTCGTCCGAGTCGTAGGCCAGGCCCATCGACATCAGCAACGCGCCGATGTTGGCGTAGCCGAGCCCGAGCGGCCGGAGCGCTTCCGAGTTTTTGCCGATCGCCTGGGTCGGGTAGGAGGCGTTGGAGACGAGGATCTCCTGGCCCGTGAAGCAGACGTCGACGGCGCGCTGCAAGCGCTCCACGTCGAACGTCCCCTGCGCGGTCTGGAACTTCATCAGGTTCAAAGACAGGAGGTTGCATGCCGTGTCGTCGAGGAAAACGAACTCCGAGCACGGGTTGGTGGCGTTGATCCGGCCCGTGTTGGGCACCACGTTCCAGTCCTGGATCGTGGTGTCGAACTGAAGGCCTGGGTCGCCGCAGATCCACGCCGCGTCAGCAATCTCGCGCCACAGGTCACGCGCCTTGTAGGTGTCGACGGTCCGGCCGCCGACGACGGCCTTCGTCTTCCACTCTTTGTCGTCGATGACAGCCCGCATGAAGTCATCGGTCACACGGACCGAGTGATTGGCGTTCTGGAACTGGACTGAGTCATAGGCCCCGCCGGGCACATTGAAGCCCGCGTTGTAGCCGGCCTCGATCAGCGCCCACGCCTTCTTCTCTTCCTCAGCCTTGGAGTGGATGAAGTCGACGACGTCGGGGTGGTCGGCGTTGAGGATGACCATCTTGGCCGCGCGACGCGTCGTCCCGCCCGACTTGATGGAGCCGGCGAACGAGTCGTAGCCTTTCATGAACGAGACCGGGCCTGATGCCGTTCCGCCGCCAGACAGCTGCTCTTTGGAGGAGCGCAGGACCGACAGGTTGGTTCCGGTGCCACTGCCGAACTTGAAGAGCATGCCCTCGGTCTTGGCCAGGTCGAGGATCGACTCCATGGAGTCCTGGACCGAGTTGATGAAGCACGCGGAAGCCTGCTGGGAGCGACTCGGGATGCCGATGTTGAACCAAACGGGGCTGTTGAAGGACGCGTGCTGGGTCACCAGCAGGAAGCGCAGCTCCTCAGCCCAGTTTGCGGCGTCATCCTCGGTGGCGAAGTAGCTGCCTTGGCGGCCCCAATTCGCGATGGTGTCGACCACCCGGTCGATGATCTGGCGGACGCTGGTCTCGCGCTCCGGGCTGCCCGGGCTGCCTCGGAAGTACTTCTGGGCGACGACGTTGATCGCCAGCTGCGACCAGGAGCGGGGGACCTCGACGTCCTTCTGCTCGAAGATGACCTGGCCCTTCTCACCTGTGATCGAGGCCGTCCGGCGCTCCCACTCCACCAGGTCGTAGGCGTGGCTGCCTGGAGGTGTGAAGAAACGATTGAAGCGCAGCCCTTTGGCTTTGCCATGCCCGTTGCCGTTGGAGTGCTTGGTGGTGCGGGCCCCTGTGAGGTCGGCGAGATTCTTGGCCATCTGAGTTAGAACGCCTCCTTAAATCATCCCCGGAGTGGGTGTTTTTGAACCGCTTTGCTGGGACGTCTGATGGGTCGTTGGAGTTATTCGTTTGGGGATGCAAGAGGCCCCAGAGCATGCCCGCCACTTATGCCCCAGGGCCTCGATGTAACGCTGTGGACTATACGACCGGCTTTTGGGCTTGTCAAGCCCTGAACACAAGATATTTGGGCTGAACAACCACTTACCCCCTACATGTTGGTGGAATACCTGTGGATATCCCTGGTGACGAGTTGGGCACAGGGTGGGCAAGGACTGGGGGAAAGCGTCCAAATCAGATCCCTACTGGACCGAGTCGACGAGGGCCAGGCGGAGGCTTTCTGTGGAAACCTGGCCTTCCGCACCGGGGGAATCTGTGGAAACGGTTTCCCCCGACGAGTCGGTGATTTGCACAGCCTGCGTGGAGGCTCGAATCTTGGCCGTCGCCTGCCGGCCTTCGGTGTAGGCGTTCTGAAGCACGGTGAGGGAGCGCTGGACCTTGTTCTCCAGGATTCCCTCGAGGACGTCGACCTGGCGTTCGATATCGATCAGGGCGGACTGCAGCTTCTCCATGTCGACGCTGCGGGCGAACTGCAGGTGGAGCTGGTAGAGGGTAAGCAGGTATGGCAGCGCCATGGCGTAGCCGACGACCATCACGTGCCGGCTGTGGGCGTTGACGATGGCGCCACGGCAGACGTCGTACGCGGCATCGGGGATCACAGCCAGCGCAAATGGGGCGGTCGTCGCCGGGTCGATGTACTGGCTGACCTCGCGCACGCGTCGTTCGACCTCGCGTTCGACCTGGCCCATGAGTTGCGCGCGGCGGTTCGCGTCGAGCCCGGGCGCCGCCAGCTGCTGGAGCGCGACGCTGGACACCCACTTGGAGTCCATCGGCAGGAGCTTGCCGCCGGGCAGGCGCAGGGCCAGCTCGACCACCTTGCCGCCGACCCAGACGTTGCGCTGGAGCATCTCGGGTGGGAGGTGTCGCAGGGCTTCCTCGAGGATGTGCTCGCCCGCGGCGCCGCGGCTCGAGCTGCCGGCGATGACGCTCTCCAGACGCTTGAGGCTTGCCCGGGCCTCCTCCTCGACGGGCTGCCGGGCGGAGATGGCGGAGCGCAGGCCTTCGACGACGGACTGGGTCTGGCTCAGCCGCTCCCGCAGCTCGGCGGCCTGCGATTCCTGGGTCTGGCCTCCCGCCTGGAGGCGGGTCTTGAGCTCGGCGACGTCACGTGCGTGTCCTTCGGCCCTCCTTGACAGGTTCCACACCAGGAAGCCGACCACCCCGATTCCGACTATGAGGCATACCAGGAGCAGCGCGAACAACAGTTCGAGCACCGACATCTTGCGAATTGTAGCCGCGGATCAGGGTATAAACAAGCCTATTAACATGACGTTGATGGCCGAGGTGCACCCCCTGCCGGACGCCGACCAGGCGCCGGACCGAATCCCTCTGGAGGAGGTCTACATGCGTATGGCGGAGGAGTTGGCCAAGCGCTCGACCTGCGCCCGCCTGCAGGTGGGAACGGTGATCACCACGCCAGACCTGACCCAGGTCCTGGGTATCGGCTACAACGGCAACGCTCGCGGTCTGCCCAACCGGTGCGACTCGACCACGCCCGGGTCCTGCGGCTGCCTGCACAGCGAGCAGAACGCTTTGATCAAGGCGGGTGCGCAGCTGCCCGGAAAGGTGATGTTCGTCAGCGCATCGCCGTGCGTGATGTGCGCCAAGATGGCCATCAACGCCAACGTCGGCCGCGTCTACTACCGCGAGGCGTACCGCGACCCCGCGGGGCTCGACGTGCTACGCCAGGGCGGGGTGGAAGTCATCCACTACAACCGCTGGCGCGACTTCTGGCGCTGACCTTCTAGTCGCGGACCACTTCCCACCCGTTTTCCGTCTGCACGACGCGCGGCTCGACGATCGGCACCTCCCGCACGCGCCGCGCCCGGGCGAACAACTTCGTCGCATCGCGCTCATCGGCGACCGATTCCAGAATGGCGCGCGTCGCGTAGACGAGGGTGACATCGGCGGTTTCGAGCGCTCGTCGAGGCGAGAGCCACCGCCAGTCGGTGACCTCGCCCTCTTGCGGATGGATCGTCTGCAGGCCTGGCAGACGGGCCAGGAAAAACCGCGCGTCGAAGCGGCGGCGCAGCTGGGCCGGAGTGACCCACCGGGTGAACAGCACCAGCTCGTCGAACGAAGGCTCGAGGCCCAGCCCACGCATCGCGTCGCCGAACGAAGTGGACCGCGCGGTCGCGGATCTGAGCGCGGCGCAATCTGCGTCATTCGCGAAGTCGCGACCTCTCCGCGCGAGCAGGATGCCTGTCTCCTCGAACAGCTCACGGATAGCGGCGGCCGCAATCTCGTCGCCCCACTCCCGGTCATCGTCGTGCACAGTGCCGCCGGGAAAGACGTAGGCACCGGGCGCGAAGTCGGCGCCCCCGGGCCGGTGCACGAGGAGGAGCTCCCACGGATCGCCGTCGCGGATCAACAGCACCGTCGCCGAGGGTCGCGGCGTGACCGGTTTTCCGTGCAGGTTCAGGTGTCCCGCGATCTCGGGCGGCAGCGCCATGCCTTCGACTCTAAGGTCACTAGCATTCCCGACGTGGACTTCGGGATCGAGGGCAAGGTCGCGCTCGTCACCGCCGCCACGAAAGGCATCGGACTGGCCATCGCGCAAGCGCTCGCGCACGAAGGTGCGCGCGTCGCCGTGATTGCGCGGACGGAATTCGACGTGAAGCAGGTCGCCACGTCGATCAAGGGATTCGGCGTGGCGGCCGACGTCACGACCGAAGAGGGCTGTCGGAAAGCAGTTGAGGAGACTCGACAGAACCTCGGCCCGATCGAGATCCTGGTCAACAACTACGGCGCCCGCGCGGGCACCTCGTGGAAAGACACCGGGCCATCGGAGCTGGAGACCGCCTTTCGAGGCAATGTCGTGGTCAGCGCTCGCATGTCGCAGCTCGTTCTGCCCGGAATGCTGGAACGCGGCTGGGGCAGGATCGTGGTCATCACGTCGGTGTACGGACGGGAGTCGGGAGGGGCGCCTGCTTACAACGTCGCGAAGGCTGCCGAGATAAGCCTGGTCAAGTCACTGGCACGTGACGTCGCATCCCGAGGTGTCACCGTTAACGGCGTCGCCCCAGGATCGATCATGTTCGAGGGGGGCGGCTGGGATCGCCGGCGGCAGGCGGATCCCGCGGCGATCGCGGACTTCGTGCGCCGTGACCTGCCGATGGCACGTTTTGGAAGCCCCGACGAAGTCGCGAGCGTGGTGGCGTTCTTGTGCTCGCGCCAGGCAAACCTCGTCACCGGCGCCTGTATTGCAGTTGATGGCGGCCAGGGTCACTCGAACATCTAGCCGGGTGCGGGTCAGCGCCCTTGTGGCACTCGTGCTTGTACTGACGGCATGCTCGCAGCAGGCCAAGCCTCAGGCGACGCACACGACAGGCCCGCAGACCCTCACCGGATCGATCGGCGCGGCCGCCTACGACATCCAGGTGCCCGCACAATGGAACGGCACCCTGTTCCTTTACAGCCACGGGTATGTCGCGCCGGGAGGCACGAACAGGCCGCAGGCGGCGCCGCCCGGAGACGCGAGGACCTGGCTGCTCGGCCAGCATTACGCGATAGCGGGTTCCGCGTACAGCTCGACGGGCTGGGCCCTCGAGGACGCTTTCAAGGACCAGATCGCGCTTCTCGACTTCTTCGCCGCCCACGTCGGCAAGCCGCAGCGCGTTGTGGCCTGGGGCGCATCGCTCGGCGGAATCGTCACCGCCGGCCTGATCCAGCTGTACCCGAATCGTTTCGCGGCGGCGATGCCGCTGTGCGGGGTGCTCTCGGGGGGCATCGCGACATGGAACGCCGAGCTCGACTCCGCGTACGCGTTCAAGACGCTCATCGCGCCCCTGTCGGCGCTGCAGGTGATCCACATCCGCGACCCGGAGTCGAATCGCAAGCTTGCAACCGAGCTGTTCGCCGCGGCGGCCGCCACGCCGCGAGGCCGGGCCCGACTGGCGCTGGTGGCGGCGGTCATCGACCTGCCAGGTTGGTTTGACCCGCGCCAGGCCGAGCCGGCGGCGGGCGACCACGCCGCCCGCGCGGCGGCCCAGCGATCGTGGGAGTCGCAGGTCGATTTCAACTTTGCTTTCGCTTATCGCAGCGAGCTGGAAAAGCGCGCGGGTGGTAATCCGTCCTGGAACGAAGGCGTCGACTACGGAGCGCTGCTGGCGAACTCTCCTGATCGTGCTGACGTGCGGTCGCTGTACGCGTCCGCCGGCCTCAACCTGTCGACGGATCTGCGCACCTTGAACGCGGGCGCCACCATCAAGCCTGACTACGGGGCCGCGCAATACCTGGACCGGTTCATCAGCTTCGACGGAAACCTGAGCATCCCTGTGCTTTCGGTGCACACGACCGGCGATGGTCTTGTGATTCCGCCGAATGAGGCGGCGTACGCGCAAGTTGTCGGCTCCGCGAAAAGCGCCGCGATGCTGCGCCAGATCTTCGTGCACCGGGCGGGACACTGCGCGTTCACCCCGGCCGAGACGATCGCTGCGTTACAGGTGCTTCTGAAGCGCATGGACACGGGCCGCTGGGACGACGCGGCACTCGCGCCTTCGACGCTCAACTCATCCGCGCTGTCGCTGGGTGCCGCGGCGAACCAGATTGTCGGGTTCAGCTTCGATCCGTCGTTCGTCACCCATAGTCCCGCGCGTTACCCACGTCCCCACTTCAAGGGAGCCCCGATCCCCGCCTAGAATCTCGACATGCCGAGTTTCAAGGGCGTCCTCAGCGCCACGCCTCGCGGAGGAGGCGGCACCCTGGTTCCGATCCCTCGGCAGGTCGCGGCCAACTTGGGTTTGAAGGGAATGCCCAAGGTCCAGGCTGTGATCGCCGGTCAGCCCTACCACGGATCGCTGATGCCAATGGGTGACGGGACGTATTGCCTCGGTGTCTTGAAGTCGATCCAGGAAGCGGCGGGCGTCAAGCAGGGTGACACGGTGACGGTGGAGCTGGAGCTGGACACGGCGCCCAGACTCGTCGAGCTGCCTGCCGACCTGGCGAAGGCGATCGCGCGCGACAAGAAAGCGACCGCGGCCTGGGACGCCCTCTCCTACACCAACAAGAAGGAGATGAGCCGCAGCCTCGAGGAAGCCAAGCAACCCGAGACTCGCAAACGCCGGCTGGCGGCCGCCCTCGAGAAGTTGCGGGCTTAGGCCGGTCGTCGTGGCACTCTGCCCGGTTAGTCCGGAGGAACCGAAGAGGAGGCGGAGGTAAACCTCGGATAGTCCGGGCTATCCGGGGTCTGGCGAGAGTAGGCCCCTAGGGCGGGTTGATGGGGTTCGCGCCGAGCTGCCCCGCGATCAAGAGCGTCGTCGGATAGATCCCCAGCGCCAGCGAAGCGACTCCGCTCAGCACGACCGTCGCGCTGCTGCTGATCGACAGCGGTACCCGATCCTGGCGCGGCGAGGGCGTCCAGATCGGGATCAGGACGCGTACGTAGTAGAAGACCGAGACGACGCTCATCAGGACGGCGAGCACGACGAGCCACGTGTAGCCGGCGCTCACGCCGGCGGTGAACAGGAACAGCTTGCCGAAGAAACCGACTGACGGCGGGAAGCCGGCAAGCGAGAGCATGAAGATGGTCATCGCCACGGCCAGAACCGGGTTGCGGCGGCCGAGACCCTCGAGGTCGGCGAATCTGTCGCGGTCGCCTTCGGGCCCCGCCAGCAGCGTGATCACCGCGAACGCGCCGAAGTTCATGAACAGGTAGACGAAGAGGTAGTAGAGGACCGCCCGGAGCCCGTTCGGGCCGCCCGCGACGACCCCGATCATGATGTAGCCGGCCTGCGCGACCCCGGAGTACGCGAGCAGCCGCTTCAGGCTCGTCTGCGTGATCGCCATCAGGTTGCCGACCACCATGCTCGTCGCCGCGACGACGGCGAGCAGGGTCTGCCACTCCGGCGCCAGGTGGGGAAGGCCGCCGGCGAAGACGCGCACGATCATCGCGAAGGCCGCCGCCTTGGTGCCGACAGACATGAACGCAGTGACCGGGATCGGGGCGCCCTGGTAGACGTCCGGTGTCCACATGTGGAAGGGCGCGGCCGAGACCTTGAATGCAAACCCGACGCCCATCAGCAAGATGCCGAGGAGGATCAGTGGATTGGTCGCCGAGGTGGCGCTGAGTCGCTGCGCGATATCAGGGATGACCGTCGTCCCCGCCCCTCCGTAGACGAGCGCCATCCCGTAGAGGACAAACGCGCTCGCGAACCCACCGACGAGGAGGTACTTCGCGGCCGCCTCCTGGGAACGGAAATCCGCGCGAGCGAAGCCGCACATGATGTACAGGGCGATCGACAGCAGCTCAAGTCCGAGGAAGACGGTCACGAGGGAGGTCGCCGAGCCGAGAACCATCATCCCGATGACCGCGGCCATGGTCAGGATGTGGAACTCCGATTCGAGAAAGCCGCGCTTCCTGAGGTACGAATGCGAGAGCGCGACCGTCAGGATGCCCAGGCTCGCGAACAGGATCTCGAAGAAGAGCGCAAAGCTATCGCCAGTAGCGAACTTGTGGTACGCGTAGCCGCCACTCGCGTAGAGCCACCGATAACCCGCCGTCAGGAGTGAGAGCGCGAAACCGGTGACCGCAAACATCGCGACCGCCCCGCCGCGCCGTGAGCGGGGAAGCACCAGGTCGACCACGACCGCAAAGAGGAAGAAGCCGACCAGGGCGACGATCGGCGCGATCTGTCCCAGGTCCGCCAGAGCCTGCGACCACGAGTAGGTGAGGTCTGTACCGGGCGGCACTTCAGTGAGCCAGCCCGGTCTGGCCGAGCGACGTCATCAGGTTGGTGAGGAGTGCCGGGTCGAGACCGAGCACGAACATCAGGACGATCAGCGGCGCGAGCAGCGAGAGCTGCCCGGCGTAGATGTCCGAGCGCGGCACCGGCCCGACGGGTACTCCCTGCATCACGCCCTGGAACAGGCGGAGCATGTAGACCGGGGTCAGGACCAGGCCGATCGCGGCAAAGACGGCGAGCACCGGAGCCCGCTGCCAGGCGCCGAGCATGGTCATGAACTCGCCGACGAAGCTGTTGAGCCCTGGCAGTCCGAGCGCGGCGAACGTGACGACCGCAAACACACCGGCCATGACCGGCATGCGCAGAGCCAGGCCGGCCAGCGCGGAGCGATCACGGATGCCCGTCGTATCGGCGATCCAGCCGACGATCAGGAAGAGCGCCGCGATGATGATCCCGTGGTTGACCATCTGCAGCACCGCGCCCTGCTGGCCCTGCACGTTGAGGGCGAAGATGCCCAGCACGATGAAGCCCATGTGGCTGACGCTCGAGTAGGAGACCAGCAGCTTCATGTCGCTCTGGACGAGCGCCATCAGCGCGCCCCAGATGATCGCGGCGACCGCGAGGACGGGGATGACCCAGCGCCAGTCCCACCAGTCCACCGGCTGCGGGAAAAGCGGGATCGCGATACGCAGGAAGCCGTACGCGCCCGCCTTGCCCATGACGCCGGCGAAGGTGATCAGCATCGGCACCGGCGCCGCGTTGTAGGCGTCGGGCAGCCAGCTGTGGAACGGAAAGAGGGGCGTTTTAATCGCGAACGCAAGGGCGAAGACGAAGAAGAGCGCGAACTGAAGCGACGGTGACGGGGCCAGCTTGGCGAGCTCGGCGAGGTCGAAGGTCTGGTGGCCGGTGGCGACGTACTCGCCGATCACGCCGACCAGCATCAGAAGCGATCCGACCAGGGTATAGAGGACGAACTTGAGAGCGGCCCAGCCGGGCCGTGGGCCCTCGCCATACAGCCACAGGAGGAAGTAGGCGGGAATCAGCATCGCCTCCCAGAACACGTAGAAGAGCACGAGGTCGGTGGCCATGAAGACCCCGGCCAGGCCCGCCGCCATCGCGAGCATCAGGCCGACGAACCCACCCGTGCGCGGCGTGACCGGTGTGGCCGCGATCGCGATCACGGTCAAGAAGGCGTTCAGGAGGAGAAGCCACAGGCTGATGCCATCCACCCCGAGGCGGTAGAAGATGCTGAACTGCGGGATCCACGCCACCTTCTCGGTGAACTGGAACCCGCGATAGTCGGGCGCGAAATTCAGCGCCACGAAGCCGGCGATGACAAGGACGACAAGCGCCACCAGCAGGCCGAGCCATTTCGCAAGGCGCGGCGGAAGAAAAGCGACCAGCGCCCCCCCGAGCAGCGGCATGAGCCACAAGGCGGTAAGGGTCACGAGTTCGCCCTCACGATCAGGATCACCGCGGCGACGACGGCACCGCCTACGAAGACGAGCACGTAGTTCCGGAAGTAGCCACTCTGGGTCAGGCTCAGACCGCCCGCGCCGGCTCGCGCGAGAAGCCCGGTGTCGACGACGGCGGCGTCGATGACCGGCCTCTCGATGTCGCGAAGGGCAAAACCCGCGACCCAGTCGGTCGGGCGTACGAAGGCCCAGTCGTAGATCTCGTCGAAGTAGTACTTTCGCTCGAGCAGGCGCTGCGCCCAGGGTGCGTACGCCGACCAGGGGCGGCTGTACAGCGCCGAGACGAACAGGCCGGCCGCGAGGATCATGGTGAGGAAGGTCACGGCGATCTCGGCGCCGCCGCCTTCCCACCGCTGCGACCCGACAGCTGAGGCAAGAAAATCCGTCACGGTCGAGGGTCCGATACCGATCGCCGTGGTCTGGATGAATCCGCCTACCGTGGCGAGGATCGCCAGGATGGCGACCGGGACCATCATGACCAGTCGCGGCGCATGTGGATGCTCGACCGGACGCTGGGGCGACGGCTTGCCCCAGAACGACAGAGAACGCGAGGCCGAGGATCTGCTCCTTGGAAAAGAAGCCGACGAACGGGATCACCCCCACCAGAGACAGCGAGCCGACGAGGAAGGTGATCGCCGTCGGCCGCATCTGATTCCACAGGCCGCCGTACTTGCGCATGTCCTGCTCGTCGTGCATCGCGTGGATGACGTTCCCGGCTGCCATGAAGAGGAGGGCCTTGAAGAACGCGTGGGACAGAAGGTGGAAGAAGCCGGCGGTGTAGGCGCCGATGCCGACGGCGAGGAACATGTACCCGATCTGGCTCATCGTCGAGTAGGCGAGCACGCGCTTGATGTCGACCTGGACGATGGCGATCGTCGCTGCGAAGAGCGCAGTGACCGCGCCGATGATCGCCACCGCGTTGTGCGCGTAAGTGGCGACGTCGAAGATGGGATGCATGCGGCCAACCAGGTAGACGCCGGCGGTAACCATGGTCGCGGCATGGATGAGCGCGCTCACCGGCGTGGGGCCCTCCATCGCGTCAGGAAGCCAGGTGTGCAATGGA
>WNGH01004012.1_pt1 | contig 14053 bp, 5 predicted proteins | sample 5400631 | NCBI WGS metagenome assembly WNGH01 (sample SAMN13153373, study PRJNA577476) | soil metagenome | isolation source: 115 cm soil or saprolite under Garry oak tree replicate 1 | place: USA:California | collected 2016-06-15
ATCTCAAGCGCATCGGCACCGAATTCGTCGAGAGGTTCGACGTCGAGCGCGGCGTCGAGGACACCGGACGCTTCGTCGAAGCGGTGCGCGCCGGCCGTTCCCTCATCGTATTTCCCGAGGGCACGTTCCGCCGTGCGCCAGGCCTGCTGCCTTTCAAGATGGGGGCATTCGCCGTGGCCGCCCAGGCCGGAGCACCGGTGGTGCCGCTCACTTTGCGCGGCACGCGCTCGGTGCTGCGCGAGGGCCAGTGGCTGTTCCGGCGCGGAGCGATCAGCGCGACCTCGAGCGCGCCGCTCGAGCCGGCGGGAGAGGACTGGAACGGCGCGATCGACCTGAGAAACCGGACCCGCGCCGAGATCCTGCGCCTGTGCGCCGAGCCGGACCTCGGCGAGGAGACCGATTTAGGACCGGACCGCTCAAGCCCAGCTTCCCGGCCGGAAACGCGATGAAACTCCGGATCCTGCCCCTGTCGCTGCTCGTGCTGTCCGGCCCGGCGCGGGCCGCGGAGCCGGGAGGCCTACCGGCACAAACAATCAGGTATTTGACCTAATTCACGTAAGGAAAATGCCCGTAGCGCAGGCAGGAGAGTCTTTCCCACGGTAGTCTAGCCGGCAGTCGGAATATAGGGATGATGCGGGCTAGGGGTTTCGTGACGCGGTGCGCCGCGGGCGTGGTATTTTTCCAGGTCCACCGGCTTATGGGTCCAGATTTAAAATGTTCCGTCCACGCTTTTCCCTGAGGAGGCAGCCATGACAGACGTTCACGCGAAAGCGCCGCGTTCGCTCGAGACGGGCGCCGACTCGAGCGCCGTGCTGCTGCGCGGGCTGGTCGCCCACCTGCGCCAGCACCGCACCGAGCTGCGCAAAGAGTGGGCCCGCCGAATCACTGGGGCGGGACTGTTGAAGGTGATGACCGAGGAGGAGATCTTCGCCGAAGTAACCTCGGTGTACGACAACTACGTGGATGCGCTGGAGACGGGAACGTTCGAGGCATTGCAAGCCTATGCGCGCAACCTCTCCGAGCGCATCATCCCGCGCGGGGTCCAGACCGACGAGGTGGTGGGCGTTGTGCTGCTGCTGCGCGACGTGCTCGCGCGCTCGTTCTTCGCCAGGTATCGATCGGACTTCAACCAGCTCAACCGGATCCTGGACGCTTACGAGCCGGCGGCAAACCGGATCGCCAACACCGTAGCCGTCGGTTTCGTGCAGGAGCGAGAGCGCATCATCCGAGAGCAGCAGGAGGCCATCCGCGGCGCACGAACGGGTTAGCGAGGACAGCCGTGCCCAGCAGAGCGATGGAAGCACCAATGAAGAGCCTAGTCAGCATTTTCTTTCGATGTGAATTCATTCCTTTCGTCGATCTGTTCACGATGTACTCCTTCCTTGGTTGAAGGTGGAATCAATCTAGCGGTTGCGGCGAGAGGAGAGCATCCGGTAAAAACAGGAAAGCGCCATCGTCAAATACCTTAGCGGGCTAGCGTCAAATCCCTGCCGATGAGGCGCGTGTTTTCCGTGAAGTCGCGCTCGAAGCTCAGCCCCCAATTGCTTCGTTGTACTGCACCTCTCTGTTGCGGTGGTTGTAAAACCGTTTCGAATACAGATTAATCCTCGAATTAGGCGATCCTCCGACAAGTTAACTTCAAGAAAGAGCCGTGAGTTGTTGAATATGTGGTTGTCATAAAAAAATCCTTAAATCTGGTTCCATTCTCAAAAATTCTGTGATACAAGCCCTCACCGCTCAAAAAAGCGGGAGGGGCCGGGTTCGCGCAAAAGCGCTCGCTCGGCAAGAAAGGGAGGGAGCGATGGAAACCAGAACCTCGCCTGCGGGTGCGCGCCGTTCGCGCCTGGGGCGTGTTGTAGCGGCGGTGTGGCTGTGCACGGTGGTCGCCGTGGCTTGGCCGGCGACACTCGCCACCGACAACGTCAAGCTCACTCCGCTCGTCATTCAAAACCAGGCTTCCCCGAGCCTTCCGCCCGAAGTCCAGTCCCTCGAATCCCAGAGCGCGCCCGCCGCGTTCGACCGCGACACGACGAGCGAGCACACCGCTTATGACGGCGGCCATCTCCTCGCGGTGCTGGATGCTCCGACCGAGATCCGCACCGTCAAGGTCTACGGCGCGGCGCCCTACACCTTGTCCGTCGATGCCGATGTCGGCGATACCTGGCAAGCCGTTGCCGGTTTGCAGAATCTCAACCTCAGCGCGCGGCCGGAGGGCTGGAACAGCTTCGCGGCGAGCTCGCCGGTCACGACCGCCAAGCTTCGCTTCACGCTCGCCGCCGCGAGCGGGGGCTCCGCCACCGGCTTGAAGGGGATCGAGATCTGGGGCAAGGGCGGGCGCGCCAACGTCAAGAACGGCGCTGCGTTGCTCGCCGCGCTGCTGGGCACCAGCGCGCCTTCGCATGCGCGCCTTTACAAATCCTCGTTGCCGCAGGGCGTGATCGGCGCGACAGCCGGAGCAGCCGACGATCCGAGCGACAACAGCTTCAGCGTCGCGCTGGATCGCAACCCGGCGGACTTCAAGCGTGCGTACCTCTCCTACCAGGTCCTGGGGCTGTCTCACTGGGTGCACGCGGTTCGCAGCATCAACGGCTCGCCGGCGCAGGGCGGGTTCCTGTTGTCGGTTCAAAACACCTGGTCCACGCAGATCGAGGAAATCAACCCGCAATGGCTCGCACAAGGGACGAACACCATCGCGTTCAGCGCGCCTGCGGGGACCACCGGCACCTTCACGGTGAAAGACGTGTTTCTGATCGCCGAATTGGAAAGCGGCGCCAATTTCGTTTCGAGCGTGGCGGACAACGAAGAAGATGCGACCAATCCGCCGCAAAACGTGCTGGATGGCGATCTGACGACCGGATGGACTCCTTATCCTTCCGCAGGCGCGGTCAAGGCCGACGTGCCGACGCTCACGCTCAATTTCGACAAGCAGACTCAGATCGAAGGCCTCGCCCTGTCTCTCGCCAACAACTTGAAGGGCAGCCTCAACATTGAATTCCTCAAAGACGGAGTCTGGAGCCCCTCAGGGGCGGCCACCGTAGCGGGCGGCAAGCTCGTCACCGGCTGGAACCATCTGGCTGCGCCAAGCGCTGGCGGGATCGACGGTGCGCGGCTCGTCTTCTCAGGCGGCAAGGGCTCAAGCGCCGAAGTGAAAGAGGTGCTGCTCTCGGGCTCGGGCACCGGGCCGACCTTCAATCCCCCGAGGATCGCGGTGAGTTTCCCCGACGCCGGACAGTTCTACGGGCGCACTGCCTATATCCGCGGGTTCCTGCAAGCCCTCAACAACGGCTCCGGTGCCGCGCTGCTCACCGTCGGCGGCAAGAGCGTTACCACGAGCGACGGAGCGTTTGGCGTCAGCATCACCAAGGATGACCTGGGGCTCGCAACCCAGGGCGATGGCGAGGCCTGGTCGGTCGAGGTGAAGGCGGTCTATCCGAACGGCCAGACGGTCACGGCGAGCATCACGCTCAACGCCTGGCAGCCGGCGCTCGAATCCACCGCCGGCAATCTCCTGCCCGCCTACAACCTCGCGGTGGCTCCCGGGCAGGCGAAAAAGCTCACCTACGATGCGGCCACCCTCGACATGCCCGCCGATGCGCTCGCCTTCGAGACCACTATCGGGGTCGCGCCGCTTCGAGAAGAGGACCTGCCGGCCTTAGACACCGGCATGACCAACGTCACCAAGGGGCCGCGGCGCGGCTATCGCTTCACGCCGCACCCGATGAAGTTCAAGAACAAGGTGAAGGTGACGCTCCCGTACAGCCAGGCGGCGATCCCGTCGGGCTTGACCGAGCAGGACGTGAAGACCTTCTACTTCGACGAGCAGTCGGGTTCCTGGAAGGTGCTCGAGCTGGTGTCGATCGATCTGCAGGCGAACACGGTTACGAGCTTGACCGATCACTTCACCGACATGATCAACGCCACGGTGACCGTGCCCGATCACCCGCTCACGGCGAATTTCAATCCGACCCAGATCAAGGACATCAAGGCGGCCGATCCGGGCGCCCAGGTGAATCTGATCGAGCCGCCCAAGGCGAGCAACACCGGCGACGCGCGTCTTTCCTATCCTATCGAAGTGCCGCCCGGCCGCCAGGGCATGCAGCCGCAGTTGACCGTTCAGTACAACTCCTCCGGCAGCAACGGCTGGATGGGCATGGGCTGGGACGTGCCCATGCAGGCGGTCACGATCGACACGCGCTTTGGCGTGCCGCGCTACGACGGCGGCCTGGAGACCGAGACTTACATGCTCTCGGGTGAAATGCTCACGCCGGTCGCACACCGCGGCGACTTGGTCGCGCGAACGCCCGACAAGGTCTTCCACGCCCGCATCGAGGGGCAGTTCCGCCGCATCATCCGCCGCGGCACGCTTCCTTCGAATTACACCTGGGAAGTGACCGACAAGAACGGGATGAAGTATCTCTACGGCGCTACCGACCCGGCAACCGAGACCCTCACCGACGCGAGCGGCAATATCTTCCTGTGGGCGCTGTGCCAGATCATCGATCCGAACGGCAACTCGGTGCGCTATCACTACGAGCGGGTGAACGACAACGGCGTGCCGGGCGGAATCGTGCCCGGATCGAACATCTACTTGCGGAGAATCACCTACACCGGCAGCGGAGCGATCGAAGGTCCGTACGAGGTCAGCCTCATCCGCGACCGCAACCCCAGTCTAAACGAGCCGCGCAGGATCGACGTGCAGATCGACGCGCGCGGGGGGTTCAAGCGGGTGACCGCGGAGCTGCTGCGCAGGATCGATGTCTCCTTGAACGGTCAGCTCATCCGCCGCTACGAGTTCCGCTACAACGAGAATCCGTACGGCGACGGGCGCCCGGACACGGCGTTCAACAAGACGCTCTTGACCTCGATCGGCCAGTTCGCGGCGGACGGGGCGACGCTCTTCAACAAGCACACCTTCACCTACAACGACGAGGCGCGCGATACGGCCGGCAACTACCGCGGCTTCGCCGGGGCGACCGACTGGGGCATCGGCTCGGACGGGGTGGGCCTGAGTCTCCTGGGCCAAGGCACGGCGAGCGCCATCGGCGGCAGCCAGAGCCTGAGCGCGGGCGGCCATCTGTACGTCGGGGTGGGAGTCTGCTGCGATGTGAGCTCCAAGCAGGAGACCGGCGGTTTGAAGGTCGGCTTCAGCCAGTCGAGGAGCGAATCGCTGATCACCATGGCCGACATGGACGGCGACGGGCTCCCCGACAAGGTGTTCAAGGACGGCGGCGGCTTCTTCTACCGCAAGAACCTCTCCGGGCCGCGTGGCACGAGCGCGTTCGGTGAGCGCGTGTCGCTGCCGACGCTGCCGGCGATCTCGCGCGAGCAGGTCACCTCCACCACCATCGGTGCCGAAGCCTATTTCGTCCTGCCCGTGATGCTCGACTTCAACCTGGCGACGACCACCGCCGACACCTACTTCACCGACGTGAACGGCGACGGTCTGACCGATGTGGTGAGCGGCGGACAGGTGCTCTTCGGCTTCATCAACGCCGCAGGAGTGCCGACCTTCAGCGCGAACAGCGCCGACACTCCGGTCGCGATCGGCGCCGGAGCGATCATCACCGCCGATCTGCTGGAGAACGGCGCGGCGATCGAAGCCGAGCGCGCGAAGAACTTCCCGCTCCTTGACACGCTGCGGCGCTGGGTGGCGCCCTACGACGGGGTGATAGAGATCCAGGCGCCGGTGCAGCTTATCCAGGACACGAGCCCCGAGCGCGCGCAGTACACCGGAGCGGACGGTGTGCGCGTGGCGATCCAGTTGGAAGGCGCGGAGCTGTGGTTCACCACGATAGGCCCCAACGACTTCGATACCAAGAATCCGACCGGCGTTACTGCGGTGCCGGTGCACCGCGGCGACCGGCTCTATTTCCGCGTGCAATCGGTCTTCGACGGCGCCTTCGACCAGGTCGCCTGGGATCCGCAGATCACCTACGTCGGGGCCGATGTCACGCGCACCGACGTGAACGAGCTCGCCGAGTTCCGCTACCGGGCCTCCGGCGACTTCACCCTGGCCGGGCGCGCAGGCAGCGTGACCGTGCCGGTCACTGGCACCCTGCACCTGGCGGGCACTTTCGAGAAGACCGCGGTCACCACCGACGACGTGGCCTTGGTCATCACGAAAAACGGTATGGAGGTGTTCCGCCGCACGCTCGGCTTTGCCGAAACGGCGACGGTGGAGCTCTCGCAGGACCTGATGGTGACGAAGTTGGACGTGCTCCAGTGGCAGATCTTCGTCGATTCGCCGATCGACGCCACGCGCGTGCGGCTCACCCCGCGCGCCTTCTACACCGCGGCCGAAGGCGTGGACCGCGTGATCGACGAGAACGGCAACTTCGTGCTGCAGGTGAACCCGCCGTACGACATGGATCTGTATCCGGTCAGCTCGGCGACCACGCCGCAGGACTTCTTCACCGTGCCCACGACCGGGACGTTCCCGGTGCAGGCGCGCGTGCAGGTGAGCGGCCTCAATTCGGGCGAAACCACGAATGCGGTATTCACGGTCAAGCGCCGTGGAGCGCTGCTCGCGAAGCGGCCGATCGCGGTCACAGGGACAGGTGCGCCCGTCGAAGTCGTCGTCATGGCGGACGTCACTGTAACCGCGGGCGACCAGCTCTTCTTCGACGTCAGCTCGCGCGATCCGTTCTTCGCTTCGCGGCTGACTTTCCTCGAAGTCACCTTCGACGGCAACGTGGTGCCCTCGGCGTCGCACACGCGCGCCGCAGACGGCCTGTTCCCGCAGCCGTACCGGGGCTGGGGCGCGGCCGGCTACAACGGCAATCCGCCGCGCGACGCGCAGCCGATCGACCAGACGCTCCTGGTGGTGAATTCATCCTTCGACGCGACCAACGCGCGCGCCTACGTCTTCTTTGCACGGCCGGCCGATGCATTGTGGGGCGGGGTGGACGAGCTTGCCTGGGTGAAGGCGGCCTCCGCCAGCTCCTCGCGCCTGGGCCTGGACGACATCCGCATGGCGACTTCCGAGCAGTTTGCCGGAGCCTCGGCCCCGTCGCGCATTTCGCGCTCGGAAAACACCTCGGTTTCGTTGGGGATCACCGCGAGCATAGGCTCCAGCGAAAGCAAGCTCGAGTTTCAGGACCTGAACGGCGACCGCTTCCCCGACGTGATCAGCAGCTCGGGCGGGGTGCAGTACACGCGCGCGGTGGGCGGCCTGGAAGGAGCGCGCCGCGGCGGCGGCGCCGGTTCGGCGCGCAGCGCCGACAACGCGACCGCCGGGGCGAGCACCGACGGCGCGGGCAACATCGCGCGCGCGATCGCCGCTGCGCGCGGCCACGTGATCGGCGACGGCAAGAAGAGCGGCGAGACCGGCCAGCAGGGGATGGACATGTCCCCGCTCGGCTTCAGCGCCAACATCGGCGTCGGCAGCTCCGACACCGATCACGAGCTGATCGACATCAACGGCGACGGCCTGCCCGACAAAGTGTTCCGAGACGGCAGAGTCGCGCTCAACCTAGGCTACAGCTTCGGCGCGCCTGAAGGCTGGGGCGGGGGCGATATCAACAAGGGCGTGAGCCTGGACGCGGGCGGTGGGGTGAATCTCGGCTTCAACCGCGACTTCTACAGTCTGGCCGGGGGCTTGAGCCTCACCATCGGCCTGTCCAAGAGCGACGAGACCTACGTCGACATCAACGGCGACGGCCTGCCCGACAAGGTCAAGACGGGCTCGGTGCGCCTGAACACCGGCACGGGCTTTACCGGCGAGATTCCCTGGCCGGGCGGCCACGACAAAGTGTCGATGGAGAAGCACGTCTCGCTCGGCGGCGGCTTCTATTTCACCTTCGGCATCGCCATCCCGATCGCCGGCATCAAGATCGTGTTCAACCCCGGGGTGAACCTCTCCACCAACATGGGGCGGCCCGAAGTCACCTTCCGCGACGTCGACGGGGACGGCTTTGCCGATCACGTGCTCACCGAGCGCGACAGCCAACTGAGTGTGGCGCTCAACCCGATCGGGCGTACCAACCTGCTGAAGAAAGTGCACCGGCCGCTCGGTGCGACGTTCGACGTCGAATACACGCGCGACGGCAACACCTTCGACCTGCCGCAATCGCGCTGGGTGATGACCAAGGTCACCGTGTTCGACGGCCACGTGGGTGAGGGCGCGGACCGCCAGGTCACGACCTTTGGCTACACGGCGCCCAAGTACAACCGCCTGGAGCGCGAGTTTTACGGCTACGGCACCGTGATCGAGCAGCACCTCGACACGCAGGCCTCGAACGCGCTCTTCCGCTCGATCCAGCGCGATTACCTGACCACGAGCTATTACAGCAAGGGCCTGCTCTCGCACGAGCTCACCTCGGATGCCCTCGCGCGTCCGTTCCTCGAGACGCAGAACACCTACGTGCTGCGCGACGTGGACACGGGCTTGGAGCCGGCGGACGGCACGAGCACGACGGCGACGATCTTCCCGCAGTTGACGCGGACCGACAAGCGCTTCTTCGAGGGAGGCGCGGTGGCGCAAAAGGCGACCGCTACATTGCACGAATACGACATGTTCGGGAATGTGAGCCGCTTCACCGACACCGGCGACGTGGGGGCGGCTGATGACGTCTTCGCGGTGATCAACTACACCTCTTCGGATCCGGCCTGCCAATCGAGCTACATCGTCGGCAAGCCGAACAAGATCGTGGTGACCGGAAACGGCACTGTGATGAGGAACCGCGAGTCGACGATCGACTGCGCGACCGGCGACGTGACACAACTGCGCCAGTTCCTTGAGACGGGTCAGGTGGCGATCACGGATTTGACGTACTTTTCCGATGGCAACCTGCAGTCTGTGGCAGGGGCGGCGAACAGGAACGGCCAGCGCTACCGGCTGGATTACGTCTATGACCCAACGGTCGCGACCCAGATTACCCGGGTCAGCGATAGCTTCGGGCTCTTCTCCACGGCGGATTACGACTTGCGCTTTGGGAGACCGACCGTGACTACCGACATAAACGGGCAGAGGACAACCTTCGCCTATGACCCGGTGGGCCGGGTGGACACGATCGTGGGGCCGTACGAGCAGAACACGGGCCAAATCACGATCGACTTCGATTACGCGGCAGTGCAGACGCCGACGAGCGATCCGGATGGCAACACCATCCCTCTCACGCAAGTGCCGTTTGCGTTCACGAAGCACATCGACAAGGACGCCGACAAGGTTCTCAAGAGCAGCGGCACGATCGACACGATTCTCTTCACCGACGGCCTGAAGCGGGTGATACAGACGAAGAAGGACGACGCGCTGCACATGGGTCCGGACAGCACGCCGCTGGAAGTGATGACCGTTTCAGGGCAGGTGAGCTTCGATGCGTTCGGCAGGACGGCGGCGCAGTTCTACCCGATAACCGAACCCAAGGGCGCGAACACCTTGTTCAACCCGAGTTTCGACACCGTCACGCCGACGGCGATGACTTACGACGTGCTCGATCGCAACACTCGGACGACGATTCCCGACGGAACCTTCACGACGATCGCCTATGGGTTCGGCGCCGATCGGCAGGGCCTGACTCAGTTCCAGACTGCGGTTACGGACGCCAACGGCCAGGTGAAACAGACCTTCCGCGATGTGCGAGAACTCGTCACCACGGTCAAGGATTTCAACCAGGGGACGGCGCTCTCCACCTCCTACGCCTACGATCCGCTGAGGCAAATCGTCCAGGTCGTCGACGACAGGAACAACACGACCAATGTCGCCTACGACAATTTGGGCCGTCGTACCGTCATCGACAACCCCGACAGCGGGCGGACCGAGACCCAGTATGACTTGGCTTCCAACGTTATAGCCAAGATCACGGCGAACCTGCGCTCGGCCAGCCAGCAGGTCAGCTACAACTACGATTTCGACCGGCTGACCGCGATTACCTACCCGAACTTCCCGGGGAACAACGTCACCTACGCCTACGGGGCGCCCTCTGCGGCGGGGGATGCCAACGGTAACCGCGCGGGCCGAATCACCACGATCAGCTCGCAAATGGGGGCCGAGGAACGGTTCTACGGGCCTTTGGGTGAAGTGACCAAGGAAGTGAAGACGGTGGTCACCTTCACCACGCCCAACGCCCCCGAGGTGTACACGACGCTCTACCAGTACGACACGTGGAACCGCCTCATGCGGCTCACCTATCCGGATGGAGAAGTGCTGACCTACGGGTATAACTCAGGGGGGTTCGTCAACTTCGCGCAAGGGCAGAAGAACAACTTCACCTACAGCTACATCAACCGGCTGGAGTACGACAAGTTCGAGAGCCGTGCCTTCATCGAAGCCGGAAACAACGTGAGGACGCGCTACGCTTACGACGACAGGACGCGGCGCCTGTGCAGCCTCACCAGCGCCAAGGGCACCGGGGGAACGCCGACTTGCGTGCCTTCGCTCGATGTCATGCTGCCGGTGCAAAACAACATTCAGAACCTGCTCTACGCGTACGACAACGTTGGCAACATTCGGGGTATCGCGAACAGCATCCCGGTGCCGCCCCCGAACCAGTTTGGAGGGCCGACCAAGCAAACCTTCGTCTATGACGACCTGTATCGGCTGACGCAGGCCTCGGGGACTTTCAGCTTCAACCCGAACAAGACGCAGACTTACTCGGTGATACTGGCTTACGACTCGATCCACAACATCGCGTCTAAGAACCAGAGCGACATCATCACGCAGCCCTCGGGCACGCCGATTACGCAGAAGAAGACGAGCTATCTCTTCAACTACGCCTACGGTTCGACCCACCCGCACGCGGCGACACATATCGGCAACCGCACGTTCTCATACGATGCAAACGGCAACCAGCTAGGCTGGGACAACGACGACAACGGCACGAGGAGGACGATCGTCTGGGACGAGGAGAACCGGATCCAGTCGCTCTTCGACAACGGGCATGAGAAGACCTACAAGTACGACGACGCGGGGCAAAGAATCATCAAGCGCGGGCCGCAAGGTGAGACCGTCTACGTGAACCAGTACTTCACGATCCGCAACAAGGAGATCGGGACGAAGCATGTGTTTGCCGGCTCCACGCGTCTGGTATCGAAGCTCATGAAGCAGGACAAGCCCGGGGCGAACCCGCAAGGCAAGATCCCGGTGGAGAAGGATCTCTTCTTCTTCCATCCGGATCACTTGGGATCGTCGAACTACATCACCGACACGCAAGGGCAGATTTTCGAGCATCTGGAGTACTTCCCGTACGGCGAGACATGGGTCGAGGAGTCTACTAACACCCAGAGAACGCCTTATCTCTTTACCGGCAAAGAGTTCGACGAGGAGACCAACCTCTACTACTTCGGGGCGCGTTACTACGACCCGCGCACGAGCGTGTGGCAAAGCGCAGATCCGGTGCTCGGGAAGTATCTACCCAAGAATGGTGAAGAACATCTTCCCGGCCTGGGTGGGGTTTACAACAGCAACAACCTTGGCGTCTACAGCTACGGCCACCTGAACCCGATCAAGGCAAGCGACCCGAACGGTCAGTCCGCGACACTGATCGGCGCAATCGTCGGGGGCGCAATCGGCGCAGGTATTGCGATATACCGCGGTGAGGACCTCAGACACGTCGCCGGGGCGGCTGCGCAGGGAGCTATCGCCGGAGCGATCGCCGGGTCGGTAATCGACACGGGCGGGGCCTCGCTGGGCCTCATCGTCGCGGCCGGTGCGGTGGGCAATGCCGCAGGCGGAGTGGTGGGCCGTGCGATCTCGGGTGACCAACAAAGTGCTGGAGCTGTGGTGACGGATGCGGCAGTAGGAGCGGCAGGTGCTCTTATCGGCGTGGGTGTCGGGAAATTGGCTGGGGCGGCAATCGACAGGCTGGCAAAACCCGGCCTGGCTAGTCAAGCTCAGCAGGTTCATGAAGTGCTGGATCCCATCGCACAGAGGATGAGAACGACCGCAGCTCTTAGAACGGAGGCGGGGGACATTGTAGGGGGTGGCGCGAGAGATCTTAACCCGGCACAACGCGCTGCAGCCCTGCGTCAGGGGATGACTCCGGCGAGGTTGCCCGGGGCGCACGCGGAAGTCACCGTTGTAGAGCATGCGGAGAGCGCTGGTTTGACTCCAAAGGCTCTCGAGGCGACACGAGATTTCTGTCCAGCCTGTAGAGCTTACCTTGAATCCAAAGGAGCGCAGATAACGGGACCCAGGTCCGCAGTCTGGGAGTAATCGCGAAAGGGACATTGAGATAAACTGTGACGCATGGCAGACTTCAATGACAAGCGGCTAGTGGCCTCGCTGAAGGGTCTGCCAGTCGCTTGCCGGGTGGCATTTGCCGCTGCTTGCGCTCAAAGGCTGATACCTTCGTACAAATCCTTTTGCGCGAAGGTTCCAGATCATGCCTGCGCCAAGCCCCCGCTTGCGTCCGATGCACTCTCCAGGCTTTGGGGTGACATCGGCGGCGAAGAAATGGGGAAATCGGAGCTGCAAGAGCTGGCGACAGTCCTAACCGCTGCAATTCCGACCGAAGATGAAGCCTATGAGGCTGGCGAACCATACGCAGAGGATGCCGTCGCAGCGGTGGCTTACGCTTTCCGGGAACGAGTTAGCGGGTCCGGCGAGGACGCCATGTGGGCCGCGCAGCGTGTGTATGGGGCGCTGGATCACTATGTGATCAACTCCACGACGAAGCCTCAAGATAAGCTCGACGAGCAGGCCGTGTTGAACCACCCTCTTGTTCAAAAGGAACTTCTTCGCCAGTCGCGTGATCTCGAGACGCTTCGCTCTGGTGTCGCTTCGGGCGCTGGAGTCGATCTGCTCGCACGAGAGCTACAACGAACCGCTGAACGAGAGAGCACTAACGTCTTTTCCTAAGCTGTTTGCGGGCCAGGGAGTCTCAGTGACGCCTATCGGGCCCAGCGGCAGGAGCGGCAAGCGCTGCAACGGGAGGGGCAGCCTGGCCGATCATCGAAAACGCTTTGAACGCTGGCGTACCACGCTGCCGAAGACGACCGCTCCTGCTTTGGACTCGCGTGGTCCGTGCTTCATTTGATCGAATCGGCCCCCGGGTGGCCGCTGGCGGATTGCTTGGCGGATTCCGGAAACGAATGGATCGGTCGCTTGCGAGCACGCGTCGACCGTGCTAAGAAGTAGGTAACGATTACTTTCGGCGCTGGCTTCTGGCGTCGCTGTAGAGTGGCAGAATCATTTTCCGGCGACGCCATGAACGTAAGCCCAGAGAGATGCGACCAAAGATTAGCACCCAGCAGGCAAAGATATTGGCGTATTTTCTGGAGCGGGGGCCGTTCAAACCGTCAGCCCGCTTCGTGGACTACAAGTTTGAACCGGATAGCAGAGAGCCGATTTGCCTTGCAATTGCGCAGCTAGATACAAAAGAGGAGCAAGATATTTACGGGATGTTCAATCTACCGTCGGATTCTGATGAGCAAATTCTGGTAACGATTACCGACGGAGATCCAGACAAAGTTGCCAATAGTATTGCAAGGCTTGTCGATTACAGTCGCTCGCACGCCATTGCGTTCGGTCACACTTTTCAGCTCGAGGAAGAACCGTACCTGCAGGAATGTGGGCGTGTGGCTACTCTGTTGCTCAGAGTCGACGCTGCCAAGTCGCTATCGCGCGTGCCCGAGACGATAACTATCGACGGAAAGCGCTACCAGACACATCTCGTCGTTTTCCTGGACTCGTCCGAATACCAAATAAAACGGAGCCAAGGCTTGGTCTCCCTGTTAGACGACATGGAGTCAAAAGGGCGGGACTTGGTGAGATTTGTCGCTAACGAGCGCCTGCAATAAAGAGAAAAAGAAAAACGAAAGACGGTAGCCTGCGACTTCGCGTTCAATTCGAACGCCGGTGCAGAACGGCATCCAGAACCTGCTCTACGTGTACGACAGGGTGGGGAATATCCTCGGGCTCGCGAACAGCATCCCGGTGCCACAACCGAGCCAGTTCGGCGGTCCGACCGCGTGACGCAGGCGTCGGGGACCTTCAGCTTCAACCCGAGCAAGACGCGCACCTATGGCGTGGATCTAGCCTACGACTCGATCCACAACATCCTGTCGAAGAATCAGAGCGACATCGTCACGCAACCCTCGGGCACGCCGATTAGGC
>WNGH01004241.1_pt1 | contig 14051 bp, 16 predicted proteins | sample 5400631 | NCBI WGS metagenome assembly WNGH01 (sample SAMN13153373, study PRJNA577476) | soil metagenome | isolation source: 115 cm soil or saprolite under Garry oak tree replicate 1 | place: USA:California | collected 2016-06-15
AGGTTGCCTTCCGACCCTCCAATGTGGTTCTGATTCAGCAACTTACGTTTGGTGGGGCGTGGCGCGAACCGGGGACGATTTGGTCCCAGGCGTGCACTAACTACAGCAGTGTCCCGGACCAGTACCAGGTGTTTGCTCTACAAGATCAGAGTCTTGGCGCTGGGTTCGTGTACATAAGTAAAAAATTGAGGAAGGAGATTTCGCATGACGTTCCTACAGTTCATTAGCGACCTGCATCGTGAAGAGTCGGGTCAGGATCTGCTCGAATACGCGCTGGTTCTGGCTGCGGTTTTGTTCGCAGTTGTGGCCGGTTCGGGCTCTCTGGCAAGTGACATTAACCAGGCACTTAGCACGATCAATACCAGAATTCAGAGCGAGGTTAAGTAAGTAAAAAATTGAGGAAGGAGATTTCGCATGACGTTCACACAGTTCATTGTGGCCGGTTCGGGCTCTCTGGCAAGTGACATTAACCAGGCACTTAGCACGGTCAACGCCAGAATTCAGAGCGACGTTAGTTGATAACGGTTTGGAGGCGCCGGGTAGCACTGTACCCGTGGGGTACGGCGCCACTTTTTTCATTCGAAGTAGAATTATGAATTCGGCTCAATTCATCCCCGTGCTGGCGGCGGCTCTGGCGGTGTGCGCCGCGGTCAGTGACGTTAAGGAACGGCGCATCCCGAATCTGCTGACCTATCCCGCCATGGTTGCCGGCCTGCTGTTGCAGAGTGCGCTCCACGGCTGGAGAGGGATGCTGGTGGGTGCGGGTGGCGGTCTTCTTTTCGGCGGGGCGTTCTTGCTGCTTTACATGATCCGGGCCATCGGAGCGGGGGACGTCAAACTGGCTGCCGCTCTCGGCTGCATTGTTGGGCCTTCCGCCTCGCTGCAGGTGCTCTTTGCGACGGCTCTAGCCGGAGGCGCGCTGGCCGTTGTCTTCATGGCGCTGTCTGGCCGCATTGTTGAGACGCTGCGGAACACGTTGTGGGTGGCGGCATTTCACGCCCAGCACGGACTACAGACACACCCCGTAGTGAACCTGGACAACCCCGGTTCAGTGCGCATGCCGTACGGGCTGGCCTTTGCCGCCGGCACGTTGTACTGGGCTGTTTTTTTGCAATTATGGAGGTAATCTCATGGGTACTCGGCGACTTGGTTTCGCGCTGCTAGCTGCCTTGGTGATTTCCATCGGCATGACGTCTGTTTTCTATTTGCGGATTACACGCGCACAGGCCAGCGCCCGGCCGAAGACAAAGGTCATCGTGGGGGCCGCGGTTGCATTGCAGCCAGGCGCTCCCATTGCTGCCGAAAACTTGACAGAGATCAACTGGCCCGTGAATGTTCCGCTGGAAGGGCTAATCGAGAAGAAACAAGATGTCGCAGGTCACGTGCTGATGTACGCCGTCGCAGCGAACGAACCAGTGCTTCAGCGTGACCTGGCCTCCAGCGCCAGTTTAGGTTTGTCGGCCAAGATTCCGGACGGGATGCGCGCGACCGCGGTCAAGACCAATGAGGTCACGAACATCGCCGGATTTATTTTCCCCGGCTCTCACGTGGATGTGCTGGCCACCTTGCGGCCCGAGAACAATACCGCAAGCACGGTTACACGCACCGTCATACAGAACGTCCAGGTGCTGTCAACCGGAACGAAGATGGACCCCGATCCGAACGGCAAGCCCGAGAACGTAGGCGTAGTCACCCTGCTGGTGACTCCTGAACAATCGGAAAAACTGGCGCTGGCGCAGAACCAGGGCACCATCCATTTCGTGCTGCGCAATGGCGGAGACTCGGCGAATCCCGATGTGCCGCCGGTTGATATGGCTGAATTGGCTGGAATCGCAAAGAAGCCGCCCCAGCCAGAGATGAGACACCCGAAGCGGATCGCCGCCGTCGTGAAACCGCCAGACGTCTACACGGTAGAGACGGTGGCGAACGGCAAGATAACAGTCTCCAAATTTCCAGCGGAATAGGGCGAAGGAGGCAATTCTGCAAGTCCACGCAACAATCCGCCGTCTGCTTGCGCGGTGCGCCCTGGCTACCGTGGGTCTCTGCGGGCCTGCGATGGCCCAAGTCCCTGCCACTGCGGCAAAGCAGCAGCCAGCGCCTGCCGAGAACCTCGGCAACCAGGTTCTGCACATACTCGTAGGCCACTCGGTGGTGATCCGCACCGAACCTCGCCTTCAGCGCGTGCTGGTCGGTAACCCCGCGGTCGTGACCACAGCCACGACGGCGCCTAACGAAGTGGTGGTGACCACAATAGCGGCCGGCAGCAGCAGCGTTGTGCTTTGGCAGGAGAACAATCAATCGCGAATCATCGAAGTGTTCGCCGATGTGGACGTGTCATTGCTGCGAGAAGCGATCGTCCGCGGGTTGCCCGGCGAGGCCGTCGAGGCGGAGTCTGAAGAGGGTAGGGTTGTTCTGACCGGAACGGCATCGTCCCCCGCGGTGGCCGACCAGATCGGAAAAATGGCCGCGCCATTCTCAAAGGAAATTGTGAACTCCATCCAAATCGCACCGCCGCACCGGCAGAAGCAGGTGCTGCTGAAAGTGCGATTTGCCCAGGTGGATCGAACGAAGTTGACCGCCTTCGGCGTAAACTTGTTTAACACCCCCGGCGCCAAGTTCTTTGGCAGCACCTCCACGCAGGAGTTCGCGCCTTCGGTCCTGGCAACTCCGAACAACGGTCTAGCGAGTACGATCGGCTTGAGTGATCTGCTCAACATTTTTCTCTTCCGGCCGGATATCAACCTGGGCGCAACCATTCGTGACTTGCAGCAGCGAAATGTATTGCAAATCCTGGCCGAGCCGAACCTGCTGGCAGCCAATGGCGAGCCGGCACGTTTCCTGGCTGGCGGAGAACTGCCCTACCCGGTTGTCTCCGGCGCAGCAGGGCAGTCCACGGTTTCGTTCCAGTTCAAGCCCTTCGGGGTCAAACTGGAATTTACCGCGAACATCGAGAGCGACGACACCATCCGGTTAAAGGTCTTTCCGGAAGTGAGCTCGCTTGATTTCACGAACGCAGTAGTCATCAGCGGATTTACGTTGCCGGCCATTGCCACTCGCCATGCCGAGACCGTCGTGGAGTTGAGGGACGGGCAGAGTTTTGGCATCGCCGGACTGCTGGATCAGAGAACGACGGCGCAGTTTTCCAAGGTGCCAGGTATTGGGGATATTCCAATTTTGGGACAGCTATTTCGGTCCAGGTCGGTGAACAAGACGAATTCCGAACTGATCGTAATCGTCACGCCAACCATCGTGGATCCGGCGGCGGCGCCAACCGCTGCGCCCGAGTTGCCCAAGATGCCGATCGCACCGCTGGACCAAAAACAATTTGACACGAAAACCCCACATGGGCCGGGGAGCAAGTGAACATGGCCACGGTTGAAAGGTCAGCCCGAGTCGCAGCGATGGCGGTCTGCCTCGATCTTACGTCGTACGAGGCCCTGTCGCAGTTCATGGCAGGCGTGCCCGGAGCGGTTATCATCGGAAATTTGGACCATTACGTGGGTGTTGAGCGAGAGGTAGGCCGCGCTCTGGACCTCGCACAGACCCGCATTTGCTTTATTGACTACGATCGGAATACTGAGGAAGCGATCTGGATCACCGAGCGATTGCGCTCCGAATATCCAGATGTGCACAGCTTTGCTGTATCTGCCTATTCCGAACCGGAAGCGATCATTGCAGCCATGCGGGCAGGTTGCGCCGAATATCTGCTGAAGCCAGTGCAGCATGAGCGCGTGCTGGACGGATTGGCGCGGGTGGAAGCGAAGCAGAAGAAAAGAGCCCGGTCGGGAGTCCGTGGAAAAGTCATTACTCTCGTCGGCGCAAAGGGAGGCACTGGCGTCACCTCGCTGGCATTGCATTTAGCGCTGGAACTGGCTCATGAGCGGAAGCGAAAATGCCTATTGGTTGACCAGCATCCCGCTCTGGGCGATGCGTCGCTGTACCTTGGCACGGGTCGCCACCAGTACAGTTTTTACGAGCTTGCCAACAACGCGGATCGCTTGGACGAAGAGCTGCTGCGCGGCTTTCTCCTGCACCATAATTCCGGACTTCATCTCCTTGATTCGCCCGAGACAGTGGATGCGATTCATGGTGCGCCGCCGTCGGCAGTAGAACATACGCTCGCGTTTCTCGCCGAGACCTATCAGTTCGTGGTCGTCGATTGCCCGCCCGGGCTAACCGAGGGGACGCTGGCCAGCATTTCGCAGTCGGAGCAAGTTGCAATTGTAATGACCGCCGAATTACCGTCGGTGCGTAACACCATCCGCTACATCGAGCACCTATCGAGGCTGGGATATAACTCGAGCAGCATACATGTCGTGCTCAACCGTTATTCCAAGAAGGGACCCTTGAGCGACGATCGCATTGAAAAAGCCCTGGGACGAGAGATTTCGATGCGGGTGCCAAACAGCTACAACGAAGTAATTCGGTCGATCAATAGCGGAGCGCCGATTTCCCCTGGAAATAAGTCGGATTTCAGCGCAGCCATCCAGAAGTGGGCACACGAATTTGCAAGCAGCGGTAATGGAATCGGCAAAATCAATGCCATGGCTGCGGCCCAGCCTGCCGGCGGTATGAGGGCGCAGTTTGGCAGGTAATATCGCGGGGGAGAATTTAAGATATGGGATTCGGATTTGCAACCGCACCAAGTCCTCAGCCGCTACAAGGCACCGGTGCGCCTTCGTACAAATCACTTCAGGAACTGAAGACAAGCCTCCATCGCGACTTATTGAACAAGATTGACCTGGAGAAACTCACCTCGCTGCAAGACGTCCGCGCGCGAACCCAGGTGCAGACCGTAATCTACGACCTGATTGGTGCGGCGAACGTCCCGCTCAGCGGCGCCGAAAAGGAGCGAATCTGCCGCGAGGTGTTACACGAAGTTTTCGGCCTGGGGCCCCTCGAGCCGCTCCTGCAAGATGCATCCATCACCGAAATTCTGGTGAACACCCACCGGCAGGTTTACGTCGAGCGAGGCGGCATGCTCGAACTTACCGGCGTCGGTTTTAAGGATGCTGCGCACCTGCGCCACATCATTGACAAGATCGTGTCGAACGTGGGACGACGCGTGGATGAGTCGTCGCCCATGTGCGACGCGCGCCTGGACGACGGCTCACGCGTAAATGTGGTGATTCCCCCACTCGCGATTGACGGTCCGGTTATGTCAATCCGCCGCTTCGGCCGCTCTCCAATCGGGGTTGAGCAACTGCTTGCCAAACACGCCATCACCTCTCCGATGCTGGAGCTGCTGAAGAGTGCGGTCAAAGCGCGGCTCAACATCGTTGTCTCGGGCGGCACGGGCGCAGGTAAAACTACCTTGCTGAATGCGCTATCGAGTTTTATCTCCAAGCGGGAACGAATCGTTACCATCGAAGACTCGGCCGAATTGCAACTGCAGCAGCCGCACGTCGTCCGAATGGAGTGCCGTCCTCCGAACGTCGAGGGCAAAGGCGCAGTTCGCCAGCGCGAATTGGTGATTAACGCTCTTCGTATGCGCCCGGATCGCATCGTGATAGGCGAGGTGCGCGGCGGCGAGGCCTTGGATATGTTGCAGGCCATGAACACCGGCCACGACGGCTCGCTGACTACTATTCACGCTAACAATCCGCGCGACGCGATCGCGCGCCTCGAGACCATGTCTTTGATGGCCGAAATCAACCTGCCCGACAAGGCCGTCCGACAGCAAATCGCATCAGCGGTGTCAATTATCGTGCAGGTAGCCCGGCTCAGCGATGGCGCCCGCCGAGTGACGCAAATTTCCGAGGTTACCGGAGTCTCGGATGACATGGTGACCCTGCAAGACATTTTCGTCTTTGACCGCCTCGGCATCGGAACGAACGGTCGCGTGCTCGGCCGCTTTCGCGCTACTGGTCTGCGGCCAACGTTTGCTGAGCGATTGAAGGCATCGGGGATCCAGCTTCCGCCTAACATATTCGAGCACGTCTGCGAGGTTTAGCCGTGACGCTTATCAGTATCTTTTTCATCATTTTGATCACTGCCTTCGCCGTGGTCGCGTTCTTTACCGAACCCTCGAAGGCAGACAAACTGATTCACTCGCGGCTGGCCTCCCTTGACCGAAAGAGAGTTTCCTCTGGAACTGACGAGCCGGACATCGTGAAGGAAGTCACTTTTAGCACCATTCCCGCTTTCGACAAATTCCTGCGAAACAACCGTGCCGCTGTGGGCCTTCAGCTGTTAATCGAACAATGCGATCTGCGATGGACCGTGGGGCGGATCGTGTTCAGCATGCTGTCACTCATTTGCTTAGGCGCACTGTTAGGTAATTGGCGGATTGCGCCGGGGCTACTGGGCTGGGCCCCCGGTCTGGCGCTGGGCGCGATCCCCTACCTTTTTTTGCTACAAAAACGCAAGCGGCGGCTGCGGCGCTTCTCGGAACTGCTTCCAGAAGCGATCGATCTGATGTCGCGCGGGCTGCGGGCAGGCCAGGCACTACCGGCCACGGTGGAGACTATAGCTCAGGAATCCGACGAACCATTGCGTTCGGAGTTTCGCCGCGCGGCCGATGAACAGAGTTTCGGGCTGCCATTCCGCGAGGCGATGGTCAGCCTTAGTCGCCGTGTGCCCGTTGCCGATCTGCAGTTCCTGGTCACCGCGATTCTTGTTCAGAAGGAGACCGGCGGCAATCTGGCTCAGATACTCGACAAGACCTCGCATGTGATTCGTGAGCGCGTACGTGTTGCGGGGCAGGTGCGGATTCGCACGGCGCAGGGCCGGTTGACGGGCTGGATCTTGTGCGGGCTGCCATTCGCCATGTTCATCGGTATGAACTTCCTCAATCCAGGCTACGAGAAAGTCCTGTTCCAGGATCCGCTGGGGCAGAAGCTGGTGACTTACGCGGGAATCATGATGGTGATCGGCGTCGGCCTGATACGCAGGATTGTAAATGTCAAGTACTGAAGACCAGGTCGCATAATGCTTCTGTTCTTAATATCGGTGACCGCGACGGTGTTTCTGATTGCCGCCACGCTCATCTTGATGTTGAGCGGCAAGGAAACCATTGATGCTCGCCTGATGGAGATTTCCGCTCCGCCGGCAGCCATCTCACCGGACATCGTACAGGCGCCGACAAGCGGGCTTGCCCGAGCGGCGGCTGGGGTCACGAGTATTTTCAAGCCTATCCGCGGCCTTATCTCCGGATCAGACGCGGATATGGGCTATCGGCTCACGCTCGCAGGATTTCGAAAGCCTGAGCACATCGAGATCTTTACGGCGACCAAGATGTTACTGCCCGTGGTTGCCATTGGTGCGGGAAGTTTCTTCGGCAGCAACATGCTAGCAGCGATTTTGGTGGGCGCCGTCCTCGGTTTTTTGGCTCCCGATCTTGTACTTACGCAGTTGATTTCTCGCCGGCAGGAGGGCATCCGCCGTGCCCTGCCCGATGCCCTCGACCTATTAGTGATCTGCATGGAGGCCGGCTTGGGCATTGACCATGCCATGGTGCGAGTTGGCGAAGAAATAAGACGGACCTCGCCCGCTTTGGCCGACGAGCTCCAGATCATCAATCGGGAGCAGCGTGCCGGAAAGCCGCGTCTGGATGCCTGGCGCAGCATGGCGGAGCGAGTTGATATCGATTTTGTGAGGCAGTTTGTCAGCATGCTGGTGCAGACGGAGCGCTTCGGCACGCCCGTTGCAAGCGCGCTCGGACAGTTTGCAGACACGCTGCGCACGCGCCGCACGCAGATGGCCGAAGAAGCCGCAGCCAAGACGGGAGTTAAGCTTCTCTTCCCGCTCGTCCTGTTCATCTTCCCCAGCATTTTTGTTGTAGCAATAGGACCGGCGATTCTCAGCATGCATAAGATATTTACGGAGTTCACCAAATAGCGATGCGATGGCAAAAAAAGGCGGTGCGCGCAACGAACGCCACACGCGGAACGGTAGTCGGCCAGTACATTCGAGTGGCGGAGACCGGATTGACACGGATGGTCGGTCTGCTTGGGGAGCGCGAACTCCTGCCGGGCGATGGGCTGCTAATCGTGCCTTCGCAAGGCGTACACACTTGGGGAATGCGGTTCCCTATAGATATTGCGGTTCTGGACGGTCACTGGAAGGTCATCGCCATTAGGCGTGACATTCGCCCGTTCCGAATGACTCGGATGTTCTGGAAGGCGGCGGCGGTGCTCGAGCTGCCATCCGGCAGATTGGATTCAACCTCCACGTTTGTGGGCGACACGATTGAATTCGATCGCGTAGATATGACAGCGCAGTCGGTGGAGAAATGAATATGTGGCGGAGAAGATTGGTCGGCCAGCGCCGCTTCAAGGGCCAGGACGGACAAAGCCTGCTCGAAACGGCAATGGCCATGCCGTTGCTGCTCGGGCTCGCCTTCAACCTCATCAATTTTGGTTACATGTGGTTCATGGTGCTGACCCTTGCAGCTGCGCCCCGAATGGGCGCGCAGTACGCCACCCAGGGTGGGGCGGCAGGGACGGCAACCGCGGTTCCCTCAACCACGGCAGTCACCAATCTCGTTTGGGACAATGTGACCAATGCGGTTCACGGCGCCACCACGTCCACGGTTGCCGTTCAGGTGTGCACCAGCGCTAAGGGTGTGTCAGGCACCGGCTCGAGCACCATCGCGCAATGTGACCAGTTTGGTCCCGCGTTCACGTTCCCAGCGCCTGCCGCAGATCCAGAAGCGCCGGTTTTTGTACTTGACCGGGTGGACGTAGAGTACACCGTTACGCCGATTATTCCGGGCACGGCATTCAACGTGATTTTGCCTGCCAACCTGAAATTTCATCGCCAGGTCTCGATGAGGTCCCTGTACTAGCATGCGACGCAGCTTGCAAACGCGATGGCGTCGTCAGCGCGGCCAGAGTCTGGTGGAAACCGCACTGATGATCGTGGTGATTTTCACGGTTGTGTTCTGGATTTTTGAGCTGGGCTGGCTCATGTATACCTATTCGGTTCTGGCCGATGCCGTTAATGAGGGTGTTCGTTACGCCATTGTTCATAGCGGTGGAGACCCGGCCGGCACCCAAGCAAAAGTTGCGACTTTTGCTGCCACCTCACTACATGACGTCAGCGCCATCTCCACGTCGGTCACTTTTCCCGACGGCAGTTCCGCCCCGCCGAACCGCGTGCAGGTTACTGTGACCTACACTTATATCCCCTATCTCCCGCAGTTCATAACGGCTCCAACCATGACGACGTATGCGGAAGGGAGGATGGTGGTCCAATAGCATGAACCGTGACTGCAGCAGCTTGCGGCGATGGTACTTTCAGCGGGGACAGGCGTTCCTGGCTATCGTCATCTTCATCGCTATCTTCCTGCTGGCGGTGCTGGGGCTGGCCACCGATTACACACAAGTCTGGGCTCATCGGCAGATGGCCCAAGGAGCGGCCGACGCCGCCTGTGAGGCTGCCGCAGCGGACCTCTTCCTGAAGGGCACCGATCCAACCGCCAGTACCGACTTCCCCGGGCTCGATTTCTCCTGGATCGGCTCTACCTTCGATTGCAGCGCTAACCCGAATTCTGTGCCATGCAAGTACGCTTCGTTTAACGGCTATTCGGGATCCAATGTCAGCGTGAGTTTTCCGTCGAGTTTGGCGGGCGTGAGTGGCATCCCATCCGGCTTCCCCACAATCGCCAATCCTTACATCAAGGTGACCGTCACGGACCCGGTCGCGATGTCCTTCACGAAACTGGTCTCCTCGACCAAAACCGTAAACGTAACGGCTTCGGCCAGCTGTGGCTTTAGTTCTGTGATTACGCCCGTGCCGTTGGTCGTGCTGCATAGGACAGCAAGCCCGTCTTTCCAGGTAAACACCAACGCCTCAGTCACCATCCTCGGAGGCCCCCCGCGTTCGATTCAAGTTGACTCGAGCAGCAGTACTGCCGTGACTGTTGGCACGGTGGATCTCCATCTGGCAGGACCCGGCAATAATGGGGCCGATTTTGCGGTGTTTGGAGGGCCCACAACGCAGCCAACCGGAGTCAACGTGGGCAGTGCGGGCCACTGGATTCCCGGAGCCAATCCGTTTGGCGACCCCTTTGCTGCGGTCAGTGCCCCGGCGACCGCCCCCGCTACCGGTGGCACGGCTACGCCAGTCCCATTCGGTGTGAACGGCTGTCCAGATCCAAGTGGCTGTGTTGAGTTCACACCAGGAGATTACACGGGCTGCTCGAACGGATCGATCGCGCCCGGCACGAAAGGCTGTTTGAACCTTCCTTTTGGCGGCTCCCGCCCCAGGTTTAACGCCAACGGTACGAACTGGCAGCCAAGCCACTCCTACACCGTAGGCGCGCTGGTCATGCCAGCGACTCCAACGTGCACCTCCAACCCCATTGGATATGTTTACATGGCGATCGTGGCGACTGGGCCCACTGCTGGCACCTGTCCGGGGTCACTTAGTCAATTCCGGTGCACTCGCCTAGCGGATGGAACCTGCTCAGGAGGGACGACCACAGATGGAGGAGTAACTTGGCAGAATGTTGGGGTTTACTCAACAACGCCAAGCACCGCAATTTTCGACCCGGGATTGTACTGGGTCGGCTCCGAGGGCCTTAGTTTCGGGTCGGGTTCGACCGCGCGCATTAGCACTGCCAGCGGCGACGGCAGCAAAGGTGTCATGTTTTATTTCAGCACCTCCGGCAGCGTCTCGATCACCGCAAGCAGCGGAGGCGCTAGCCCGTGCACATCGGTACCCTACCCTTACACTTCCACTACTCCCACCACCTGTGTCGTTGCGTATCAGATTGACGGTACGTTGTCCCCTTTCGCAACCGGATATGTGCCATCCGTGGCGTTGAGATGCCCCAGCGGCTCAGCGAACCCATCGCAGGTCCAGGCCCTTGCCACCATTCCGGGCAATGTTCTGCTCGGTCCTTGTGGTGGCACGTCGGGCATAGGCGCTACCGGCCAGTATGGATCTCCTGATGGCAACCGCGGCTTTTTATTCTTTCAGAGCCGTTCCAATGCCGCCGACGGCGGAAGCTGCACCGCCGGTTTCAGCGGAAGGTGCGCCATCATGGGCGGCGGCGGATCGTTTGTTTTCTCGGGTTTCGTTTATTTGCACAACGGCAACGGAACCACTTGCGGCACTAATACCAGTTGCCTGACATTGGCAGGCGGCTCAGGTGGGAACAGCTTCACGATTGGAAACATTGTTGTGGACAAAATCTCCTTGACCGGCAGTTCGGCAGTCAAAATGGTCCTGAACCCAACCGCGACGTTTTCCACTCTGCGTCCAACGCTACTCCAGTGATGCTTGATTTTAAAACGGTTTCGGTTCGGGTAGGCTCCTGATGGCAACCATAGCAGTTGCGACAATTGTACGGAGGCGAGTCCCACCTCCAAAGCTCGCACTGTTGCCTGCGACGGCGACTCCGCGGAAAGGGCTATTCCTGTCGACGCTTCTGCATACGGCCATTGCCGCTATGTTGATGTCCGTGCCGATCCCGTTTCCGGCATGGCTCGTGAGCGTGCCGAGTGCTGCGGCAGATCCCGACCGTGAGGTCGTGTATCAACCGCTCTTCCTGCCAACTCTACCACGGATCGCAGAGGCTGGTCCGGCCGCCAAGATAGAACACGAATCAGGACAGCGGGCGCGCAGCGTAGTGGAGACCTTGCCCGGAGGCACCCGACAGACTTCCAATCGGCCAAAGCCTGACTATGCCGGCGCTCAGGAGATCGTTTCCAACCCTTCAGATTCGAACAACGGGGTGCAGACGATCCGTCGGCCGGATTTGGTTGCGCCTCCTAAGCTGACCTATCCGCTCCGCCTGCCGAGCCTGGTGATGCTTCCGGCTCCAGCCATTCCGGCGCCAGTAGCACCACAGCTTGAGCGGCCCACTTTCCGAGCCACCGAACCCCTAGTGCAAAATCCGGTGTTGCCAATCAACAAGCCAAGATTGTCGCTGGCTCCCGCAAAACCGGTGTTGCCGAAAATCATAGCCACTCCCGAACCCAGCTTACCGGTGTTCGCCGCAACCACGGACCCGGAGGTGAGTGCGCCAAAGGCAGTCGCAATAATCAACGCAGTCAGTGTTCCTCCCGAACCCGTTCTCCTCATTCCTGACGCGGAGCTGGCCGCCCGATTCGTCGTAGGGCCATCAAGAGATGCAACTGCTGTGGTGACCACATCGGAAGCCGCCGGTGGAAACATTGCAGGCGCGGGCGCCTCGAATGCGGGAGAGAATTTGCCACACCCGAGCGCGGAGAATGGAACCGCAACCAGAGTCGAAGCGAGTGACGGGCATGCTGGGGTTGCGAGTATCGAATCCCCGTCGAGCGTGGGACCGCGGTCGGAATCTGGCACTGGCACGGCTGCAGCTACAGGAAACAAAGGCCTGCCGGGAATCTCAATCTCAGGCGCTGTTCCAGGACGCAGCGGGCGAGCGGTCGCGACAAGTGCAATTCCACATGGTTCTTACGCCCTTACGATTATTTCGGGCGGAAGCAGCGGCGGAGCCAGCAGAGACTTGGGTGTGTTCTCCCGCAGTGACACCGTTTATACTGTATACATACCAATGACCGACGCAGGCGGCGGCCCCGACTGGCCCATCCAGTACACGCTGATGAGTTCTGCCCCGGCCCACAACGGCTTGCTGAACGGCTTGCTTACGCCTCCCGTTGTGCTAAAGAAAATCCAGGCGACGGCACCCAAAACTGACGTTACCGCGAATTCAGGGCCAGTGTTCGTTACCGGCATCATTGACGAGAATGGCAAGCTACAGGCTTTGCGCGCAATACGCGCCCTGGATGGCAGGGCGCAGTCTGCTGTTAATGCGCTGGCGCAATGGGAGTTCCTGGCGGCACAGCTTGACGGAAAACCAGTCGCGAGCAAGGTTCTGATCGGGGTAAGTGTTATGCCGGCCGAGGAGGTTGCGAAGCAAAACTGATCAGCGGGACATCGAGTTCAGAGTATCGCCGTGTTGTCCGGGGCCGGGCAGCTTCTAACCGCCCCACCATGGGAAGGGGACTGATGGTACACAACTGTCGTCGATCATTTGGTTTTCCACTTGCCGCTCGCCGGTTTTCAACGTATTTTTGTGTTGCTCTTGCAGTGCAGTAGTCAGTATCCAGTTCTGTAGTATGCGGCAGAAGCCTTAGCGAAACCGGTGCCGCATACATTTAAGGAGAGTGCTTCGATGAATCCGACTACGATTCGCATCATCGCGGGAGTTCTGTTTGTGGTGATAGTAATTATCATTGTGGCGCGCCGCAAAAGGATGGCCTCAAAGCGCAAGCCGCTCCCATGAAAGACCGGTAGGATCTCGATTCTGTTGTCCAACAGTAGCCTGGATTTTGTGAAACCCGTGGCTGATCCGTGGAGATTCGCTTTCCTGAGCAGTTTGCGAAGAACGGATTAGCGATCGGTGCACAGCTGTGTGCCCTAAAAAGTTGTGCCACCTTAGGGGTTCACCCCAAGAACTTGGGTCCAACTTGGGTCCAAATACAGCCAAATCAGGGCGAAAACCGTGTACTATAACGCAGAACAAAGCTAAACGGACCAACAAGATAGATTTTTTGTAACTGCCTTGGGCGCAGGAGGTCCGCGGTTCGAATCCGCGCGCCCCGACCACTAACTTACTGAATTAGCTGAGTCTGTTCCTGGGTGGTATTTCCGCTATTCTCGAACTTGGGAAGATTTGGGAATAATCGACCTTCAAGGAAGTAATCCCTCGCTGTCGGCTAAGCAGATCGCGACACTGTGCGCGAACTTGCGCAGCTTAGTGCTGGCAGCACGGATACAGCATCGCCAGGACCATCAGGTCCGACAGTGTAAACAGCCACTGATTGGCCTGCTTCCCCCCTGCCTCATTCGCGCGTACGATGAAGCCGAGGTGCCGGCGGCGCGCCAAACCGTGGAGATGCTCCAGGCAGATCCCCGTCAGGGTAGCAATCTCCGTGTCCGTAAAGATCTTCTGGCTCGACTTGACCTTGACCACGTCTTTGCCCTCAATCCTCCATCTAATCCCGATCCGGAACGCGCTCCTGAAGAGGCAAAATCATTCCTCATCTTTCGTTCTGAACACAATCCGCTGAACGACCTCGCGAACCTCGCGAACCCGTTTGCTTGCCGGTCCG
>WNGH01015108.1_pt1 | contig 14049 bp, 16 predicted proteins | sample 5400631 | NCBI WGS metagenome assembly WNGH01 (sample SAMN13153373, study PRJNA577476) | soil metagenome | isolation source: 115 cm soil or saprolite under Garry oak tree replicate 1 | place: USA:California | collected 2016-06-15
CACCACGCCGCCCAGCGTACTGCTCGAAGTCTGCACCAGAGGCGCTTCTTCGGCCACCGTAACGGTTTGGCCCGGCGATCCCACTTCCAAAATGAGGTCAATCGTGGCTTCTTGCCCAACCTCCAGCGTGATACCCGTGCGGGTGAGTGCCGAGAATCCTTCCTTCATCACCTCCAACCGGTAGTGACCGACAGGCAGTGCCGGAAACCGGTAGGAACCATCCTCAGTAGAGGCTCCAGTACGAGTCAAAGCGGTGTCCGTGTTGGTTAAAGTGATACTAGCGCCTGGCACCACCGCGCCGCTGGGATCTTTCACCACGCCCAGAACTGTACCCGTTGGGAGCTGAGCAAAAACCAGGCAGGTTGGCAATGCGATGAATCCAACAATCGCTGTTACGAATGTCTCAAACGAACGCAAACGGATACCCACTCTCCTTACCATATCCCGCTCCTTTCGAACTGCGAATTACGAATCCGAAAACAAATATGGCAGGCGTCTAGGCCTTCACTTCCGGCTCTTCTTGGCCGGTTTACTTCTTTATATAAAAACGAGTCGCGCCGGTAGCAGTTTCAGGAAATGCACCTCCGCTTCAGCGTGTAGGATTTGATGACGATTAGTTTAAACGCTGGTTTGCGAGGTTTGTCAAGAAATCCTGCTGGGGAAATCCATCGAAGGCCGCAATTTTCGTGCAGATTGGCCGTGGTTTCATGTCCGGCCAGGAAAAGCGTCAGGCACTCATCGCGCAGTTGCTCATCGCTCATGCGGGCGCCGCCGCGCTCTTCATCTTGCGCGTGCAGCAGCATGGAAAGCAGGTCACCACGATCCTCGGTCCTCTTTCGGCGCTCGGCGATGATGCGGTATATGATCTGATTGATGCGTGCACGGGCCCTGTGCAGTTTACGCACGGGTGAGAAAGGGATCTTTTCCAACAGTTCAGAGAACGGCATCATCGTCAGATGGAAGAGGCTGAAGGCATTCGTGATCGCTTCCATCTCGTCGCTGGTCTCAGATTCCACATCGGCGTCAAAGAGCGTTTTGCCGACGATGGCGACTGTCAGCGCGGTCATCTCCTCATGAATGTTGACTTCCCTGTCCGGCTGCCAGCGCTGTTTCAGGCGAATACTAGAGTTCACCATCGCGTCTCCGTAGGCGGCAATACGTTGGCGATGAAAGGCTGGCTGCATAAGTCGGCGCTGCCGCAAGTGAAGCCCGCCTTCACTGGTGAGCAATCCCTGGCCCAAAAAGGCGCGTGAGCGCTCTAAAGCCCGGCCCTTGACAAACTTGTGCGCACTGGTGAGAAGCAGCTCTCTGATGTCATCAGGATTACTGATGAGATAAAAGCGCTCGAAGCCACGACGGAAGAAAACAATATCGCCGTAGGTCGAGGCCAAGTCGGTCATAAACGTCAGTGCATCGCACTGCGGCAAAAAAACCGGATAAAAAGTTCTTGGGGCCGGGGGGATGAGACTGAGATGTCGCCGAGATATTCATGAACGTCGTGAAGGAGCAGTTGCTCAATGATATCTGACGAGCGCGGTCCAGCCGAAACACCAATCCGATTCGTGGATTTTATTACCGCATTAAGAGATGATGCGCGGCGAAACCGTGAAAAATGGCGATTTCTCTGATTCAGAAGAGGATGCTATAGACGCGATTGTTCTTTATTTTCAATCGACATCCGATTTCCCAAGCTGGACTTCCAGGTTGCGAAGTCGCATTTCAGTTTCTATGCTTCTGAAAGATCGGGTCTCGGAATCGATCTTCGGTCAGGAAGGAAAATTTCTCATAATTCTTGGTGCTCCCCGCAAGTGCCGCTACGTCGGCGAGGGCGCTCTTGCCACTCCCCTTATTTCCAATAATCGCGACTAGATCGTGATTCAATGGAAGATTAACGTCGAACCAGGTATCGGTCAGCGCAGACCCTGCCTTCTTTTTGATCGTGATGGCAGAGGCATACTTGGTTCGATTTGCGGCAACAAGTTGTCGCTTGGGTGGAGTGTCGCCAACGAAAACGCGCTGGTCGCCCCCCGGACGCTGCTGAAAATATGCTGGGGAAGTCGAACTCCAGAAAGGCACCGCAAAGCCTGCAGCTAATCGTTTGATCCCAAGGATCATACGGAACGTGCCGCGATCGGCAAAGTGGAAATATCCTACAAAATTCCAGAAAGTAGGCTATGGCCACGCCTCTTGCCCCGATTAAATCGACTCAAAAGGATACAGCCCGTTTCGCGATGCCTCCGGAACGGGCTGTAGACGCTTTGTAGACGGAATTTCAAAGCGCTCAGTCACGTGGAAAGCACTTTTGCGATTTGACGACCCTACGGCTAAGCGAATTTCGAGATCGGCGAACACTGCCGCGTTTTTTCCGGGGTAACGTCGCGGGACATGATTCCTTAAGCATCCCAGTCCCAAAAAGTACATCAATTACTCCTGTGCAACCTGCCTTTCGCCGGGAAAGGTGCTACAACACTTCGCCGTCCGAACAAAGTTTCCGCAGGCATGCATGCCTTTTGCGCCGTCCGCAAAAAGTTCCTGCAGACCTGCGAAACATTTTCGCCGTCCGAACAAAGTTTCCGCAGGCGTGTATGCCTTTTAAAACATCCGCGAAAAGTTCCTGCAGCTGTCACCACCTTTTCCGCGACCGGAAAGTTTTTTGTTCAGCGGCGCCTCCAAGACGTCATGAGCGATTGGTGTGCGTACTCGCTCTCATTCAGCATGAAAAAAGGCCCTTGAGCGGAGAAACTCGGGTTTCTTCCGAGATCTTCTGCGTGTTTGCAATGCGATTTGATGTCCTCTTCTATAAAGGTGTGTTTCCGCGATTCCGCCATGGTCGGCTTAGTGGTTCGGCAGGTGACGGAGGAACCGGAGCCCTACGTCAATATTTGGAGGAGCCATGTCCATCAATTTCATACCAAACGATCCGGGAGCTGGAGCAACGGCACCGCCAATCCGGATTCAACCCAAGCGGCCCGATCGTCCAAGTGCGAAGGCCGGGTTCACCTTCAGCGGGGTTAGTCCGGAAGGGACGTTCGCACCAGGGACATCGCAGTTTTTGTTCTGGCAGTGCCGGGAAGCAGCCCTGGCAGCTGTGCAAGCTTGGGAGGCTTCCGCCAGCGCCCACAAGAAATGGCAAGGCAACCGAAAAAAGCTGCCGCTTCTTCAGGACTCCGGCGAGGATCTCAACGCCTTTTATGACCGGCTTAGCTTCTCGTTCTTCCATCAGGCGGTGGCGGGCACCACATTCTTCTCCGGAGCCAGCACTGACGTCGTGGCGCATGAAACAGGTCACGGCCTTCTGGACTCGGTGCGACCGGACTTCTTCGACGTGAACTTTCTGGAAGTCGGTGCGTTTCACGAAGCCTTCGGTGATTGCATAGCCCTGCTCACGGCTCTGGAGGACCAGGAAACCCGCCAGAAACTTCTGGCGGTCACCGCCACTCTGCGCAAGCGTAGCTTCGTCGAGACAACCGCAGAGAACCTCTCCGAAGGGATTCGGCGTCTCATTCCCACTCACAACGCCGCGGAGCCGCGTCACGCTTTCAACACGCTCAAGTTCCAGCTTCCGCAGACGCTACCCGATGACGGTGGGCCCGGCGTTCTAATCAACGAGGTGCACAGCTTCGGTATGATCTTCACGGGCTGCTTCTGGGACCTCATCGCCAACTTGTTTGGCGCGGCGGCATCGCAAACCGAAGCCACTCTGCTGTCGGCTGCCCGTACAGCGGGCCGGATCTTGATAGAGGGTACGAAGTCAGCCATCGTGACACCACGGTTTCTTCAGTCCGTGGGGCGCGCCATGGTTCTTACAGATGAAACTCGAAACGGCGGAGCCAATCGTGACCGTATTCGCGACGCATTTCAGCGCCACGACATTCTGCTAGGCGCTAACGCCATGCTGGCACCATCTATGGCTCTTGCGGGGACGGCTCCTAAGAAGAGCACTTCGCTCGGATCAGCCACTCGAAAGGATCTGCTGAAGCGCCTTGGAATCGTCAAAGGCGCAAAACTCAGCCTCAGCAAAGCCAACCTTTTCGGCAAACCTGTGGTGAGCGTGGTACACAAGCAGGAGGTTCCGTTGGGAACACTCGACAACAGACTCAAAGGCGTTGTTGCAGAGGCGCACGCGCCAATCATGGTGGGCGCCTCCGGTGCGAAAGCAGCCGTCATTGGGACGCCTCCGCATCCAGCGGACGCGGAGAGTGAGGTGCAGGCCTTCGTAAAAACATTGCTCAAACATGGCCGGATTGATTTCGGTAAACAGAAAAGAGGCGCCGTTGCTGGTAATCGCGAACGCGTCCATACCACTCACGAAATCAAGAGTGTCGCCGGGAAGAAGGTACTGCGTCGCGTCCGTTTCCTGTGTGCGAGATGTTCCTGGTCAGTCTAAACGGCGGAGAAGCGTTTTCGCACCAGTCTTCGGCTTCCTTTCTCATCCGTCTCGATCTGGTGTGTGACGCCACGGGCGCGCTGATCGGCGCGCCCGCCGATTTGCCCGTGTATCGCCAGGCTTCGAACGAAGGAAACCGCTTCGGCAATATGCTCGGCGGAGGGCTTTCCGAGCGCGACCGATTTCACCGTGCCTTTCGCGCCGAGAGTTACTTCGCCTTCGACCGGAATCTCCACGTGCACATCTCGAAGATCATCGAAACCTGAAACCGAGATAGGGTGCCACGCCCGCGCGGCAATCTTCATCGCTTCAGGCTTCGAGGAGGGTTCAACGGATACAACGCTGACACCGTGCGTTGCCGCCAGACGTTCTTTCACAGCGGCCTGCATGTTGGCGAATTGATGCGGAGCGATCAGATTCGCAATCAGCATCGGCACCTCTGCCCAGTCATCGAAGTCAAATTCACTCGATCCGGCGGAGCGAAACTGCAGAGTCTGCATGCCGAGGTTGTGACGTACCTCATGGATGTGGGCCGATTCCTCGGTCACCAAAAGGCACTCTGTCAGCGGTACCTTGGCTCCCAGCCGTTGCAGCGCTGTCTGGAAGATCTTGCGGTCGGGCTTCTCTGTGCCGGCATGGGTCGAAAGCGTCACTCGCTTTTTCACGGGTTCGAAGAAAGGGCGAAGCCCCGTCTGGTCGAGAATCGCCAGATACTCATCGAAAATTGCCTTAATCTTGGCTGCCGTCACGGGCGGCGACGGCGCTCGGAAATCAGAAACGAGACATGAGCGTAATGGTGTGCCGCCGGTCGTTGTGAAACTTGATATGGCCGTGAGAGCCTCCTTCACGTGGGCGAACGGTTGATTGGTGGAATCAATCAGAGTGCGGCCGAGATCAAATATGACAACACGAATCACAGTTGGGCCTCCTGGCGGCCTGTAACAGATGAACTGGGACCGACAATCCCGTGAGAGACATCAGTGTAGGTCCATTTGATCGGTTTTGGATTCTCATTTTGGTGCCGAATGTATCGCATGAGTTTTCGACGAAGATCTTTGGTTGAATGAAAACGGCGCGGGCGATTACATCACGTTCTATTCTCGCGAACCAGAGTTCGACCTGATTGAGCCAAGAGGAATAAGTAGGAGTGTAGTGGATGTGGACGTTGGGGTGGCCGGTCAGAAATTGTTTCACCCGTTCGGTTTTGTGGGCGGAGAAATTGTCCAGGATGCTGTGAATTTCCCGCTGTCGAAGTTGATGGGCAGCCAGATCTGCAAGGAAGGCGACAAATTCTTCACTGCTGTGCCGTGTAGTGGTTTTGACCAAACACTTCGCCGGTCTTGGTGTTAAACGCGGCGTAGAGCGATAGTGTCCCATGACGATAGTACTTAAATCCGTGACGTTCGGCGCGGCCCGGCGACAGAGGCAACAGAGGGACCAGCCGATCCAAGGCCTGGATGGAAGTTTCCCTTGCAAAGGCCATTGGAATTCGGCCCTTCCGGTTATCAGAGCTTAACGAGTCCGAGGCTGATAGAAATCGCCTCATCAACCTTCCGCATCAGATCTGCGTCCACCTTACCCAATCTTTTTAATAAACGCTTTCGATCGACAGTTCGGACTTGGTCGAGCCGAACAGTAGATACGACCTCAAGTCCAGTCGTCTCATGCTGAATTACGACTTCGTTGGGATAAGGAGGTACCGAGACCTTACTTGTTATCGCTGCGACAATCGTCGTCATGCCATAGCGATTCGTTACATCATTTTGAATCACGAGAGCCGGCCGAGTTTTCTTGATCTCGTGGCCTAACGCCGGGTCGAGCGCCGTGAGGTAGATTTCGCCGCGCTTCGGGAAGTCTTGACGGCCTGTTCTTCTCGGTCGAGTTTCTGCCATGCTTCTTGATCCACTGGAAACCATTCCTCGGCGATTTCAAGATCGAGTTTGGCATTGGCCAAAGCACCCTGCTTGAGGCGTTCGCGAAGATTGGCTGCACCGCGAGTTCGGACGTAATGCAGAACCGCCTCTGAAATAAAGCGACTGCGGTCGCCCTTTCCGGCCACACGGTCAAGAACTTTCAATGTCGTATCTGGGAGAATGATATTTACACGTTTGCTCATAACCTTCCGGTATTCTATTGCATCGTACACACACTGAATGTGTACATTCAATGGCTTTGGTGAAGCTTTGCGGATGAACCGGATTGCCGTTATGGCTGCCCCGATTGCTGAAAGATCTGCCGTTGATATTGTCCTCGCTAGCCCTCGTTTTACTTCTTATAAACACGCTATTCGATGCGATCATCCGCGAGCGACTTTCGGCCAAGGTGTGAATTCTCACGAACTATCGATCACGTGAGCCGGTAGATTCTCATCGAGCAGGCCTTGATGGCACGCCAACCGCAGATTCAGGTGTAAGCCTGCATCTCGGCATCTCGGAGAGTGGCTGCCAAATCTGATTGGGAATTCACGAGGCATTCGCTTACCAAAAACCATTCTGGCGGAAGCTCAACTCGAGGGCGAAGTCGAATTGAAGGCGGAACCAGGTTGCATCGTAATCCGTTCAGCAAGACGCCCACGTGCCGGTTGGGCTGAAGCCGCTCGGCAAATGCGAGAGCGAAGGGAAGATGGCCTTCTTGAGCCGCCCACGTCCACTCGATTTGATCGCGACGAGTGGGAATGGCGGTGAGTCGGCCACTTCGTCGCGGTGACGTCTGCTTGATTCGGCTGGACCCGACTCGCGGAAGCGAAATTCGGAAAACGCGTCCCTGCTTGGTTGTGTCGCCGGATGAGTTGAATCAGCATCTCCACACTTTGATCGTCGCGCCGATGACAACAAGTGGGCAGGCATACCGTGGCGTGTCGCTTCCAGAGTCGAACCGGATTTGTCGCCATAGATCAGCTTCGCACAGTGGACACGGCAAGGATCGCGAAGAGACTCGGTCGCATCCGCTCGAACACGTTATTTTCTGCGTTGAATCTTTTGCAAGAGATGTTCTCGGTCTAAGGCGATCCATGCGGATGCACAAGTACATGGCGGTCAAGATGTCGCGGTGGGGGACGCCGGCGGCGCGAAGCACAGAACCATTTCAGGATCAGCGAACCTGACCTCCTCGACCTCCGTCGGCGCCAGCCGGATTCGGCGGTGCTCCGCGGACAGACGGTTTCGGGACATCGGGAGCGTTGACGTAGATTGTCGAGTAGCGAATCCCTCTTCCGCTTTCGTTCAGCCAGGATAGAGATTGCGTAAAGAGCGCCGGCGGGGGGGAACCCTTGGGGACGGTCGCCTCCAAGATAATGAGCCTGTTCTCGTGCATATAGATTGACGCCCAGGTGCGGGATTGATCGGCGTTGTTGGTGAGCTGCAGCTCCTGTCCTTGAACCATCTGCTGGGAATTCCACATCAAGTGCGTCACCTTGACATCTCTTTGCAGGAACTTCGAGGTCGCATAGACGATCGCGCCTCGCACGTCATTTTTCCAGTATCCAAGACCCCAGTCACCTATGCCTTGACAAGTCTCGGCGCCCGCCGGGCAGGACTTGGATTTCTCAACGAGGAGGCGTTCGACCGGGTTGTAATCGACCACGGTCAACGAGTAGCGGTTCTGGCCTTGCGTCACGCTGTAGACGCGCGCCGGCAGGATGGCGCCATATTCCGAGGCCCAGGTGGTTTCCGTTACCTTCGGTTGAGTGGGGAAAAGGCAGGTGATGCGTTCTTCCTGACTGGCAAACTCGACCCATTCCTGGCTGAACAAAGGCCCCGAAACAGACAGTACCAAGGCTGCCGAAACGAGAGGCACTAAACGCATGCGCATGATTGAGTTCTCCTCCGACGCTCCCAGCGTCGCTACTTGAAATCGACTGTCGTCTTTAAGGTATTGCTTTCGATCCCGCCTGAGTCGGTTACCCGCACCTGGAAGTCACATTTACCATTCGCCGGAGTGCCACCGCCGGCTGGCGCGGGCGGGTTGGGGACGCTGGCGCGAACGACACCGTTGGCCTTGTCTCGAGCGGTTACCTTGCCGTGGACAACGCCCGGGAAGGGTTCATCCCCGCAGCCCATCATGAACCAGACGTACGGTGAATCGCCAAGATCAGCAGACGCATCCACAGCGGCGAATTGCAGTTCGAGTGTTGGTTGATTCGATTGCGCAGAGAGGATACGGAGCTCGGAGATGCTGGGAACGTGGCTCGGAATAACGATCGTTACGGGGGCGGTGCGGCCCATTGGAAGCAAAAGTACCAGCGTTCGGTTTCCTGGCGCCGCGTCCGTTGCGACGTCGATGGTGAGCTCCGACCATGTGAGCGCTCCTTGGAAGTTTTGGCCCAGTTTGATGCCCGAGACCTTCACGCCCCCTGAAGGTGAGATCTCGGCGGCCTGGATCGCGTCCCGGCTTGGAACCGCCACATTGATGAGGGTGGCCTGACCACGCGGCAACTGTCGAGGAAAGACGCCCTCGATTCTGATCTGCTGTGCTTCGCTAAGATGGAGGCCCGGCCCTAGACAGGCCAGCAAGGTGAACCCGATGACTATGAAAGACCGAGTTCCAAAGTACATTAATCACCTCACTTCTTGGCCGAAGAAACGCGCCATGCCTCCGGCGATTCCACTGTCCCTATATATCCTGCCAGAAATCGGCCGCGCGACAGAATACATATTGGTATTCTGCACAGCGCTGTGTGGGCGCAACCAAAATCTGAGCCGCGAATTGCGCGAATGACGCGAATGGGCCGCCCAGAATTCCTGTCGTTACCAACGGCATTAATGGCGTGCGGCCCATTCGCGTCATTCGCGCAAATCGCGGCTAAACCTTCGCAAAAATCGAAGAAACCCGGCGATATCCGCCCAGGGCTAGGCGAGATTCTGATGGAGGGTCTGGCGGTCGAGCTCTTTCTCCCAGCGCGCCACGACCAGAGTGGCGACGCCGTTGCCGATCACGTTGACCGCCGCGCGGAACATGCTCATGAAACGGTCGATTCCGAGAATTAGAGCCATGCCGGCCACGGGAATCGAGGGAACAACCATTAGAGTGCTTACCAGAGCGATGAACGATGCACCCTGCACACCGCTCGCGCCTTTGGACGTCAACGTCGCGACGGCAAAGATGGTCAACTGTTGGGTTAATGTAAGCGGAGTGTTCGTTGCCTGCGCTACAAACAATGCGGCCATCGACATGTACAGGCAGCTGCCGTCTGTATTGAAGGTGTAACCCGTCGGCATCACCAGTCCCACTAGCGCCTTCGAGCAGCCGAGCTTTTCCAGCTTCACCATCAGCATCGGCAGGACCGGTTCCGAGGAACTCAGAGACAGTACGAGCACAATTTCTTCTTTTATATATTTGAGAAATTTGATGATGCTGAAGCCAGCCGCCCAAGCAATTGCACCGAACACGATGAGTACGAACAGAGTGCACGTGGTCCAGAACGTGAGAATCAGCTTAGCCAGAGGTCCGAGCGAACTCAGGCCATATCGTCCGATGGTGAAGGCCATTGCGCCGAAAGCGCCGATGGGGGCAAATCGCATCAATATGTTGACCACACCGAAGACCGCTTGAGTCAGTGCGTCAATCACATCGACTAGTGGTTGACACCGTTTTCCCATCGTGGACAAAGCCAGGCCAAACAGCAGTGAGACCAGAACGACCCCCAAAATGCTGCCCCGGGCGAAGGCATCGACGACCGTGGTCGGAATGATTTGCAACAGAAAATCAGTCACTGTCTGCGTTTTTGCCTGTCCGGCGTAATTGGACACGGCATTGGCGTCGAGCGTCGAAGCGTTTGCGTTGAAACCGGCGCCCGTCTTGACGAGATTGCCGACGACGAGGCCAAACAAGAGGGCGAACGTCGTTACAACTTCAAAATATAACAACGCCTTGCCACCGACGCGGCCAACCTTCTTCAGGTTTCCCATTCCAGCGATGCCGGTGACGACGGTGCAAAAGATCACTAACGTGATGATCATTGAGATTAGCCGGATAAACGCATCGCCCAACGGCCGCATGGCGACGGCCGTATCTGGTGCGAAATAGCCGAGCCCAATCGCAATCGCGAGAGCAATGAGAACCTGCCCCCACAGATTTCGGTAGAACGGCTTTTTATGCGTCTTAGCCGTCGTTGCTGTCGTGTCGCCTTTGGACTCCGTAGCGACTATTCCTTGCATCGTTAGTTTCCTTCGATCCGGGTGCGGCGGAGAACATCGTCATCTGGCGCGGGGCGGCGCTGGGAATCCGTTGGAGTAGGGCGACTGATAACGAAGCCTTTTCCCGTCCTTGTCGAGAAATCCCATGGATTGATAGAACAGTGCCGGCGGTGGTGATTTCGCGGGCACGGTTCCCTCCAGGATATAAAGGCGGTTTTCGTGCATATAGATCGCGGCGAAGGTACGGGATCCATCGGCGTTGGTAAGGTACAGCTCATGTCCTTCAACTCGGTCCGCGTTAGAGTACGCGAGATGCGTAACCTTGGAGCCCCTTTGAATGAAATTCCACGTTGCGTAGATGATCGCTCCCCGCTTGTCAGTACTTGAGTGGTCGTTGCAACTGTCCCCGTCCCCCCCGGCAGCCTGGCATTTCTTGACCCGCTCTGCCTCTAGTTTTTCGATGCTCGTGTAATCGACCACAGTGACGGAGTAGCGGTTCGGGCCATCCTCGTAGCTATGAACGCGCGCCGGTAAGGTGATGTTGTATTCCGTGCGGTAGGTGATGTCTTTCACCTTGGGTTCACCCGGGAAATTGACACCGAAGAAATCTGCCCGACTGGCATAGTCGATCCATTCTTGTGCGAAGGAAGGTCCCGAAAGAAACAGGCTTAATGCTGCCGCGATGAGCGGAATCAAGCGCATAATTGATCCTCCCAAACTTCCTATCTCGTCGAAATCCAGTACAGTATCTCTGGTTTGTTTGGCTGTCCAGAAGGAGCCCATACTATACCGTCGCACCCGTGGCGGCGAGTTTTTTTCGCTGAATTTGATGCGTTGCAAGGGCAGGGGCTGGAGCGTTTTCAGTAACGACAAGCAGAGCATGAGCTTGCGCTCGGCATGGTGCGTCATGTATTAGGGAGAATCCAGGAGGTGCCGTGAAGCACGAAACTGTGGGGATGAAACGCGAGAACGTTGGGAATCCCCTCGACCTGCACGCCTGGTTGCGCGACGTCGAGGCGCTCGGGGAGCTGAAGGAAGTACGGGGCGCCGATTGGAACCTCGAACTCGGCGCGATCAGCGAGCTCAACGTAAAAAAGGAGAGGCCGCCGGCGCTGCTATTCGATGAGATTGCCGGCTATTCGAAGGGGTTTCGCGTGCTCACCTGCAGCACGAGCAGCCCGGCGCGCCTGTCTTCCATACTGCGCCTCCCCATACAAACGACCCATCGGCGACTTGTGGATGAGCTACGCGGCAAGCCACGCGTCTGGCAAGCCCAGGCAGCCAAATGCGAGCCGGTTGTCGTGCAGGGCGGACCGGTGTTCGAGAATGTCCAGAAGGGTGCTGAAGTCGATGTGCTGACTTTTCCAGCGCCGTTCTGGCACGAATTGGACGGCGGACGCTACATTGGCACCGGCTGCTCGGTCGTGACGCGGGACTTCGACTCGGATTGGGTGAACGTCGGCACCTACCGAGTGATGGTCCATGACCGTAGCCATGTCGCGATCGACATGATCCAGGGAAAGCATGGCCACATCCATTACGAGAAGTATAAGAAGGCCGGCGAGCCTTTCCCCGTTGCTATCGTGCTTGGCGGTGACCCGCTCGGTTACCTCATCTCTGGGATTGAGATCCCGTTCGGGATGTGCGAGTACAACTATATGGGCGCGATTCTCAAACAGCCGGTCGCGGTCGTGCGCGGCGAAGCCACCGGGCTTCCTTTTCCGTCGGCTTCGGAAATCGTTCTGGAAGGCTGTGTGCAGCCCAATGACGAGCGCCCCGAAGGGCCTTTCGGCGAATTTCACGGATACTACCCGGGCAAGGCAGGTAAAGCACCCGTGGTGACCGTTGAGCGAATCTACTACCGCAACAATCCCATCCTGATGGGAAGCCCGCCGGCGAAGCCTCCGAACGACTACTCGTATTCGAAAGCGGTGATGCGTTCGTCGCTGCTACACGATGCGCTCATTGCGGCAGGCGTGCCGGAAATCCAAGCGGTCTGGGCGCACGAGATCGGCGGCGCGCGCATGTTCAACGTCGTATCGATCAAACAGCTCTATGCAGGCCACGCACGTCAAGCGGGCCACATCCTCAACCAATGCGGGGTTGGCGCCTACATGTCGCGCTACTCCGTGGTTGTCGACGAGGACATCGACCCATCGAACCTGCAGGAAGTGATTTGGGCCGTCGCGACTCGATCGGATCCGGCGACCAGCATCGACATCATCCAGCGCGGCGTGGGATCGAAGAACGACCCGATGTACGTCACCTATCCCTACGACGCTGCATTCAGCTCCAAGGCGATCATCGATGCCTGCCGTCCCTATGACCATCTGGACGAATTTCCCGCGGTCGCCGAAGCAAGCAAGGAGCTGCAGGACAAGATCCGTGCCAAGTGGAAGGATCTGTTTTGAGCTTACAATTTGAATTTTGCAAACAATTTGCAATGCCTTTGCAATTGCAACATTACCTGGGAATGCCGAGGGCAGATCCCTCTCCCTCTGGGCCCTCTGGGAGAGGGTGGCCGAAGGCCGGGTGAGGGTCTTGGCTCTGCATAGCCGTGAACCCAAGAGGGAATACGTTACGTTTGAAAAGTTTTTACATTTGTGTCAGCCTCGGGATTCATCATGGCCTTGCAAACTGGTGGACAGGTCCGCGTTGCTGTAGACCGCGCCACCGCATTTGATTACATTGGAGATCCAGTACGGCTGGCGCAGTGCATCCCAGGATGCAAGGATCTGCGCGAGCTTTCTCCGGGCCGTTATTCGGCAGTGCTGACGAATGAGGTTGGGTTCATTACGCTCAGCTTCAAGGTTACCGTCGAAGTGGTCAAGGTTGAACCTCTCCGCGCGATGGAGGCGAAGATCACCGGGGAAGCGATCGGACTTGTCGGTCGCGTGGCGGCCAATGCGGGGCTGCAGCTCTCCGAAGCCGGCCCCAACCAAACCGACATACGCTATACAGCTAGTGTCGGTCTTACCGGAAAACTCGGTGGACTAGGTGAACCTGTGTTTCGGGCAAAGAGCGCCGCGGTAGCCAGGGAATTTGGGGCGAATTTGAAAGCGGCGATTGAGCAAACACCCACCAAGGCGGGCGTATGAAATCCTTCGATCTGGCTGAACCAGCAACGCTTGACGAAGCCATTGCACTTCTGGATTCCCAAGACAGGAGCGTGCGTGCGATTGCGGGCGGGACCGCCCTTATGCTGATGATGAAGACGCGGCTGTTTCAACCCACACGTCTTGTCAGTTTGCGCCGGCTTGATGGAGACCTTCGCGGCATCCGAGTGAACGAGGGTGGTGGACTACGTATCGGGGCCATGACGTCGCTGGCGGAGCTGGAGTATTCGCCGCTGCTTGCCGCCACTTATCCGGTGATGAGCCAAGCCCTAAGAACGCTCTCGAACATACGAATACGCAACGTGGCCACCCTTGGTGGACACCTCGCTCACGGCGATCCGCACATGGATCTCCCACCCATCCTTCTTACGCTTGGCGGAAGGATATCGGCGGTCAGCAGCCGTGGTCGACG
>WNGH01004016.1_pt1 | contig 14047 bp, 9 predicted proteins | sample 5400631 | NCBI WGS metagenome assembly WNGH01 (sample SAMN13153373, study PRJNA577476) | soil metagenome | isolation source: 115 cm soil or saprolite under Garry oak tree replicate 1 | place: USA:California | collected 2016-06-15
GCAGGAGCAGGCAAGCCGTCGGGGAACGGAGCTTCGGGACAGACACTCGTGCCCAATGAACAGCAACAAAGTGAGGACCAGAAAATCCAACGAGAGCCAACACGCCAGCAAAGGGACTTCTTCGAGTAGGCCAACACATGCTGACCATCTCCAAACCTCTGAGCGCAGGTCAGGCACAGTCGTATCACGCGGAAGAGTTTGGTAACGCCCGCGAGAACTATTACACCGAAGGGGAGCAGATTCGCGGGGAGTGGCGCGGAAGGCTCGCCGAACGGTGGGGACTACACGGCGAGGTTCGCGAAGAGCATTTCCAGCGGCTCTCCGAAGGCCAACACCCGATCACTGGGGAGCAATTAATCCGCCGCCAAGCGGCCAGAGAATACATGAACAGGCGTGGCGAGAAGATAAGCGCGATGGAACACCGCGCAGGATGGGATGCGACGTTTTCAGCACCAAAGAGCGTCTCGTTGACCGCCCTGGTGGGCGGAGATGAACGTGTCCGAGAAGCGCATCGAGAAAGCGTTGGTGTCGCACTTGATGAGCTAGAACGATATGTCCAGGCGCGCATCGGCGGAAATCTTCCGGCAGAGACGACCGGCAAGTGGATGGCGGCGAAGTTTGAGCACGACAGCGCAAGGCCAGTTGACGGCTACGCGGCGCCGCAATTGCACACGCACGTCGTCTTTTTCAATCTTACCGAAACCGACGACGGTGAGGCATACGCGCTACAGCCACGGGAACTCTACAAGACGCAACAGTATGCGACAGCGGTGTACCGCTCGGAACTGGCTCATCGATTGAAAGAGCTCGGCTACGAGATTTCACGTGGTGAGAGCGGACAGCCGGAAATCAAAGGCTACAGGAGAGAGTATCTGGAGGCGTCGAGTCCGCGCCGCCAGCAAATCCAAGAGCATCTGGCGAAAGAAAATCAGAGAGGGGCGGGGGCGGCACAAATCGCGGCGCACAAGACGCGGGAAGGGAAGCTCGAACTCTCACACGAAGAGATGCAAGACCGGCACAAGGAAATGGCCGCGCAATTCGGCAATCAGCCCAACAGCGTTGTCGAAGCGGCACAGGAGCGACGAGAGCGGCTACAGGAAGAACCCGGAGAGAAAGCCATCGGCCAGGCGGTTGCCTACTCGCGAGAGAAAAATCTGGAGCGTGAAGCAGTGGCCGAGGAGCGCGAGCTGCTGAGGGATGCACTGAAACGCTCAATGGGTGACGCCACGGTTGCGGAGGTTAAAGCGGAGTTCGAGAAACGCGTGCAAGCGGGCGAGTTCATCGAGACGAGCAATCGCGCGCCGGGCCGCGCGTTCACTACGAGCGAGATGATGGACTACGAGCGCAACACAATCCAAGTGATGCTCGCGGGGCAGAATCAACACGAACCAATCGCGGGTTTCGAGACGCGCCGAGAGATCGAGCAAGACCACTCGCATCTGAGCGCGAGCCAGCGTGCGGCGGTCGAGCAAATCCTGTCGAACCGCGATCAGGTGACGGCGCTGGAAGGCGTCGCCGGCGCGGGGAAAACTACTTCTTTAACTGCGATCCGGGAAGCCGCCGAGCGCGAGGGTTACAAGGTGGAAGGCTTCGCACCGACATCGCGCGCCGCGCAGAAACTCGGAGAAGCGGGAATCGAATCGAGCACCTTGCAGCGGCATCTGACGCGGAGCGAAGATCCTCACGACGGACAGAAACGGCTGTACGTCCTCGACGAATCGAGTCTAGCGAGCACAAAGCAGATGAACGAGTTTCTACATCGGCTCAAGGAAAACGACCGCGTGTTGCTGGTAGGCGACACACGCCAGCATGAAGCGGTCGAAGCGGGCCGACCGTATCAACAGCTCCAAGAAGCGGGGATTGAGACGGCACGGCTTGATGAGATCGTGCGGCAGAAAGACCCGGCACTCAAAGAAGTGGTGGAACAGCTCTCGCGCGGCAATGTGAGAGAGGCGATCGAGAAACTCGACACGCAGGGCCGCGTGCATGAAATCGTGGACCGAGACGAGCGGTTAAAGGAAATCGCGCGCGAGTACGCAGCGAAACCCGAACGTACGCTGGTGGTGTCGCCCGACAACGAATCGCGCAGAGCAATCAATCAGTCTATCCACCAAGAAATGCAAACGCGAGACCAGGTGGACACGCACGAACATAAACAGCGTGTGCTCGTTGCGCGGCAAGAGATCACTGGCGCGGACCGGCAGTGGGCCGCGCAATACGAAGTGGGCGACGTTGTGCGGTACACGAGAGGCAGCAAGACGCACGGTATCAAGGCGGGTGAATACGCCCGCGTCGAGCGCGCGAACGAGAAGGAAAATCTAGTGACGGTGAAACGCGAGAGCGGCGAGCAAGTGAGTTACGATCCGCGCCGGTTGCATGGCGTTACTCTCTACCGCGAGACGGAACGCGCATTCAGCAAAGGCGACCGTGTTCAGTTCACAGCGCCGAATCGGGAGCGACACATCGCCAACCGCGAGCTCGGCACCATCGAAAAGATCGGCGATAGCGGCAACCTTCAACTGCGCCTCGACTCGGGCCGCACGGTCGCGTTCAACATCAAAGAGAATCCGCATCTCGACTACGGCTATGCTGTGACGAGCCACAGCAGCCAGGGTCAAACCGCTGACCGCGTGCTCATTCAAATCGACACCGAGCAAGGCGGAGAAAAACTCGTGAATCGCCGTTTGGCGTATGTGGCCGTGTCGCGTGGCCGCTACGACGCGCACGTCTACACCAACGACAAAACGCATCTGACAGAGCAGCTCTCGCGCGACGTGTCGCGCCGATCCGCAATCGATTCGACCCCGAGCCACACAACAGAATCGAATATCCAACCGAAGTTGGAACGCACAGGCCCTATCGCAACCATGGAACAATCACTGGAGCGCGGTTTAAGTGTGGGGCATTAGGTAGTGGAGCAATTTCAGCCGACAGCGTCTTGAAGAAGTCTAGCATCTAGAAAAGCCTCGAACACTCCGTAGCGCTTCAGGTCCTTTGGTAATCCGAGAGCGGCATGAATAAGCCGCACAGCTCCATGCCATTGTTCTTCGGACACGGGGCCGAGCATGTCATCCGCGTTCACGAAGTACAAGAACACGAGGCTACTCGGCACGCCGTTGACCTTCGTCAAGAAGTATTGGTGGGCAAGGCGGTTTGCGTATTGATAGAAGAGAATGCTCCAGACCGCCGTTGCTCTCGGTGCATAGAACTGCCTTGCTTCACCGAGGCTTCGTTCGATCAACTCCAGGGAAGCTGGCGACGCTCTAGTCGCAGGTGTAGCAGCTTCAGGAATGTGCGCCTTAGCTTCCAAAAAAAGTGGCCCTTCGGAAGTAATCCCCAATGCGTCCCACACCGGTCCGCGCGCGGGCCAAACTCTTTCAGGGCCTTCTTGAGATTGGCTTTCGTAATCCCTGCCTTCTCCAGTGCCTTTCCGTCTCGATACTCTTGAAAGTCTTCCTTTTCCAGCGGAGAACACCATGTCACCGAAGTATGTGGCGCAATGGCTCCGCTGCGTTGAAGCGCGCCCAAAAGAAGGTGTGGCTTCCGATTCACGGCCACTTGCAACCACCGCTGGCTGCCTGCCGACGCATATCTTTTCATCGCGCCGATTAGACCATAATGGCACCACGCGACAAAGATTGTTTCAGATTTGTCACACAATCCAAAAAGAAAACACACATTCAAAATTCAATCACAATGGCAACGAAAAAGAGATATCTTGTATAGCAGTTGAGACAGTTCCACGCGAATAAACGGGCGTGCGATAAGTCGATGCCTCTCAATCCCCTAACGTCGCCGTTTGCCAGTATTTGTTTGGCAGCCGTTCTCTCTATTTTGTTGCCGTCAGCGGCCACCGCCCAAGAAAAACCAAAATATGACCCAAACAAGCCGCTGGAGCTACTGGCCCTAGATCCTGAAATTCGAGCCATGTTGGAGGAGCCGCGCGCATCATGCGACCAATTCAACATCAGGGACACGATCACAAAAATTCAGAAAGCCCTTCAGATTGCCGATGACCGCGGATTGATTCGGGACAGGGCACTCGTGGAGGCGACCTTGGCCTCTGCTCACATAGGGGAAGCGAAGATTGAACTGGCCTTCACGACATTTCAAAGAGCATTGCAGGATGCTATCGACTCGAAGAACGCAGTTTTGGAAGCTGACATCCTGATATCGCTTGCTTCAGAGGCGCAACTGAAGGGAAACACTCTACAGGCTACGGATCTCATTTCGAGGGCCCTAAGCATTTCGGAAAAAAGCGGGAGCCTCTACGAAAAGTCCAGGGCTCTTGGTGAATTGGGAAGAATGAAGCTCTTACTCGGCAAGAGCGACGAAGCGGCACAGTCAATCGATGAGGCATTGAAAATCGACACTCTAAATGGCTATCGCTTCGAGGCCCTCCATCTTGTGTATCGGGGCTACTACTTCGGATTGACAGGCAAGCCAGATCAGGCTGTCGATTCTCTGACTCGGGCAAGGACCAAAGCCCTCTCCGTCAGAGACAGCTATAGCTTTCTTATGGCTGAGAATTCTTATGCATTCGGCTTGGTCCAAAAGGGAAAGGCCGATGAGGCCATTGCTGACCTTCGCCTCCTCAAACAAGGTAAATTCCAGAGCTTCCTACAAGACACTCAGGGGCAAGCGTGTCTAGCATCCGCTTTAGAACTTCCGATCTTGCACCTTACCCTGCTGGAAGGTCTTGCAAATGTGCTCGAAGCAGCCAAGCAAAAGGAAAAGGAACTAGAGGCTTGGCAGGAAGTCTATTCGTATAGCTGTGAGCACAGTATTCTGGCTGGAGAAGCCGAAGCGGCCCAAAAAATCGCAAATCTCAGCAATGAACTTAAGAGAACCGACGATGCCGTAAAATACTACGGTCTTGCGATTAATCTGTACCGGAATCTCCGAAACGAATCCCTCCTTGAACAGGCCGAGGTTCCCCAAACGCTCTTGCTCGTTCAACTAGGGCGCGGAAGAGAAGCCCTGCCTTTGGTAGACGACATCACTTCCTATGCGAAACGCCACAATCTGCGGTCACTTGAATTCAGTTCTAATCTCGAACTCGCACAGATATATCAGCCTGATAAGGATTTGGACCAAGCTCGCAATGCTTTGGAAAACGCACAGGCCCTTGTTCAACCAGGTCCCTTTGACTCAGAAATTGACAATCATTTGATTCTACAGGCTTACAGTCGGCTGGGTGATATCTACAGGGCGCAGAATCTTCCGACAAAGGAACTTCTTGAAATACATAAGGCATTCTTTACCGCTGTTCATCTCAAAGACGAAAAGGCTCAGGAATTCCTTGTCGGCTATCTCGATCAGAGGCTCAAGGACTTAAGAATTCGTGAACTTGTTGAGGAGCGCCAGAAGCAAGGTCTGCTTGGGGAATCTTTGCTCTATTCCTACGTTCTATACTTGCGAGATGGCTTTCCCGCAAAGCCAACCGACGACCAATCGAACTGGCAAAGGATTCTAACGCTTCCCTTTCTAATTACACAGAAGCCCGGCGGAGCCGAAGCCCTCGTCGATATCCTTGCTCAAATAGAATCCCTTGTGGGTTTCGAAAAGCTACCCATCCTAAACGCTCTAGCGCGGTACTACATCGCCAGCGGCGCAGAACCGACACTCGCCGAGAAGTCCGTGATAGAGGCAGAAGGCCTGCTTAAGGGCATGAAAGGAGATACAACACCAATCAAGATGGAGTGCGAGTGTGTACTGGCGGTTGCGTATTCGCGCCAAGGCAAGGCAACTCTCGCGAATCAGAAGATTGCAGAGTGTTTAAGCCTTTCGGAGAAGACAACCGACCAACAAAGTAGAGCTTACGCGCAAGCGGCAAACGCGATGGTCCAGTTGCAAAACGGGAATATCTCAGCCGCGAGAAATTCACTGGAGTTATTGACTGCAAAGGCGCCCAACGATGCCGAACTGCATGTTGAGCTCGCGATGTCCCTAGCGAATACCAAGCACTATGACGAGGCTTCTTCGCAACTCGATTCGGCGATTTCCTATTTTAATTCGAAGGGGGACAAGAAAACTGCCGGGGGAGCCTACGTCCGCGTGGCGATAGCGCTCAACGCCGACTCATCCAAGGAAGCGAGGGGACTGCAACTACGGTACCTTAGCTCTGCGGAGCGAGTTTTTCACGAGCTTCACGCGGACGCCGAGGAGGCCGGAGTTCTGGCGGCACTTGGCGACTATTACATGAAAGTTTCGCAATTGAAATCCGCCATCGAACACTTCGAAAAAGCCTCTGAAGTCGCAGAAAAGGTGAAGCGAGTCGACATCGTAGCGCAAGCGATGTCAGGTCTAGGAAATGCCTACCAGGCAAAGAAGGATTTTCACAAGGCAAGCGACTTGCATAAGAAAGCGGCCGAAGCACACCGTCAGGCGAAGTCTATTGTTCAGCAGGTAATTAATCTCGAGAGTCTTTCCGAAGATTATGCAGCGATGAATCGAACAGATGATGCATTGTCATCGCTCCTCGAAGCAAAGAAATTGGCCAGCCTCATTCCGGCGCTTAATCAGTATTTTCTAGACTATTTCTTGGGTGAGTTTTATAGAAAACAAGGACAATTTGACAACGCCCTCGCTGTGTTTCGTGAAGCAGTTGAGGTCACAGGTCAGGCCGGGGATATTGAACACTGCGCATACTCGCATTTGGCGACCGGCGAATTGGATGGCCTCATCGGCGCGTGGGAGGATGCGGTCAGAGAATCGGAAGAAGCCCTCAAACTCTTTCAGAACATAGACGATAAGAAGGGACAGGCTGCTAGTTGGGCTGATTTGACGGGCATTTACAGCGATAGGAGCTCTTCTGTGAAGGATTTTGACAAAGCCCAGCAATGCTATGCGAAAGCCCGAGAGCTGGGCTATGGAGAGACTCTTCAACTTGATTTGATGGAAGTGTATCTTCAGACGGGCAAATACGCTGAAGCAGCACAGATCGCAAAGGGTAGCGTCCAGCGTTGCACAAAAGCTGCAAACATCGAATGTCAAGCGCATGGTCTCTTAAGCCTTTCTGAAGCCCAAAGACTAAATGGCGAGATAAGGGCCGCAAGAGTCGCATTGAACCAAGCGCGACCGGTGGCGTCGGAATCTCAAGACCTCTGCTTGCGCGGTCGTCTCCTTTACGCTGAAGCTCGACAACTCAAATCCGAAGGCAAATTGGATGAAGCTCTGGATTCGTACAAACAACTGATCACCCTTATCGAGACAGTGAAGGGCAATTTGGATGCAAAGGAGCAGAAGGCTATCTCTGAGAACTACGGATACATCTATGACGAATTGGTGTCGCTGCTGCATTCCATGAGCAAGAGAGATTCCCGCGAGCAATTGAGACTCGCCTCCGAATCTCTACAGTATGCGGAGATAAACAAAGCAAGACAATTTGCAGAGTCTTGGGGACGTACCTTTATTGACCAGATGCGACGGTCACTCCCAGCTAGCGTTCAAGAGTCTGAGCGGTCACTGTTCTCAAGACGGGATCACATTCTTGCCCAACTGAGTGCTTCAACACTGGATGGAGAGCCTTTAGACCGGGACCAAAAGGAACATACGGAAGCGGAACTTAGGGCCGTTCAAAAGGAAATAAGCACGTTTCTCCAGGAGTTGAGAAGGTCAGCGCCTCAATATGCGGCACTGGCGTATCCAGAGGCTATTCAGATCGCCGCGGTCCCGCTGAGGAAAGGCGAGTCCTTTGTCGAATTCAAATTGACCGATGAATCCGCTTTTGCATGGATTGTGCAAAATCAGAACGGCAACAATGAGCTGGTTTCATTTTACAAAGTGCCGCAGTCTCGCACATGGTTCCTGGATCGTATTTCTATGCTGAGGAAGGCACTCAATTCAGGACACCCTGAAGCGACAGACTGGAAGATTTCTGAGGAAATGTTTTCGTCGCTTTTCCCTGCTGAGACCTTAGCCATCATCAGTGGATCTGAGGACGTTATCTTCATTCCTGATGACGTCTTGTTCGCACTTCCCTTTGAATTGTTTTCTCCTAATGCCTCTCACGGCAATTTTGTTTTTTTAGGTAAGGCTTCTACTTACTTTCCCTCAGCAGTGTCTTTCCGACTCGCTAGAAGAGCAAGTCATCAGTCGAGCTGGCAGGAAGCATTCCTTGGTTTGGGTGATCCCATTACTTCCGACGAGGACGACAGATTTGGCGCAGTTAAGACCATATCTTCCGACGTGACACAATCTCCGGTCAAGAATGGGGAAATCAAGGGTGTCACAGCAAACTCTTCCACTGATCCTGCAAGACTGAAGGCCAGAGGGTTTTCGTTGGGAGCGCTTCCTGGCACTGAAAGTGAGGTTCGGAATATTGCCGCTTTGCTCCAGAAGAACAACGAAAAAGTGGAAGTCCGAATCGGCATTGATGCGACTAAGAGCCAACTGCTCGACACCGACCTTTCTAAATTTAGATTTTTGCATTTTGCTACCCATGGTGTACTGCCAGTCGACGCTGGAATCAGGGAGCCATCGCTGGTCCTTTCGTACGATGGAATAGCTCTAGGTCATATGTTTCTGTCGATGTCGGAAATTCTAGGACTGAGACTACAAGCTGAATTGGTCGTTCTCTCTGCCTGCAACACGGGAAGTGGCAGCATAAGTAGAGCCGAAGGTGTAATGAGCCTTGGCCGAGCTTTCTTGGCGGCTGGATCGTCCAGCGTAGTCGTCAGCCTTTGGCAGGTCTCAGACGAGTCAACAGCGATTTTTATGGAAGACTTTTATCGCAATGTGTTGGAGGGAAAGCGCAAGGATATTGCCCTCGCAGCGGCAAGGGCATCGTTGTTTGCGCGAGGATATCAACAGCCGTTTTCCTGGGCGCCATTCATTGTAATTGGCGAGTGATGATTTTCGACCAGGAACGAGAAACGTACTGGTTACGAGATCAGGACAGCTCGTTTAGCTGATTTGTCGGAGTCTAGAGGATTCGGAGGTGTACGAGCAATGCATGGGAAACGGCCATGTGCGGCGAGACTGCGCATTCTTGCAGCGTGCGCGATTCTGGGCGCCTTCTGCTTGTTCGTTCCTCGAGAATTACGAGCTCAAGAGAAAGTCGGCTACATCCTTGACGTGCAAGGTTGTTGGGCGCTCAAGGAGGATTCTCAGTGTCTGAAACGAGGAGATAGCGTAAGACAAGGCGTTCTGCTGCGGAACACTACGGCGAAACCCTCTGACAATGATCGAATCGTGATCGCTGATCTGAAGGGCGATGTAATCAAAAGAATTCGCTGTAAGAACTCGCTTTGCAATGAGTGTCGCAAGTCGGGCACTTGCTACGATCCGATTCAGCCGCTTCCTCAACTCCCTCCTTCTCCCGGTGTACTCAGAGCTAGCTTTGAGGGTCTCATGGCATTATTCTCCAGCAAGCCCGAGCGATTCTCAGTTCATCGTGTGCGCGGCGAAACCCTCCCAGATACCGTGGCACGAGTTTCAGAGGAACGAATCTATCTAGGTCAGGTTCTCAATGGGGTGAAAGGTGGGCGCTATCACCTCATATTCATACGCATTGAGCGCAGCGGTGATCTATCCAGCTGGAAATCGGAGCCCGTCGAGGTCGACGGCGAACACATCGATGCGAATCAAACCGTTATACGAGGACTTCAGCCTGGGTTATACGAGGCAAACTTGGAGACCAGGGACTTCTCAAAGAATTTTTGGGTCTTATTTGTGAACAGCGACGGGTACACGAACTTGAATGATGAGTTTCGTCGGATTTCAATTGCGATAGAGACGTGGGGCGATGATGTTCCGGCGAACATACGGGATTCGTACCGCAGAGCATATTTGGCCTATTTAGATCAGCAACTGGAAGTGAAGAGTGCCGAACGAATCCAGTGAAAACCCCGCAAGTTCGCCCGCGAAAGAGACTGCGACAAGAGCGCAGGTACCGACATTCCTTCGTCGCCTAGTCCGTGCGCTTCCTGCGGTTCTGCTTTTAATAGTCCTGGTCTGGGTTTTCGGACACGTCGGCGTTCTGCACAGGTTGGAGACGATTGCTTCCGACACTGAGATGCTTTTGAATCGAGGGCCGAGCGAGACCCAAGTGGCCCTCGTTACGATTACGGATGAAGATTACGGCTCTCTTTTCGACGGAATTAGTCCCTTACAAGCAGAGAAGCTCGAAGGATTGATCAACGCTATTGCGAAAGGTTCTCCGGCGGTCATCTGCGTGGATGTGGACACATCATCGAAGTCATTCCGGGATCGCTTTAAGATTCACGACTGGCAGTCGCGCATGGTGTGGGAGCGGGAGATTCGCGACACTCCCGAGGATGCGGACCTGGTGAACGCCGCCAAAATCGAACCGCTAGACGTGCTCGGAGGAAGGGTGGATTTAGACCCGTCTCGAAATTCCACAGGTTTACCGATCCTCGTTGAAGATGCGGAGGATAAAGTTACACGACGCTACAGAAGGATAATAAAAACAAGTGTTGGCGATCTGCCGTCGCTGCCCTGGGCTGTAGTAAAAGCGTATTTTGTGAATCGCCCTGGAGAGCTCACTAGACTTCCAGAATCCAGCGAGGATCTGCTAATCCACTTTGTTCCAGACAGGCAGCGTTCTCGACGGATCAACCTTACTGCTTCAAAAGTCCTGCAATTGTCCTTGCATTGGCCGGAAGCGAGTCCAATTCGAGACAAGATCGTCATCCTAGGCGGATCGTATGGAGACCAAGACAGGCATGACACGCCGATTGGACGCCTAGTGGGGGCAGAGGTCCTCGCAAATGTGATTGAGACAGAATTGAACGGCGGCGGTTTCAGGCCCCCTAGCGAAGTTTTGCTATTCGCCTTGGAACTTTTTGAGGCATTTGTACTGATTCTTTTGTTCCATGTCAGTCGTTTCTCCATCGCCCTGCTGGCGAGCATTTTAGTTGCACCAGCTCTGGCAGTCATATGCAGCCGAGTTGCCTTTCAGGATTGGATCCACGTGTGGCACTTTCTTCCGATAATTCTGGGTCTTATTCTCTTCGAGGCCTATGAACACTATCGGAGGACTGCGGTACCGCGCCTATATCACTACATTTTGGGAAGCCATCGCGATTGAAGGAAGCGGCTAGTGCTGCCCACGAGTCTGGGCAAGTATTACCATCGACTGGGCTGTGGCAATCCGGTGCCTTGCTTGAGGATGGGATGTCGCCTCCGGCGACCAAACGGAATCTGGTATTTGGTCTCTATACCAGGAGTGTTACGCAATCACTTCAGCGTCCGAGGAAAAAACACCCTCCAGTCTGAATCGAATGCCGGATCTTTGAGGTCGTGACATAGATAAAAATCAAACTGTACACCATCAGTCCTCGCGAGTGCTTGGTCTGCCTCGCTGTAGCCAGCCCGTTTGAAATAAAAGCCGATTGACTGGTGGTATGGATATGTATAGTCGAATTCATCCAAGAGAGAGAACAACCTTTTGACGGACACGCGGTTCTTGGCCACCCTAAACGCACGGAGGACGCTCGAAACTCCACCGGAATATCCTGGCCGAACGGTGATATCAATGAGAGTTCTTTCCAGTGAGGTGACCTCCACTTTGTGGCCTGAGGGGGTCGTTACGGGCCCGACATCCGCGCGTCCTGTATTTTTTCCGTTCAGCACGGTGATCGTGGCGTGTTTGTATTTATATGTCAGCTTTGAATGTCTCTGTTGGTTCCGAAATGCGCGATGGATGGCATCTTGCGATAATGGCCCAGCGTTCGGAGGTTTCTCTGATTGCTCCTTATTAATAAAAATGCTTTTGTCGTCTTCGCCCAGGCCGTGAATCCACATCGCAGAAGCATGTGAAAAGAACGCACCATCCTTTATTGAATTAGCGATGGAAACTGGCGATGCATCGTTGCCCCAGGTATATCGCAGCAGGGGAGAATAGCTTGGCGATTTGAGTTTGACCCTCCGAAGTTTTGTCCGGCGAAGCAACATCTCAAGAAAACCCTGAAGCGTCATGCTTCGAGGCAAATTCCATTTATCCGAATGCTCCACGAAAATAGAAGTTAAGTCGGGGAGCGAAAAGGTTTCGTTTGCTCTGTTCTCGAAGTATTGCGCCAGTAGAATCAAGTTGATTTGCGACTTTGACATGACGAAGCAAATTCTCGCATTACCTTGAGCCTAGGTATATATACCTAGGCTCAAGGTAATTGGCATTTCATCGACTTGCTTTGGGAGGAGTTCGGGATGGCGGGGTATATATACCCCGCCATCCCGTGATCCGGCAGGGGCATATCTTATTCCAGCAAAGGGACTTTTATGTCTATTATAAGGAATATATTTTACGTCATAAATCTTCAAAGCGACGTATATGTCCTTTATTCGAAATATGCTAACATAAGCGGTGGGGTTAATCGTGGAGATTGCAAAGCAAATTGCGAAATACGAAGACAAGGGGTTCACTCGGGAACAGGCGGAAGTCAACACGCTAATGGAACATGCGGCGGTAACAATTTTCAGCGACTTCCCCGACGCGTTTGTTCTCTTCGGAGGTGCCACGCTCGTTCTGTACCACGAAAGTGTGCGACATTCAGCTGACCTTGACTTGCTGTGTCGCGCCACTGCACCTCCCTCACCCGAAGAGATCATCGCATCCTTACAACGCGACCTAACTCCCGTGGCGCAGATCATGGAGTTGGGTCGGCTTCATTTTCAACTAGACCGTTCTAACAGTAAGGAAGCAAGGATTTTTGTAACAGCTGGGGTGGACCGGCGACTATTTCGAGTTGACCTAACACGCTTGGGTTCGGCAATCGAGAGCGAAATTGAGAATCACCACGTCGAAGGAGAATCTGGTCTCTCAGCGGTCGTAAAGTCGGTGACTAAGGAACTCCTTCTCCTTCAAAAAGCAGAAGCATTTCTGATGCGGCGTTCCGTCAAAGCTAGAGACGCTTATGACATTCATCTGCTCAACGGAACCGGAGCTGTGCTCAGCCCCAACTTGCGGGCCCACCTCCAGGATACGATCCTCGGAAACGAGATTGATTCAGAAACCATTTCAGACCGAATAGATCGAATTGGTGAGGATCTTTGCCGCTTGGAACTCAAACCCATATTGCCGGCAAACATCTACTCAACCCTTGAGGAGGCCCAATTTGAACCACTTAGAAATGCACTCAGAGATTTGTACAGGGAATGGCTATGACAAACCTAAAGACAAGACGGCTTGATTGGTCACAGGTTCTCAGGGATCACGCTCGAATAACGGATGTACTTCTAGCAGACGAGCTGGCTTCCAAACTTAATCTCCCTGCTGGTTCCGTTTCGAAAGCATTTTCCCGGTTGGAAAAGCGTGGTCTTATCACTCGAGTTGCAGACGGGGTGTACCTGAACAAATTGGTCCGAGATCATTCGGCGACTGACTTCATCACTGTTCTCAAGCCGGATTCCTATGTGTCCCTTGAATCGGCGCTCAATCACTGGGGACTAAGTACGCAGAGCCCAGTGACTTTGACCTGCGTAACTACAGGTAAGCCCAAGGAATACAGAACCCCAGAGTTCGCGATCACGTTCAGAACAATCTCAAAGAGGCTCTTCTGGGGTTTTGTCGAGAAACAGACGCGTTATTCAAAATACTGCATTGCGGAACCTGAGAAGGCTTTGCTGGACTGGATTTATCTCTCGTTACAGACAGGACTCACACCACATCTCGACGAGATCGATTTCAAGGCGGTAGACAAACAAAAACTCGTCAAATACGCGGGCAAATATCCCGGTACGGTTCGAAACGCGCTCACACACTCACTTGCCTTTGAACATTTTGCAGCTTGAGAGCCGGTGCGTCATTGATGAGCAATCCGGCTTGTTCCATTGCGTAAAAGGAGCCCTCGATTATGTTTCTCGCGGACAGCATTTGACCAGCCCTCCATTTCTGGTGCTAAGGTTTCCAACCGGAAGCCTTGATAACCTGCAAGAGCCGTCCGACCGGCGCGTGTCAACGAGTTTGAGACCAGTGGCCATGGAATTTAGTGAGTATTTTCATTTGAGTTGAGCGGTTTGTTGATCCAGACCTCGGTGGGGACGGCAGTTGGTTTGGGGGCCTGGCGGACGAAGCGTTCGGGAT
>WNGH01006182.1_pt1 | contig 14039 bp, 14 predicted proteins | sample 5400631 | NCBI WGS metagenome assembly WNGH01 (sample SAMN13153373, study PRJNA577476) | soil metagenome | isolation source: 115 cm soil or saprolite under Garry oak tree replicate 1 | place: USA:California | collected 2016-06-15
GCTCGCGCCGTCGCCGTGGCCAGGCACAATGCCGCTCCGGGGCTGGTCAGCAGGGGAATGGCTCATTGAGGTCAAATTAGAATAAAGCTGACGGAAGGTCAACGGTGAGCCAGCCCCCGCGAGGCTTAGCCGCCCCCGGGCCGGCGCGCCGGCCCCCCCGGGCCGGCGCGCCGGGCCGGCGCGCCGGGCGGCGTTCATGATCACGGAGGGTTTCGGGGGTCCCCGCACCCACAACCCTCCGGGATCACGAAGGCGGGACCGCCGCGGGCGCCGGACACCATACTGGGGGACGGCGGATTGGCATTCCGGGCAAAGGGCAGGTGCCATGCGATTGCGGGCAGGCGTAGCGATTGACCTGGGCACTGTCAACACGCTCGTGTCCGTGGCGGGCCGCGGCCTGGTCGTCGAGGAGCCTTCTGCCATCGCCGTTGACCGGGCGACCGGCAGCGTCGCGGCCGTGGGTGCCGCCGCGGACGCGCTGGCCGGGAAGGAAGCGCAGGACATCGAGGTCATCCACCCGGTGCGTGGCGGGGTCATCGCCGACCTGGACGCGTCGGCGGCCATGCTGCAGGCCTTCCTGGGCCGGGCCGGCCTGCGCCGTGGCCTGCTGCGGCCGTCGGCCGTGATCTGCGTGCCGGGCAGCGCCACCTCGGTGGAGCGCCGATCGCTGGCGGCGGCGGTCGGGGCGCTGCGGCCGCGCTGCGCGGTTCGGCTCGTCGACCAGCCGGTCGCGGCCGCCGCTGGCGCGGGCTTCGACCTCGCCGCCGGGGCCGGTGCCTTCATCGTGGACATCGGCGGCGGGAACACCGAGGCAGCGGTGCTGGCGGGCCGTCACGTGGTGCGCGCCAGGTCGTTGCGCCTCGGCGGCAGCGCGATGGACGAGGCGATCGTGCATGCCGTCAAGTCCGAGCTTGGCCTGCTCCTCGGCCGCGACGCCGCCAGGAACCTGAAGATGACGCTGGGGCTCGCCGACGGCGCTCCCGGGTCGGCAGAAACGGTCGGCGTTGACGCGGGGCGGCGGACGCCGCGGGTAGAACAGGTGCCGCGCTTGAGCATTCCGTCGCGGCGATCGTCACGACGGTGCAGGAAATGCTGTCGGACATCCCGCCGAACCTCGCGGCGGACGTGGTGCGGGGGAAGATCCGGCTGGCCGGCGGCGGGGCCTTGCTTCCCGGCCTGGCAAGCAGGATCGAAGCGGCCGCGGGCATCCCCGTGCTCGTCGTGGACGACCCGCTGCGGTGCGTCGTCCGGGGAGCAGCCGAGATCCTTGAGCATGGTGACGAAGCGGGTTAGCACGTGGCCCGGGCTAGCGCGTAGCCCGGGCGGTACGGTCGGCCCGCCAGCACCAGGCGCGCATGGGTACCTCGATCTGCTCAGCACCGGGGAAGCGCTGGTGAAGCACGGCCCGCGCGCTGGCGAGCGCCGCGGCCCTGTCGTCCTGGCTAGCGGTGATGACGCCGCTGTAGGTGGCCAGCATGTCGACAAATCCACTGACGGTCATCGGGCGGGTGAATGCGAATGATGCGGTCTCGATGTTGCCGAACAGGCCGTCCTTGGGCAGCGTGGCCGTACGTCGCCACGATCGGGGCAGGGGCTGGCTTCGCCGGGCGCGCCCGGCGGCGCCATGTTCGGGTCGCGGGCCGTCCTCCGAACGCGGGCCGGCTTCGGAAAACAGGCCATCTTCGGAACGCGGGCCGTCTTCGGAACGCGGGCCGTCTTCGGAACGCGGGCCGTCTTCGCGACGCGGGCCGTCCGCGCGAGACTGACCGGGGTCGCGGGACCGGCCGAGCTCGCGCAGCCAGTCGACCTCGTGATCGCGGCTCGTCCAGATCACCCCGAAGCGGCCGCCGTCCAGCAGCACCCGGCCGATCTCGGGGATGGCGAGGTCGGGATCCATCCAGTGCCACGCCGACGAGACGAACACGCCGTGCGCGGCAGCGCCCGCCACCGGGATCGCCTCGGCCGCGCCCTGGACCACGCGGACACCCTGGGAGCGCGCCAGCAGGACCGCCGCCATCCTGGCATCGGGCTCTACCGCGACGACGCGGGCCGCCCTGCACGCCAGCATCCGGGACAGCAGGCCAGTGCCGGCGGCCACGTCGACCGCGAGTTCGCACCCGCTGGGCAGCAGCCAGTCGACCGCTTCTTCCGGCGGACTGGGCCGCAGCCGGTCGTAGTCACCGGCGATCGACCCGAAAGACCTCGCCCGCTCTTCCCGACTGGCCACACCCGACACGCTAGCCCGCCAGACCTGCGCTCTCAGCCACCCGCATCGGCCGGCGACTCCCCGAGCGCCTTCAGGTCGGCGGCGAGGTTGCGGGCGGAGCGCTGGGTCTCGGGGTGGTCGTCGCCGAGCACCCGGCGGCAGCGGTCCAGGGTGTCCTGGTCCAGTTCGCGGGCGGCCTGATGTTCTCCCAGCGCGCGCAGGTGGACGGCGAGGTTGCTCGCCGACATCAGGTAAACCCCGGGTTACGGGCCGGCGCGTTCCACACCCGAGGCAGCGTCCCCGGCAGCCGCGGACCCGAGCCGCCCATGGCGGTCAGCTGCCCCGGCGTGCCTGGCACTGGCCTGGCCGCTCCGGGGAAGGCCTGTCGCTCGCCGTCGCCAGGACGGGCCGGGCCGGTCACCGCGTCCAGCAGCACCCGGCGCGCTTCGTCTTCCGCGACGCCGAAGAGGTCCCGGTACAGCACGGGCCGCAAGATCCCCGGCAATGGCTAACGCCGCCGACCACTCCTCGGTCGTGTAACGGGGCCGGCTGAAATACTCCGCCGACCACAGCGCAACCACCCGGCCGGCCCGGTCCAGCGCGTCGCTGATCTTGAGGATGAAATTCTGGCCCGCGGCCCAGTCCCAGACATCAAGCTCGACCGAATAGCCGGCGTCCGTCAGCTGCCAGGCGACCCACTCCGCCCAGGCCCGGTCGGCTCCGGCATGGCTGATGAAGAAATCGACCCGTTCCCCGCCCACAAGGTCAGCATCCCGCACTAATAACACCTATGGAACCGATTGCCGGCCATTGGAATGATCAGCGGAATTCAGGTTGCCGCTTCGACTAGCCGTTCGGCGTCCCGCACCCGGATCTCGCCGGACATGAGCCTCGGCAGCAGCACATCCCGGAGATCGGCGAGCGTTCGGGATTCGGCCAGTGCGGCGTCGCCGCGGTCCTCGAGTGCCTGCAGCGCCGGGCGGAGCTGAGCCGCGCGGCTCCGCGACGGCAGGACGAGCCGGAGCGCGGCCAGCCGGGCCCGGCTGAGTTCGGTCTGGCCAGTGCTGCCCTCGCCGAGCCGCGCAATTCCTGCCGCCGCGCCGAGCATGGCGATACCTGCGCAGAGCGGATCGGTCTTGGCCGGGTCGAACCGAACGATGGTGACATGCGAATCGACGGTGCATGGCGCAGCGGCGGTCCAGCGCGCAACCCGCCCGAGGGTGCCGACTCCGGTCGAGTTGACCAGCACATCGTGCTCCCTGAGCAGCTTCGGCGCGGGAATCCCGGCGGCCGGAGTCCGGAGTGCTTGCGCCAGACTTACCCGCCCATCGCGTATGCATTTCTGATTCAGCACCCTTAGCCGCGAATCATCATCCGTGTAGCGCGGAGCAATGCCCCGGCCGAGGAAACCAGCAACGGACGCGAGCTCGACGACTGCCGAGTCCGGCGCATTCGCGGCGGCGGCGAAGCGCGCCTGGCTCAGCGCGCGCGCCGAGTGCGCGATCAGGCCATTGATTTCTATCTTGTCGTCGAGTGCGCCAAGAACCTGACCGATGGCTTGCTGGACAAGAAGATCAGGCAGCTCGAACTTAAAGGCCATGATCTGGCTGGCGCTTATGTGCGGTACAGCGGTGCCGGTCTGGATACCCAGGACGTAGTCGGTAAATCCCGGGCTGCCGATGAGATATGTGAGAAATCGCTGATCGAGGCCGGGTCGCGCGCGCAGGCGGGCCGTTCGCTGGACCAGGAGGCTCGGCACGTCGCCGCGGCGCAGCTCGGCGTATTTCAGCCCTGCCGCAATCCACGGACGGTCCATGGCCAGGACCAGATCGCCGACTCGCAGCTGGTATCTCGCGTAATCGGGAACTTCCCGCACGGGCCAGAACCTCGCGGTGTCCCAGCGGATTCGGCCCTGCACTATATTGTCGCCGCGCAGCAATCTGACGCCACCGGGATCAGCCGTGTACCGTGAGCTCCTGAATGGGTAGCCGGTGGTTATCTCGACATGAGCGCCAAGTTCGGTGAGTTCACCCATCGAGCCGCTCCAGCTGGGCGCGGACTGCATGCTCCAGGCGGGCGGACTCGTCGAAGCGGGCGTAAAGATCCTTGCTAAGGCGGGCGATCTTGCCGGTGATGGGCTCATCGTCTCCATCGCCGATGCCGGCGGCGCCGACGTAGCGGCCAGGGGTGAGCACGTGGTCGTGCTCGCGGATCTCGTCGGTGGCCGCCGAATAGCAGAAGCCGGGCACGTCCTGATAGTCAAGGCCGCCCGGGCGGGCAGACGGGGTGCCGCGCCAGGCGTGGTAGGCGCCGGCTATCCGGCCGATCTCCGCATCGGTAAGGATCCGGTCGGTGCGGTTGACCAGCGTGCCCATCGTGCGGGCGTCGACAAAGAGGGTCTCGCCGCGGCGGTCGGCAAGCTTGGCCGGCGGCTGTGCTGCCTTGCTCTTGGTCAGGAACCATAGGCAGGCCGGGATCTGGGTGGTGCGGAACAGCTGCGGCGGCAGCGCGATCATGCACGCGACCAGGTCCGCCTGCACCATCGCGGCCCGGATCTCGCCCTCGCCGGACTGCCGGGATGACATCGAGCCGTTGGCCAGCACTACGCCCGCGCTGCCGCGTTCGGCGAGCTTGGCGATGATGTGCTGCAGCCAGGCGAAGTTCGCGTTGCCGGCCGGGGGAGTGCCGAACCGCCAGCGCTTATCGCCGGTCTTCCTGGCCCAGTCGGACATGTTGAACGGTGGGTTGGCCAGGATGAAGTCGGCCTTCAGGTCCGGGTGCTTGTCGTCGCGGAACGTGTCGGCCCAGCGTTCGCCGAGGTCGCCGCCCATACCGTGAATCGCTAGGTTCATCGTGGCGAGCCGCCAGGTCCGCTCGTTGGACTCCTGGCCGTAGACGGCGATGTCGTCATGGCGGCCCCGGCGCGCCAGGACGAACTTCTCTGCCTGCACGAACATGCCGCCGGAGCCGCAGCACGGGTCATAGACCCGGCCCTGGTACGGCTCGAGCACCTCGACGAGCAGCCGGACCACGCTGGCCGGCGTGTAGAACTCGCCGCCCCGCTTCCCCTCCGCCTTGGCGAACTTGTCCAGGAAGTACTCGTACACCTCGCCGAGCACGTCCCTGGCCGGCATGTCGTCATGCCCAGTGAACCTGGCCGCGCTGATCAGGTCCACCAGCTCGGCGAGACGCCGCTGGTCCACGTTGTCCCGGTGGAAAATCTTCGGCAGCACCGCGGTCAGTGACTCGTTGGCCTTCATCAGGGCGTCCATCGCGCCGTCCACGGCCTCGCCGATGCCTGCGCACTCCGCCCGGCTGGCCAGGGCCTGCCAGCGGGCGCCCTCCGGCACCCAGAACACCCCCGCCCGGTTGTACTCGTCCTTGTCGCTGAGGAACGCGTCCAGCCGTGCCTTCGGCACGCCGTCGGCGAGCACCTCATCCCGGATCTGCGCCCGGCGCTCCTCGAAGGAGTCGGAGACGTACTTGAGGAAGACCAGGCCGAGGACAAAGTCCTTGTACTGCGCGGCATCCATCGAGCCGCGCAGCTTGTCCGCAGCCTTCCAGAGCGTCTCCCGCAGGTCCGCCATCGCCGGCTTGCCTGGCAGTGCTGCGGTGTCCGTATTCTTCCTTGGCGGCATCCGGATTCCCGATCTCCTCGCCGACTGAGCTCCTGCTGGTCAGGGTCAGCGTGCCATCTTGCAGGCCGGCGGCGGTGATGTTCGGCATCTCAGCGAGCCCGTCGATCCTCTGCTGACCGCGGCGTTGGTCGCTTCTCGCGGGCGCTCCGGGCGCGCTTGACTGTCAGCGGCCTCGGCGGCTCTACCAGGTCGCTGATCCGCACCTGGTCGGACGGCGCCCTGGCGTGTGCCCGGGGGAAGTAGCCGCCGCGCCGCCAGCTGAGCACGTCCTCGGCGAGCTCGTCGATGACGTCGTCGGTCAGCTCACGGCCGGAGACGTCGGCGAGCAGGATGCGGCCGCGCTGGGGTGACTTCCCGGCTGACGCGAGCACCCACAGCGCGGTCTGGTAACCGGGCCGCTGCGGCGCCAGGCCGCCAGGCAGCCGGATCACCGCCTCGACCATGTCGTCCTGGAGCAGCTTGGCCCGAGCGCGCTCCGCCGTCGAGTAGGCGGGCAGCGCGCCGACGAGGATGTCGGCGGGACCGAGAATGACGGCGCTGGCATCCGGGCGCAGCCTGGCCGAGATATCGCCGATCCGGTCGAGCACCGCGGTCGCGGAGCGGCTCTCCAGCGGCTGGTACGGCAGCTGGGTGACGATGACGTCCGCGTTCCCGGCCGCATCGGGAAGGTCTCCGGCGGCCCTGATATCGGCCTCGTGGACTGTTATCCCGTGCACGACGAGCCTGCGCCGCGCCAGCCGGGCCAGGTAGGGGCTGGGCTCGGCGCCGATACAGCGGGGCAGGTGCTCGATGTCGAGCAGCTCGACAACCGCCGTGACCAGGTCACCGGGCCCGGCGGCCGGGTCGGCCAGCAGGATCGAGTCCGGCCGCGCGGCGCGCTCGCTGGCGCCGGACAGCCTGGCGACCAGCCCGGCGAGTTCCGGCGTCACCGCGCGGGCGCATAGGTCCGCGGCCCGCAGCCGGCGCCGCGCGGCCAGGATTCGCTCGAACGCGCCCTGGCAGCCCCATGCTGTCTCGATGAGGTCATCGACGGCGATGGCGAGCCGGTCCGAGCCACCCGGCAGCTGCCTGATCTCGGACAGCAGCAGGTCGTCGGCCGGATCCAGCCGCGCCGCCCGGCGGCAGGCGCCGGCCGCGAGGTCACCGGTGCCGTCGTCCAGCGGCTCGTCGTCGTCCAGCCAGCGCAGGCAGATCAGCGCGGTCAGCATCGCCACCAGGTCGGCAGCTGGGAACTGTGCGCCGATCGCGGCGAGCGTGTGCAGGCTCAGCACCGGCTCGATCTGCGCCCGGTCCGCCCGCCCGGTGGTCACCAGCCAGTCGACCACCTGCCGCTCGTCGAATAGGGGACTGGCCATGCCGCCGTCGACCGGAGCCGGGAACCCGATGTGCCTGCGGCGCCAGGTGGTGACCACCGGGCGCCGGACGTCGGCCAGCTCGGCAATCTCCGGCATCGAGATCAGCGGCGCGCCGCCGGGCGCCCTGCCGGAAAGCTGCCTGGCCGCCATGCCTGGCCTCCTCTGTCGGCTGCCTGGTCGTACTTAGCGGTGGAATTCCCGCCGCGCTGCAACATTAGGCCCGGAGGATCCGTTCCGGAAATAAAGGTCACTGACAACTCTAGTTATCAGCAGTGCGGTAAGCGCCGCCGGCAATAGGCGCAGCCACGACGGGGAGCCGGCGGCGGCAGGAACGGGTCGCGGCGGGCAATGTCGCGATAGCATCGAGCCGTGGCCGCCGGTAGCCGTCTTCTCACCAGGCCGCGCTGACAACGTACGGTCAGCGCGGCAGCCCCTCATGCTTGAGGGGCTTTTTTGTGCCCCGAGACTATCTGCGACCCAGCCAGGAGGACGCCATGAGCCAGGAAGCCACGCCAGGCCGGTCCGCGCCGGTCGGCGCCGACCCGGGCCGCGAACTGCCGTTCAGGTATGACGCCAGGCTCGCTAACGAGATCGAGCTTGGCTGGCAGGACCGGTGGGAGGCCGAGGGCACGTTCCACGCGCCGAACCCGGTGGGGCCGCTGGCGGACGGCTCGCGGCGGCCGCCGGGCCAGCCGAAGTCCTACGTCCTCGACATGTTCGCCTATCCGAGCGGCAGCGGCCTGCATGTGGGTCACCCGCTCGGCTACATCGCCACCGACGCGTTCGCCCGGTTCCTGCGGATGACCGGGCACACGGTGCTGCATGCCTACGGCTATGACGCGTTCGGGCTGCCTGCCGAGCAGTACGCGATCAACACCGGCCAGCATCCGGCGGTCACTACCCGGCGCAACATCGGGATCATGCGCGGGCAGCTGCGCCGGCTGGGGCTCGGGCACGACTCGCGCCGCGAGATCGCCACCACCGATCCAGGCTTCTACCGGTGGACTCAGTGGATGTTCCTGCGGATCTTCGGCAGCTGGTTCGACGAGGAACGGGGCCGGGCGCGGCCGGTGGCCGAGCTGACCGCCGAGTTCGAGGCGGGACGGCTGGCGCCGGATGGCCCGGCCAACCCCGGCGGCCTGCCGTGGGCCGAGCTTGATCAACTGACCCGGCGCCAGGTAGTGGACGCCCGCCGGCTGGCCTACCTCTCCATGGAGCTGGTCAACTGGTGCCCCGGCCTCGGCACCGTGCTGGCGAACGAGGAGGTCACCGCCGACGGGCGCAGTGACGTGGGGAACTATCCCGTCTACCGGCGGCCGCTGCGGCAGTGGATGCTGCGGATCACCGCGTACGCGGAGCGGCTGCTCGCCGACCTGGAGCCGCTCGACTGGCCCGAGCCGGTCAAGCAGCTGCAGCGGAACTGGATCGGGCCAGACGACAGCAACGGGCCGCGCGAGCGGACCTACCGGCTGCGGGACTGGCTGTTCTCCCGGCAGCGGTACTGGGGCGAGCCGTTCCCGATCGTCTATGACTCCGCTGGCCTGCCGGTCGCGCTGCCGGACGAGATGCTGCCGGTCACGCTGCCCGAGATGACCGACTTTCGGGCCGGGCGGCCGGAGGACGAGGCCGCCGACCCGGTGCCGCTGCTGGCCAGGGCCGCCGGGTGGGCGGACGTCGAGCTTGACCTCGGCGGCGGCCGCCAGGCATACCGCCGTGAGCTGAACACGATGCCGCAGTGGGCCGGTTCCTGCTGGTACTACCTGCGCTACCTGGATCCGCAGAACGACGAGGCCTTCGCCGACCCCGCCGTCGAGCGGTACTGGATGGTGCCAGCAGGGGCCTTGCCGGGCGATGGCGGCGTCGACCTGTACGTTGGCGGCGTCGAGCAGGCGGTGCTGCACCTGCTGTATGCCAGGTTCTGGCACAAGGTGCTCTTCGATCTCGGCCTCGTCTCGACCAGGGAGCCGTTCCGGCGGCTGGTCAACCAGGGCTACATCCTGGCTGACGCGTTCACCGACGCGCGCGGGATGTACGTCCCGGCGGCGGAGGTCAGGCGGCTGGCCGGCGGCGGCTGGGTCCGCGACGGCGAGCCGGTGAGCCGCCGCAGCGGGAAGATGGGCAAGAGCCTGAAGAACGGAGTAAGTCCGGACGACATGTACGCCCGGTACGGCGCCGACACGCTGCGGCTCTATGAGATGGCGATGGGCCCGCTGGACGCCGACCGGCCCTGGCACACCGACGACGTGGTCGGCGTTTACCGGTTCCTGCAGCGGCTGTGGCGCACGCTGGTCAATGAGCGGACTGGTGACCTTGCGGTGGATGACGGCGCGCTGGACGGGGAGACGGAGCGGCGGCTGAACCGGACCGTGCGCGCGGTGCGGGATCATTTCGCGGCGCTGCGGTTCAACGTCGCGATCGCCCGGCTGCAGGAACTCGTGACCCATGCCAGCCGTCTTGCCGCGTCGCGGGGCGCGGCGCCGCGGGCGCTTGCCGAGCCGCTGGTGCTGATGGTGGCGCCGCTTGCCCCGCACATCGCCGAGGAACTCTGGGCCCGGCTCGGCCACGGTGAGTCCGTCAGCCGCGCGGCGTTCCCGTCCGCCGACGAGGCACTGGCGGCTGAGCCAGTCGTGGTTATGCCGGTTCAGCTGAATGGCAAGGTGCGGTTCCGGATCGAGGTCCCGCCGGCCGCCAGCGAGGATCAGGTGAAGCAGATCCTGACCAGCCATCCGGAGTTCGCCAGGCAGGTCGGGGCAGCGGCCGTCGAGCGCATCATCATCGTCCCCGGACGCACGGCCAGCGTGGTTACCCGGTAGGCGGCCGGGCAGGCCAGCCACGCAGGTCGGGCGGGCTGGCCGCTATCCGCCGCTGCCGTAGGGGCGGGTGATGATCTCCAGCAGATGGCCGTCGGGATCCTCGAAGTACACGCCGCGGCCATCGTCGTTGTTATTGATGGCGCCGGGCTGCCTCTTGCCCGGGTCGGCCCAGTACGCGAGTCCTCGTTCGCTGACCCGGCCGAAGATCTTGTCGAAGTCGTCCTCGCCGATCAGGAAGGCGTAATGCTGGGCGGCAATGGCGCCGCCGACCTCGTGGAAATCCAGCGACACGCCATTGTCGGCTTCCACCACCATGAACGGCCCGAACCGGGTGGCTGCGGGCAGACCGAGAATGTCGGTCAGGAACGCCGCCGATCGCTGCTGGTCGCGGCACCACACGATGGTGTGGTTCAGCTGGATGCTCATGCGGAGCCCGGCTGGCGCTCGCCGTCGACCGTCAGCTCGACCCGCTCGGTGTAGAAGCACATCAGGCCGGCGATTCCGGCGGCCTGGGGGATGGGCGCCTGATAGCCCCACACGATGTCGGCATAGACCTCGTCGCCAAGCACGACAGACCAGTACGACGCTTGGCCCTTGAATGGGCAGGTCGTCTGGTGGCTAGTAGGCCGGAGCAATTCGGTACGCACATCCTCCGGCGGCAGGTAGTAGCGGGTCGGCAGCCCGGTCTCGTCGAGCAGGACGGGACGGTCTGACACTGCCAGTTTCTCGCCGCCGAGCGTTACTTCGAGGTGGCGATCGGTGGGCGTGATGGTGATCCGGTGTCCTGAAGCCATGCCTTCGTCAACCGGCCGGCGGCCGCGATGATTCCGCCGCATGGTGATCGGCCAGCCGGGCGGCAACAACCTGCGCCAACGTGGTGAGCAGGCCAGCGTAGCCGCCACTGACCTCCCCGGCGCTGAGCGTGATCTTGACCGTATACGTGCCCACCTGGACGACGGCGGTGCGATCGCGGCTGACCAGCCAGGCCCGGTCCCCGACGCCAGGCAGGGCCTTGCCGGAACGGCGGCCTGACCGCGCGGCGATGCGCGCAATGAAGCCGTCGGTGACAGTCAGGATCAGGATGGCGCCGCTGGCCCGGTAGATGACGCCGCCGCCGTCCGGGCCCGCAAAGCCGGAGATGCGCACCGGCTGCCCGAATGCCTGCGCCGCCTCCGCCGCGGTGATCAGCTGGGCCGGCACCGGAACCGGCGACCGGGGCAGCGGAACCAGGTCCGGCGATTCTGGCCCGGCGGTGCCAGGTGCGGCTGTGCCTGGCCGGCCGGGCTGGCTGTTCAGCGAGGTGAGCAGAACCGGTCCTTGGCTGTCAGCCCGGCCGGCCAGTGCCGTGCCGGTTCGGCTCAGCCGGCCCTTCCTGGCCGCGGTCTGCAGCAAGTAGCTGAGCACGGCAAGCGCGATCAGCCCGGCGGTCAGCGGCGCCCAGAACCCGGCATGCGGGCGGGAATGCACGGCCAGGTAGGCGAGGCTCGCGACGCCCACTGCCGCGGTCTGCAGGGCCGCACGCCAGGTGGCCGGGATGCGCGAACCGATCAGACCACGGCGCCTCGCCTCATCGCGTACCGCCCGCTCGAACGGATCCCACCGGCCTCGCGGATCCACCCAGCACGCTCCGCTGACCGCCTCGAACGGCGCGCCATCGGTCTGGCTCAGCATGCCGGTCGCGTCGCCGAGCGCCCGTCGCTCGAACTCCGCCAGCCCGGCGGGTGAGGCCGGCGACGCCGGCAGCTGGCACCACAGGTCGCCCTGCTCCCGCTCGATGACCTCCAGATGGCCCCGCGCGACAAGGTCCCGGATGGTATCCGAGTAGGCCGCGGCGGTGAGCTTGCCGTCCGACACGACTAGGTTCACCAGTGCCGGGGGCTGGTTCGCGAGCTGCTGCGCAGGCCGCTGGCCGCGCCTGGTGGTAATGCTGCGAGAGTTGGGGCGGCTGAATGCCACGCAAGCGGCGAAAGTGGCCAGCCATGCAGCTGCGGCGGCGATTGCCGCGCCCTGGTACATCCGGCGAGTTCCTCCCCCGGAGTCAGTTTCCGGTACCTGACCCTGCTGCGCCCAATTGTTCAGCCGCGTTCAATACACATCGGCTCGGCATGGCTTGCTGATGACCGCCAGTAATACGGGATGTCAAATCACAATGAATACCAGCCGTCTCCCCCCGAATAATTGGAGTACATCACAGTTTTGGCCCGGGCGGGCCACCAGCCGGCGGCGGCTCGCGCCCTACGGCTCGAGCCGGGCGGCCCGCGCCTGGAGATAGCGACGTTCGGGCAGGCTGGTGGTGCGCAGCGCAGCCCGCCGGTAGGCGGCCTGCGCGGCGGCCGGCTGGCCGGCCATCTCCAGCAGGTGCGCGCGCACCGCGTCCAGCCGATGGTGGCCGGTCATCCGCTCATCGGCATCAAGCGTCGCCAGCAGGGCCAGGCCGGCCTGCGGACCGTCCGCCATCGCGACGGCAACGGCGCGATTGAGGGTGACCACCGGACTGGGCGAGATGCGCGCCAGCATCTGGTACAGCGCGGCTATCTGCGGCCAGTCCGTATCCTCCGCGCGCGTCGCCTCGGCATGCACCGCCGCGATGGCGGCTTGCAGCTGAAACGGGCCGAGCGGCGCTCGCGCCAGCGCGGCGGTGATAAGCCGCACGCCGTCGGCGATCGCGCCGGAGTTCCACCGGGATCTATCCTGTTCGGCCAGCGGGATCAGGGCGCCGTCCGGCCGGGTGCGGGCCGGCCGCCGCGCATCGGTGAGCAGCATCAGCGCGAGCAGCCCGGCCACCTCGCCGTCATCGGGGAGCATCCGGTGCACCTCCCGGGCGAGCCTGATCGCCTCGGTGGTCAGCTCCGGGCGGTGCAGGTCAGGACCGGAGGTGGCGGTGTAGCCCTCGTTGAAGATCAGGTAAAGGACATCAAGCACCACGCCGAGACGCTGCGTCCGCTCGGGCTCGGCCGGCCTGCGGAACGGGTCGGCGGTGGCCTTGATCCGCTGCTTCGCGCGGCTGATGCGCTGTGCCATCGTCGGCTCGGGCACCAGGAACGCGCTGGCGATCTGCGCCGTGGTCAGCCCGCCGACGGCGCGCAGCGTCAGCGCGACCTGGGATGGCGGCGACAGCGCCGGATGACAGCAGAGCAGCAGCAGGGTCAGCGTGTCGTCGCGCGCCGTGGGCTCCTCGTCGCCGGGGTCCGGTGCCGCCAGTTCGCCGGCCCCCGGCTCCAGCGCCGCGGCGGTGACCTCCCGCCGACGCCGCGCCGACTCGGCGCGCAGCTGATCGAGCAGCCGCCGGGAGGCGACGGTGATCAGCCAGCCGCGCGGGTTGTCCGGAAGACCGCTGGCCGGCCACTGGACCGCGGCCGCGAGCAGCGCCTCCTGGACCGCGTCCTCGGATAGGTCGAAGTTCCCGTAGCGGCGGACCAGCGCTCCGAGAACCTGCGGCGCCAGCCGGCGCATCAGGTCCTCGCAGCGGCGGTCCGCGGTCAAGCCTCCGTTCCAGCCGTTTGCATGACCGCCCGTACCTCTATCGCGAAGTGCCGGGCGTCCGGCCACCGCGCGGCGATCTCGACGGCGCGCTGCTGGCTCTCGCAGTCGACCGTGAGGTATCCGGCCAGCTGCTCCTTAGCCTCGGCGAACGGCCCGTCGGTCGCGGCCGTGACGCCATCGCGGACCCGGACGGTGGTGGCCGTTGACGCGTCGGCCAGGCCTTCCCCGCCGACCAGTTCCCCGGACTCGGTGAGCTCCTTCATGATGGCGTCGACCTCGCCGAACAGCTCGCTGCGCGCTGCCTCGGTCCAGGACTGGTAGGTGGCGGGGTTGTTGTAGATCAGCAGCATGTACTTCATGTATTGACTCCCTGCGGTCTCTGGCGCCCGCCGCGGGCACCGCCTGCCTATGGGTCGGAGCCGGCCGCGCTGGCTCGACATTCCCGGCCGGGAGGTCGTTGCCGCCGCCAGGATGCAGGCCGGCCGCGGCCTAGCCGGACACCACTGGCCGGAAGCTGTCCAGCAGGTGATCGAGCATGCCGACC
>WNGH01004024.1_pt1 | contig 14035 bp, 12 predicted proteins | sample 5400631 | NCBI WGS metagenome assembly WNGH01 (sample SAMN13153373, study PRJNA577476) | soil metagenome | isolation source: 115 cm soil or saprolite under Garry oak tree replicate 1 | place: USA:California | collected 2016-06-15
AAGTGCGTGGGGTGGCTCTTCCAGTCGCTCCACTCTTGCGAGGTTGCGCAGCCGCCCAGCACCAGCGCGACCACCGCGCTCACCACGATCTCGGCCGTCCATGACTTCATCGGCGCCTCCCGCCTGCTCCAACTGTCTGACCTCGCACGGTAAAGACACCCAACCTCGTCCGGTATCGGACCTTGGTCCTACTGGCGCATCTGGACAAGCCGCTCGCGCGGTGATCTTCGGCTGCTCGGAGAGCCGCCGTACGACCTAGGTCCCATGGCGGCTTCTCCCTGCAAGACACCTACCATCCGCTCGGAATCGAGCGTCTACAGGAGGGAGCGAACGGATGGTCATCACCACGAATGGGTCTCGAGGCTGTCGCTGGTGACGGCGCGAAGCGGGAGTTCGAAGCGCTCGGATGGAAAGTGCACGAAGGCATCCAGACAGCGCCCGCTCAGTGACCCTCATGAACGGAGGTAGTCAGGTCATGAAGGCGATCCAGGCGTTGACCGCGGCATTGTGCCTTGCCCTGATGGCGACAGGCTGCGCCGTGACCGAGATGAGGTCCGTGACGAAGACTCCGGACAGCGGTTTCCTTGGCAAGGACGCTAGTCTACTGACGCCGGGTGACATCTCGAAGGGCCAGGTCGGCCTCCGGTACTTCAACCCGTCAGCGCAGTGGCGCCAGTACACCAAGATCATCATCGAGCCCGTCACGTTCTGGGGCGACGATACCACCAAGGTGAAGCCGCCGGACCAGCAGGCGTTGGCCACCTATTTCAGGGGCGCTCTCGAGAAGGAATTCGCGCAGCAATTCGAGATCGTCACCACGCCGGCACCCGGTGTCGTGAGGCTCCAGGTGGCGATCACTGACGCCGAGGCAGCCACGCCCGGCATGCGGTCCATCTCGGTCATCGTGCCGCAGATGCGTCTTCTCAACGCCGTCCAGTCCATGGCCACCGACAAGCAGGTCTTTGCCGGCGGTCTCCAGGCCGAGATGAAGCTGACGGATGCCGCGACCGGGCAACTGCTCTCCGCGGCGGTGGGCCGGGCCATGGGGGGAGGCAGCATCAAGGCGGCGGCGCAGGTCGAGTGGGGCGATGTTCAGAACGCTATGGACTTCTTCGCCAAGCGCGCCGCCACGAATTTCAAGGCGCTGACGACCGGCAGAGCGACGGTGGCTGAACTTCCCGTGGAGTAGGCGGGCTACACGGTCCAGAAGCCCTTTGCCGGTGCTGACGACCTCGGCCCTGGCAAAGGGCTTCGCCGTCTCAATGTGATGCGCGCTGTCGACGTCACCGACTGACTCGGGTGATTTTCGACCCCTGCAAGCCGATCCCCGCCATCAGCCCCTTCTGGCCAAAGATGAACGCGTAGACATCGTCGCGGCCGGTCGTCGTCGTGAGGGTCTTGGCCATTCCGGCATCCACGACAACGATGTTCGGGCCTACTCCAAGCTCGAAACCCGCGCTGTTCTCGAGGTAGTTCAACGCTGAGTCCGTCATGAAAAACATCGCGTACGCGAAGCCTTGTATACCGGCCTGCAGGCCGAACGAGGCCGCGGCAATGTTGTAGTAGCCCGCGATCTGGTCGCGCTTCAACAATTCTACGGTGATACACGCTCACGACGAGCACGTCGATCGAAGTAGTATGACCAGGGACGCGTCCCCGGATGAGACCAAGGTCTTATAGCGGGCGCTGGCGCCTCCTGGTCTGCTCTTGAGCCATGACACTGGCCTTCCCCCAACGGCATCCCTCCGAACGCCAATGATGTCGCTGGAAGGGGGCATGACTCCGGGCGGAGACGATCGTATGAACCGACGCGGCTTTCTCTCGATCACCGGCATCGCGTCCGTCGCCACGATCCTCGGCGTAGCCCCCGTCGGCCGCCTCGTGTACGCTGCCGCGCTGACCAGGGCGCAGCGCGACAAGCTGACGCCGGACGACATCATCGCGCTGATGAAGAAGGGCAATGAGCGCTTTCGCCTGGGACAGGAGTCCCCGCACGACTACCTGGCCCAGCAGAAAGGAAGCGCCAAGGGTCAATATCCCGCAGCAGTGATCCTGAGCTGCATCGATTCCCGTGCGCCCGCCGAGACGATCATGGATCTGGGCATCGGCGACTGCTTCAATGCGCGCGTGGCCGGCAACATCGCCAACGACGACATCGTCGGAAGCATGGAGTTCGCGTGCAAGATCGCCGGCGCGAAGGTCGTGCTGGTGATGGGGCACACGGCATGCGGCGCGATCAAAGGCGCGATCGACAAGGTGCAGCTCGGCAAACTCACCGGCCTGCTCGCCAAGGTCCGACCCGCCGTGGAGGCAACCCGGTATCAGGGCGAACGCTCGGGGAAGAACTACGACTTTGTGGACGCGGTGGCGCGCAAGAACGTCGAGTTGACTATGGCAGACATTCGTCGGCGCAGTGCGATCCTGGCCGACCTAGAGACCTCGGGTGCGGTCAGGACTGTCGGAGCGATGTACAACCTCGAAACGGGGCTGGTCGAGTTCTTCAGTTGACGAGGCGTGTTGGTGCCGCCACGGCGGACGCAAGCCGAACAGCGCACGCGACTCGAACACGCGCGAAGCAGTTGGGCTATCTCGACAACGACGATACGCGTGATGTTTCAGCGCGGGGTGCAGGCACCGAAAACTGAGAACGTGACGTCGTGATCGACGACGGCAAGGGCCATCTTTCCCGTGTTCTGAGCGATCGTCGCGCTCCAGCCCCGCCCGGAGTCTCCGCCCTGGAGGATCAGTCGGCCGTCGAGACGCGTCGAGGACGTGATCTCGGTGCGGCGCTCCTCAGAAGGGCCCATCCCGATCAGTGTCCGCTTGACGGCATCGACGATGACGAAGGTCGGTAGGTTCCTGCTCTCGACCGGCCGCCGCTCACACTGCCCGGTGCCGTCACATTCCCACATCGCCATCATGGCGCAGAGCAGTGGCGTGGAGCCGTCATAGGATTGCACTGCCGCGGGGGATTGCGCTGCCGCGGGCGTCGCTGGAGCGACGAGCCCGCTGGCCAGAACGAGAAGACCGACTGCCTTCAAGATGTTCATATATGCCCCTTTTCAGTTCCGGTTTTGTCGGGTCACGGGGCTGCCATTCCGGATCGCCGCCGCAATCTCGCCACTGAGGGCACCGACGAGCCGGCTCTTGGCCGCCACCACCGACGCGTAGTCGTGACCCGCCATATCGCTGAGGCTCGAGCGACCAACGACGGACTCCTGGTCTTTCGCCTGGATGCGCCACCACGCGTCGAGCGCGCACGGGCCGTCCATCCGTAATTCGAGGCGGGTGACCTCGACGATCACCTGGTAGTCGATGGACACGCCGGGCGGCCATGGATACACGGCCACCCGATCGGCTGGCAGTAACACCGAGAGATTTTCTGCGATCACGTTGGCCACACTCTCGCGGAGCGGTGAGGACCAGCGGTCGAACTCGGCGAGGTGCACCGTGTTCGGGCCGGTCCTGGTCACGATCTGTGGCCGGTCGAGGTCGGCCGGAAGCACGACCGACCGGATGCCGACACCGACCTGAGGTGTGGACGAGCGATCGGCGGTCTTGGTGATCGGGGGGACGGTCGCGAGCGTGTAGAATCGCGTGTCCGGCGAGCTTCCGCAGCCGGCGAGTAGCGCCAGGCTCCCGCCCACGACGGCCAGGGTGAGCGCGGCTCGTGACGTCCCAAACCGCCTCATCGCGGCGCCCCGTTACTACGCTTGCCCATGATCACCGCCTCCGGGTGCTGCTCGAGGTAATCGGTGAGGACGCGCAGCGAGCGGGCGGCCCCCTGGACCTCGCGCAGCGCGTTCGCGAGGTCGTAACGCAGCGGCGAATCGGTGTTCAGCGCGGCGTCGACGACGGCGACCGTTCGCTGGGCCTGGCCGAGCGTGGACTCCGCCGACGCCGCGGCCTTCTGGATCGATACCACTAGCGGCCCGACCTGGGCGTCGACGTTGACGGCGAGCTTCTGATAGTCCTTGAGCGTGGCCTCGACCGCCGGTCCGAGGCGCGCGGCCACCTGCTGGAAATCGACGATGGTGGCTCGTGCCGTCTCCATGGTGGTTCGCGCCGTTTCGGCCGTCTTGTCGATGCTGGCCATCAGCGGTGTCACGGCGCCGTCGACTCGGTGGACGAGCGCGTCGAAGCCTGTGACCGCTTTGTTCACGCTCAGCAGAACGGCTTTGATCTCGGGAGCGCTGGCCAGGGCATTGATGGACGTCAGGGTTTGCCGGACCTCGGCAATCAGCGGGTCGATTGGAAGGTTCTCGAGCGTCCGCGACAGCTTGTCGAGGCTCGACGGAATCGTCGGCATCTCCGGATAGTCCTTGGACAGCCCGGTGAGTCTCAGCGGAGAGCCGGGATAGAAGTTGAGCGCGACCTCGAGCTGACCGGTGACGAGGCTCTGCAAGTCCAGCTGGGCGCGCAGACCACGCTCCGTGAGGTCTTTCAGCTTGGGCACCCCCTTCCGGAACGTGACGGTGGAGCCGGACACGTTCTCGAAGCTGCTTGCGTCGACCTCGAAGAACACTGGAGTCCGGATGGAGCTATCCCTCTCGTCGATCACGACCTTGAAGTTCGTCACCGATCCGACCTTGACGCCGTTGAAGGTGACCGGTGCTCCGATGGCCATCCCTTTGAGGGACCCGTCGAAGTACGCGACCACGGTTTGCGTCTGGCGGAAGAACTTTCCGCCGCCGAAGACCACCAGGCCGGCGACCGCCAGAATGACCGCGCCAACGACGAACGCGCCGATCAGTGCCGGGTTTGCTTTGCGTGCCATGCCTACGCCTCCGCCTCGCCTCGGGTGAGAAACCGGTGGACCTTGGGGTCCCGGCATTCCTTCAACAGCGTGTCGGGATGCCCGCCCGCGATCATCGTCTTCGTCTCGGCGTCGAGGAACACCGAGTTGTTGGCGATCGCGAAGATGCTCGGCAGCTCGTGCGTCACCATCACGACGGTCGCGCCCAGGCTGTCGCGCAATTCCAGGATCAGGTCGTCGAGAAGGCGCGAGCTGATCGGGTCGAGGCCGGCCGAGGGCTCGTCGAAGAACAGGATGTCCGGGTCCAGGGCCATGGCGCGGGCGAGCCCCGCCCGCTTCCGCATGCCGCCGCTGATCTCGGAGGGATAGAAGTCCTCGAACCCGGCGAGGCCGACCAGCGCGAGCTTCAGCGACGCGACCTCACGGATCTCGGCCCGGCGCAAGCCCGTGTACTCCTGGAGCGGCAGGCTGACGTTCTCGGCCAGCGTCATGGAGCTCCAGAGCGCGCCACTCTGGTACAGCACCCCGATACGGCGCAGGATCTGCCCGCGCTCGTGTGGCTCCGCGCCCCAGAAGCTCGCGCTGTCGTAGAACACGTCTCCCCGCGCCGGCTCGACGAGCCCGATCATGTGCCGGAGCAGCGTGCTCTTGCCGCAGCCGCTGCCTCCCATGATCACGAAGATGTCGCCCCGCTGGACGGTGAAGGCGAGGTTGCGCTGGATCACGCGCTCTCCGTACATCATGTCCAGCTCTCGGACCTCGATGCGAGTCGTGGCCGGTGCGCCGGGCGCCGTCACTACCTTACCGACCGTGGTCGCCGTCGTCACGTTCAGAACCCGAGCCGCTCGAAGATGACCGTCATGAGGGCATCCGACACGATGATGAAGACGATCCCGGTGACGACGGCCGACGTCGCGGCCGCACCGACTGCCGCCGAGCTGCGCCCGCATTGCATCCCGCGCAAACAGCCGGCGATCGCCACGAGGACGCCGAACACCGAGGCCTTGACGATTCCCGCGGCGAAATCGTCGAGGCCGATCGCGTGGATCGTCCGGAAGTAGTACTCGGCGCTCCCGAGGTCCAGCATGCCGATGCCAACGATGGCGCCGCCGAGCACGCCCAGCAGATCGGCGTATACGCCCAGTAGCGGCATCATCAGCGCCAGCGCCAGCATCCGCGGCAGGACGAGGAAGTCCATCGCCGGGATGCCGAGCGTCGACAACGCGTCGATCTCCTCGTTGACCTGCATCGTTCCCAGCTGGGCCGCGAATGCGGCGCCGGTGCGGCCGGCCATGATGATGGCGGCCATCATCGCGCCCATCTCACGCGTCATCGCGACGCCGACCAGATCGGCGACGTAGACCTGGGCCCCGAACTGCCGCAGTTGCAGCGCGCCCACGTAGGCGAGGATGACGCCGACCAGGAAGCTGATGAGCGAGACGATCGGTAGCGCCTGGGCGCCGACCTCCTGCAAGATCAGAAACAGCTCAGAGCGCTGGAACCGAGCTTTGCCGGCGAACAGTCGCAGCATGCTCTTGAACGCCTCGCCGAGGAAGGCCAGGAGCTCGGTTCCCGCCCGACATGCGCTCAGCGTGGCGATCCCGATCCGGGCGAGCATCGATGGCCGTCTGACCGGGCGACCCATGTCCTTCCGCTCCGGCACCGCCGTGGTCAGCGCCACGAGCCGCCTGACACCTTCGGGAAGGCCGCTGAGGTCGCACGTGATGAGCCCCCGGCTCGTCTCGGCCAGGAACGCCCGAAGGAAGATGACAAAGCCGCTGTCCCACGCCTCCAGACCGCTGGAGTCGAAGCTCACGTGCGCCACGTGGCCGTCCGTGCTCGCCTGATTCAGCACCTCGGCGGCGTGCGGAAGCCTGGACGCGAGCGTCCACTGCCCCTCCAGATGGAGGACCAACGTTTCGCTCTGCGAGCGATCGACGCGAAGCTGCCATGCGCTGGCGACGGCGGCGCTCACGCTCATTGCACGGTGTATCCGCGACCCTGGAGACACGCGCTGTACGCGCGATTGAAGCCGCCCGTTGCCTGCGCGGTCTGGGCCTGGTAGTTCGCCATCTGGGCCTGTTCTTCCTCCATCGCCCGCATGCGACGGAAGCCGCCGAACAGCGCTCCCACGCCGGCGCCGATGGCCGCGCCCTTCCCGGCATCGCCACCGATGGCGCCGCCGACAGCGCCGAGGGCGGCACCGCCAAAAGCGCCACGAAACATTCCGCCCTGAGGCGCTCCGGGCGTCGGGGGAGGCGCCGGCGCGCCTGGGTTGTAGCCCGTTTGCTGCGTCGCCCAGCGCTGACACTCGGCCTTGTCGACGGCCTCCTGGTCGAAGCTCTGTCCGCGCTGCGGATAGATGTAGAGCTGCTGACCCCAGGCGCAGGTGGCCGCCAGTTGCGCCGTGAGGCCCACCGTCGCGACGTAGACACCGATCCTGACGGTCCTCCGTATGACCATGAATCCTCCCTCCGAGCGCGTGAAGGTCTGCCGCGCGGCGGACATGGTTTCATTCGGCGGGGAGGTCCGGTATTGGACCTTGGTCCTACCTCACTAATCCTCTTCGCGGTACTTGGGCAGTCGGAACGAGAATCGCGCGCCGTGCCCGAGCCGGCTCTCGCACCAGATCGTCCCGCCCATCGCGTCGACCAGATCCTTGGCCACCGCGAGTCCATATCCAGTGGACTCTTCATTCCCCGTCGGCACACTGCTCAGACGGACGCCGCGACGGAAGAGCTTCGCCTGGTCCTCTTCGCTGATCCCCGGCCCCTCGTCCTGCACGCTGCACACGAGGAAGCCGGGTTCGGCCCGGACGAACACCCGCACGACCCGGTCATGCGGCGAGTACTTGATCGCGTTCGAGAGCAGGTTGTCCATGACCACGGCCACAGCCACCCGGTCCGCCCGAGCGTCCGGCTCCTCGACGTGGAGGTCCGGCGTAATGCTGATCTGCTTCTCGGCAGCTTTTCGTCGGTAGAAGTGGCAGACGCGCTCGATCAAGACGGACACGTCGACCGGCTCGAAGCTGAGCCGGGGCTGATACGTCTTCGAGGCGTGCCGCAAGAGCTCCGTCGCGAGATGGGTCATCAAATTCGTGGCGTGGCTGATGCCTTCGAGCCACAAGCGAACCTGGCGGTCGGGATGGTCCGCGAGGCTCCCGAGCAGCAAGTCCGCGGTCCCGCCCGTGACGGCCAGGTAGTTCCCGAGCGCGTGCGCGGCAAAGGCGACGGCTCGCGCGTCCACCTCCGGCAAGTGCTCGAGGTCGGCCAGCGCCTGTTCCAGGTCGGCGCGCGCCCGGACGATGCTGGCGGCGACTCGCTCCTTCGTCTTTGCCACGGACATGAAGAGTCACGTTCGCGTACGGCGCCACGCTCCGCCATTGGACCTTGGTCCTATGGGAGCCGCCGCCTCGTCGGTGGCCGCCTTGCCGGCGAGATTCGGTTACCATGGTCACCGCGATGAAGCGCCGTGCTGACGCGGGGCCGATCCTGGCGACCGCGCTCCTGGTCTGTGCCGCCTATTACGTCGGGGCGAATGTGGGGTTCATCCTCCGGTTCCCACCGGCGACTCCCTCCCTCCTGTGGCCACCCAACTCGATCCTGACCGCCACGCTCCTGCTCTCAGCGCCGAGGCGGTGGGGGATCTACCTGCTGGCGGCGCTCCCGGCGCATCTGGTGGCAGAGCTGGGGGTATTTCCGGTCCCGCTGGTGCTCTCGCTCTTCGTCACCAATTGCAGCGAGGCGTTGCTGGCCGCGATCTGCGTGCGCCGATTCAGCGATGCGCCGACTCACTTCGACACGCTGCGCCGGGTGGTCGCCTTCATCGTCGGCGCCGTCCTCGTCGCGCCGTTCGTCTCGTCGTTCGTGGATGCCGCGGCCGTCACGGCGCTGCGGGACGAGCCCTACTGGTTCGTCTGGCGGACCCGATTCTTCTCCAACGTCCTGACCGAGCTCACGCTCGTGCCGGCGATCGTGGTGCTGATCACGGGTGCCCCAGCCTGGATCCGTCGTGCGCCCCTTCGAAACAAAGCCGAGGCCGTCCTGCTGACCGCGGGACTCCTCGGCTCCCTCGTCGCGGTCTTCATCGAACCCCAGGCGGGCGCATACCCGATCCCGGGCGTGCCGGTTCCCCCGCTGACCTTCATCGTGCCGTTCATCTTATGGGCCGCGCTGCGCTTCGGTTCCTCGGGGGCCAGCCTGTCCATGCTGGCGTCGGTGCTCGTTGCAATCTGGGCGGCCACCCACGGTCGTGGATCGTTTCCGGTGCCGCTGCGGGCGGAAAGTGTCCTGGCCCTCCAGATCGTCGTGAGCATCCTGGCGATCCCGCTCATGTATCTGGCGGCGCTGATCGAAGAACGACGACGAGCCGAGAAAGCCCTGAGCGAGCGCCTCCGCTTCGAGGAGTTGCTCTCCCGCCTCTCCGGCGCGTTCGTGCACCTTCCCAGCGCCGAGATGGACGAGTCGTTCAGAACGTGGCTCCGACGTCTCGGCGAGTTTCTCGGGCTGGAGCGCGCCGCTCTTCTCCGGCTCTCCGAAGACAAAGAGCTTCTGACGGTCTCCCACTGCTGGGTCGCTCCGGGAATCGATCCAGGGCCTCGGAGCATGGTCATTCGCAGGTTTCCCGAAACCGTCGAGCGGCTGTTCAGCGAGCAGCCCTTTGTCCTCTCGCGCACGGAGAACCATCGTGACGAACCGCCGAAGGACGAGGACGCACGCGGGCAGGGACGCGTCAGCTCGCAGCTGACCATCCCGCTGGTGGCCGGCGGCCGCGTGCTCGGCGGCCTCGCGTTCGATGCGCTCGCTGCCGATCGGGCCTGGCCGGAGGAGGAGGTCCAGTGGCTGCGACTGGTTGCCGAGGTCTTCGCCAGCGCTCTGGCGCGCAAGGAGACGGTGGATGCTCTGGGGGCGAGCGAGCTGATGAACTCGGCCATCCTCGCCTCGTTGAGCAACGGCGTCGCGGTGGTGGACCGGGACGGCCGCGTCATCGCCGTCAACGAGAGCTGGACGCGGTTCGGCCGCGAAAGCAACGCGACGACGTATGCCGGGATCGGCATGGGCGCCAACTATCTCGAGACCTGCCGACAGAGAGCCCGGCAGGGCACGCCTCACGCCTGGGAGGCGCTGGCCGGGATCGAGGCGGTGCTCGACGGATCGATGACGGGATTTGCTCTGGACTATTCCGGCTCCGGTCCCACCACCGACCGCTGGTTTGCGATGTCGGTGGTCCCGCTCAACCGGCCGGAAGGCGGCGCCGTCATCTCGCACACGGATGTCACCGAGCGGAAGCGCGCCGAGCTGGAGCTCCAGCGGAGCCGCCAGGAGCTGGCGCATTTCACGCGCGTCTCGACGATGGGCGAGCTGAGCGCCTCACTTGCTCACGAGTTGAGCCAGCCGCTGACCGGGATCCTGACCAACGCCCAGGCCGCCCAGCGGTTCCTCGACGTCACGCCGCCCGACCTCGGAGAGTTGCGGACGATCGTGTCCGACATCATCTCGGACGACAAGCGCGCGGGGGAGGTCATCCAGCGCCTGCGCGACCTGCTCAGGAAAGACGTCCCCCACCAGCTCGTCCTCGACCTCAACGCCCTCATCCGTGACGTGGCAAGGCTCCTGAGCAGTGATGCGCTCATTCGCAACGTCACGATCACGCTCGATCTCGATCCACGACCGCTGACCGTGACCGGCGACCGCGTCCAGTTGCAGCAAGTGGTCTTGAACCTCCTCGTCAACGCCATGGAGGCGATGGCCGACGGCGCCGAAGGCGACGGGAGCATCGTCGTGCGCACGCAGTACACCGACGTGGAGGCTGTACATGTGGCGGTCCAGGATGCCGGGCCCGGACTCCGCGAGGGCACCCACGACCTCGTCTTCGAGCCGTTCTACACGACCAAGCCCGCCGGAATGGGCATGGGGCTTTCCATCGCCAAGTCCATCATCGAGGCGCACGGCGGCGTCATCTGGGCCGCGAACAATCCGGGCCGAGGGGTTACAGTCCACTTCGCGATGCCCGTCAGCATCAAGGGGTCGGAGTGACGGAGAGCCAGACAACGGTCGTGGTCGTCGACGACGATGCGTCCGTCCGCCGCGGCCTGGAACGCCTGCTCGGATGCGCGGGCTACAACGTCGAGAGCTTCGCGTCGGCGCGAGACTTCCTGGCCCGCGGCGACTACGATCGTCCCGGCTGTCTCGTGCTCGACGTCAGGATGCCGGGCCAGAGCGGCCTCGACCTGCACAGGGTGCTCGTCGAAAGCCACCACGACATCCCGGTCATCTTCATCACTGGCCACGGCGATATCCCGATGGCCGTGCGGGCGATGAAGGCCGGGGCCGTGGACTTCCTCCCCAAGCCCTTCGATGCCCAGGCACTCCTCGATGCCATCGAGCGTGCGCTGGTGAAGGACCGACAGCGCCGCCGCGTCACCGACCGATCAGTGTGAGCGAGCCGCGTTGTTCAGGATCCGCACTTCCCGCTGGTCACGACGTTCCTGCGGGGTCTCGACGTGCTCCTCGCGCCCAGCGCGGAGGTTAGGACAACAAGCGGTAGAATCCTCTCGGGCTGGACGCCCACGCAGCCTCAGATGTACGCAAGGGTCCCGGTTGTCGAGTCCGACCGAGCTTCGTCGCGGGTCGGGCGATAGACGGGGAGGCGTGGTCACCGTCCAGCCCACCATTCCATGTCAGCCACGGTGATCAATCCACGTCTTCGCTATGCGGACACCACCTCAGCGGCCTCCTTCGTCGGGAATAGCCGTGCGTCCTTGTACGAGAGCGGGACGGTTCTCAACGAGCCAACTTGATGCGCTGACACTGTAACGTAGGCGCGCCACCCTTCCGCGTCCGATGCCTTCGTGGACCGAAGCTCAATCCGCCAGCCTTGTGAAGCGCAAGCTCATCGAAAAGGTCTTCGGGTGGCTCAAGACGGTCGGGCTCATGCGGAAGCTTCGCCATCGCGGGCTCCGTCGCGTTGACTGGCTCTTCACCTTGGGCGGGCCTATGCTCTCAGGCACTCCCGCCGAACTGTGAGAGGAGACGGCGATGGGCCTCGGTGTCAGTCGCCGCGCCGAGCACTGGGCAGTGAGGGCCTGGCTTCGCGATCTATCTCGTTTGCGCTGCGCTCGGCGTCTACAGCACCGCCGAGACCGCTGCTGATCTGATCAAGGAGGAGCGCACCCAGCCGGAGTCGGCGTCGCGGTAGCGGCGTGACAGTGCAGCGCGCTTCGCGTCTTCTGGACCCGCCGAGCGTTCGCAGTCCAGTACGAGCGGGCCGGTCGCTCAGTGCTCGTGTGGCTCAGGGCCCCTCGCCTGACCGTTCTCGCAGGGGAGCTCGACGTACAGGGTGAGGCCACGATCGGGATTGGCCGCCGCCCAGATGCGCCCGTTGTGCGCCTCCACGATCGAGCGGCTGACCGCAAGACCCATGCCCAGGCCGCCGGGTTTGCTGCTGACGAACCGCTCGAACATCTGCTTCAGCTCCGTCTCCTTCGCGCCGATCCCGTTGTCGCGGATCGCGATTTCCACGATCCCAGGGTCGCGGTGGCTGGTAGCGATCGCGACCTCGTGCCGCCCGTCCGCGATGGTGGCGATCGCCTCGCTTGCGTTGACGAGCAAGTTCAGGACCACCTGCTGGAGCTGGATAGGGTCTCCGCAGACGGCCGGCAATGCCGGGTCCGGAGCACGGTGGATCGAAATGCCCTTTCGCACGAAATCGTGGCCCAGCATCTTCACCACTTCGTCGATCAGCTCGTTGAGGTTCAGACCCGCCCGGGGGATGTGCTCCTTGCGGGACAGAGCGCGAAGGCGCCGGATGATGGCCGAGGCCCGCTCGGCGTCGGCGGCGATGTCGGTCAGTGCCTCGGAGACGTCCCGGTGTTCGACGCCTCCTTGTTCGAGCAGTCGGATCGCCGCCCGGGCGTTCGTCACGATGGCGGCCAGCGGCTGGTTGATCTCGTGGGCGAGCGAGGCGCCCAGCTCACCGAGGGTCGTGACACGCTGCGCGTGTGCCAGCTCCTCGTGCTGCCGCCGGGCGTCTTCCTCGGCCTGACGGCGGCGCGTGATGTCGATATACGAGATGACGGCGCCGCGCTCGGGACGCCAGAAGGGCTCGACCGCAACCTCGAACCAGCGCTCGCCGGCCGGCGAGCGCCACGAGGACTCGAAGCGGACACCCTCGGTCTCCCCCGCAAGGACGGCCGTGACAGCTTCGAGCGCCCGCGCCGCGTCGGCGACACCAGACGCGGCGGCGCGGCGGCAGGCGTCGAGGTAGTTGGCCCCGACCGAGGCGCCGCGCGCCGGATCGCTGCCGTTCTCCTCGGCGAACAGGCGCCAGGAGTGGTTGACGGCGATGATGAAGCCGTCGCGATCGATGGCAGCGACCTGGCCGTAGAGCGAGCCGAAGATTGCGCTGCGAAGGGCGTTGGTCTCCGCCAGTGCCCGCAACGCGGTGTTCACCCGGTGTTCCAAGGCCTCCAGGTGCCGCGCGTTGTGCAGCAGCAGGCCAACCTGTCCCCCGATCGCCTCGAGCGTCTCGACCTCCTCGGCCTCGAACTGTCGGCGCTGCTCCCACCACACGAGATAGAAGCCACCGGAGGCTTCCTTGTTCACGACCAGCGGGATCATCAGGGCGGAACGGTGAGGAAAGCGGGCGAAGAGGCCGTTAGCGAACCGAGGATCGGCGGGGGCGTCATCAGTCCACACAAGGCGCTGGTCGTCGAAAAGAACACGGCCAAATCGAAGTTCCTCGAGGGCCACCGAGGATGCCGCGAGTGTCTCAACGAGCAACTTCGGCACGTGGTAGCCGGCGACCGGACGCACCTCACCGCGCGGGCGGTCAAGGAGATAGGCCGCGACCGTGTCGGCACCGGTAAGAGCGGCGAGTTGGCGGCAGATCAGACGGAGCGCCTCGGTGAGATCCGTGGTGGTGCCCAGGATCCGTGCAATGGCTAAGAGCCCCGCGCTCTCCCGGAGGCGCGCCGCGAGCGCAGCGCGATTTGCGGCGACCTCCTCGCGCCGCCGTGCCCCCTCAACCTCGAGCCGAGTGCCGAGGAGAGCATTGGCAGCTTGGTTGATGAGCAGCGCCAGTTGGTCCCGCTGCCCAGCGGTCAGCCGTAGCGGCTCGGTGCCGTTCAGCGCGAGCACACCGAGCAACCGGTCCTCGAGGATGACCGGAAGACCAAGAAAGCTCGAGAGTCCGTGGCTCCGCCACCAGTCCCGGCCGGTAAAGCGCCCATCAGCAAAAACGTCGTCGACCTCGAGCGGTGCCCGAGCAGCAGCAACCCAG